>Ga0315551_10001143_pt1 | contig 20462 bp, 21 predicted proteins | sample SalMarSW160290MG_FD_203678 | JGI IMG/M metagenome (GOLD analysis project Ga0315551, IMG submission 203678) | Salt marsh sediment microbial communities from the Plum Island Ecosystem LTER, Massachusetts, United States - Salt Marsh Sediment SW1602-90 ...
CAGCGTACATTGCATTTTCCCAACTAATGCGAGCGCGTCCAGTCCATCGTCGCGCATGCGGCCGAGGTAGACGGCGATGTATCGCGCGCCGACACTTTGAGCAAGAATGGCTTGCGCGACCGTGTAGACCGCGGTCAGAGTTACGCGTACTCCCTGCAAAGCCAGCTGCGCGCTCGGCGCGTACCCAGCCGCTGTGGCGGGAATCTTGATAACCACGCGCGTCGGATCGATTTCTACCAATCGTGTGGCATCCTGGAATATTTGACTCGTATCCTCTGAGTAAACGTGCAGATGCAACTCGCGTGCGCCAAGTTCAAGGATTTGCTTTGCGAGAGGCATCACGTGCTGTACGTGTACACTTGCGCGTTTCAGTAGAGTGGGATTAGTCGTGACGCCGTAAACATACCCGCTTTTCAGGGCTTTCTCAACAGTTTGGATGTCAGCACTATCAATGAAAATACGCACCGTACATTCTCTCCCTCATGTTATCAGTTCAGCCTGACCCGCTTGGCACCTTGTTGCATGAAAACGAGCCCCTCGCTCGCGATCACGGTTGGGGCATCCTTGGGGGGACGCCACAAGCGGGTTGCCGCAATCAGCTCTGGATTAATTGCAGTAAACGCTTCCAGCACCAGCGGTCCCTTGTAGTGAGCATCCGCTAGACCGCGAAATACCTCGTCCCAGTTGACGGTACCGGTTCCCAATCGCCCGCGATGGCTCTCGCTCATGTGAATGTACCCGAGCACATCGGCACACTCGATGAGTGGTTTGTAAAATCCTTCCTCTTCGATGTTCATGTGATAGGTATCGGCGTGGAGTTGGATGTTGTCCGCGCCAATTGCTTTGATCGTCGCACGGCCATCGGCAAGCGAATTGTATACATAACCTTCGTGACGATTAACCACCTCAAGTCCCAATGTGACGCCGCGCTTTTTAGCGTCTGTCGCGACTTCGCCCAGCACTTGGATCACCGTCTGCCGTTCGGCGTTAGTTGGCGGCGCGCCAGTGAACAGACCGAGCGCGTACGCGATGCACCCACAGAGATAATTGCCGCCGATGGCTTCAAGCTTATCCAGCGCGCTGATCAAAAATTCCTTTGCCCGCTTGGGCTGGGCGGGCATGTGTGCGTCATTCGGCAACACGAGCGATGCGGTCGCGTAAATGCCAGCACGTGCGAGCGCCTGCTTGTGCGCTGCCGCGTCAAACTCGTGCGGCTTTAGCAGAGGAATTTCGATAAAATCGTATCCCTGCCGACCTGCCTCAGCAATCGCGTGGTTGCCTTTTTCTGTCGTCCACTCGTCAACCCAGACAAATGCATGCGCGCCGTACTTGGGCATGGTAACCTCCTGCGAAAACAGATTGGATAGGCGGCCTGACATGTTTCACAAAACCTGTCAGGCCTATCTCTCACGTTCGTTCCGTATGTCCTTCTTCGACTGTCCACTCGAGATGATGGTCAAGCAGGGTTTCACAGCGCGGGCGTCCAGCGTCGTCCCATCTCATCATCCGATAGTACATCTGCACGGCGCGGGCAAACTGTTGGCGGTCGAGACGCTTGCCGTCGAAGCGCCCCGACTTGCGAATCGGCTCATCGAAAAAACGCGTGGGCAGTGTGTCGTCCGCCGCCCTGAGACCCTCGCGCAAATTGTAAACGCGCATCAGGTGAAGACGCCGCTCGCCGAACCGCCAGAGTTCGTGCGTTGATGTTTCCCAACCGGTCACCGCGCGCAGCATCTCCGCCATGTCGTGCAGTATGAATACACGCACCGGCGGAATGGCGAACGGACAAATATCCAGCGCATCAGCCGCCCCTCGTCGTCAAACAAAGTGGCTTTGTTGCCGGTGGTGCCTAGATCATGCGCAAGGATGAATCGTTTCATCGAGCAATCTCTCCTGCAATCGCGGCGAGGCGATCAAACCGCTCGCCTACAATTTCCTGGTGATAGACTTGAGCGACCACTTGCGTCCAGCCATGCAAAAAATACAGCCATCCATCTTCGACGCGAACCTTTCTCGTCTCGCTTTGGGCGCGCGCCTGATGCATGAAACCAAGTTCGCCGCGATAATTCAACTCCCACGCGATGCCGTTCACCGGAAAGACGCCCTGGTCGGTAATTGGCGAACCCGGCAAGTCTTTGCCCATCCCGGTCGCGTTGATGATGATGCTTGCTGGCGGCATTTGCTCCATGATAGCATCGTTGCGCTTCGGGTCTTCGCTTAGGATGTACTCAAAGACAATATCTGCTTTCAAGCTTGCCAAAGTCCGCTCTAGTCGCTCGATGCTGCTCGCGGAGCGGCCGACGATGACGAAACGGCGTGGGCGGTCACTCACGCTCGGTTTGTTAATGAGGTGCAGTGCAATCGCGGTCGTCGAGCCACCGGGACCAAACGAAAGAACTGCACCGCCAGTGCGCGCAAAATAATTATCACCCAGGATCGCGTCAAGACTTAGACCAGAGGTGATCGGGTCTTTGGCGTGCCCTTCGAGCGCGCCATCACGTTTGGAAATGCACGAGACCTCGCCGCAGATTTGCGCGTATGGGTCGAGATAGTCGAACAGGTCGCGCGCGGCTTTGTAGAGACTGATCTTGTGCGCGGTGACAAGCGCGCCGAGTGAGTTGGGATCGTACTTAATTTGCGCGACCGCCTGCCGGTACGCCTTGAACATGTCGTGCAATTTCAGATCAACGCCTTCCATTACCACTTCGGGACGGCCCAGTTCTTTCGTCCACAACGGAAAGACTTTCATAATGGATGATTTGGTCGTCGTGACGCCGATAAAATAAAAAGTAGGTTGCGGTTTAGCGACGATTTGGTATTGTGCAGTATTTTCTACCACAAATGCCTGATCCTTTTTTACTATTTTAGATTGACGGGGTACGCCGGTTTTTCGCCCCGGAGTACAGCCAAACAATCGCGCAACGCGCCCCAGCCCATTGCGTTCATCGCACCATCGGTATGAGCACCGCAGTGCGGCGTCGCAATCACCTGAGGCAGCGTCAATAGTGGATTGTCTTTCCCCGGCGGCTCCAGGGCGAACGCGTCCAGCGCTGCACCGCGCAGGTGCCCGCTCCGCAATGCTTCAAGCAGCGCGGCTTCATCAATGAGTTCACCACGCGCAGTGTTGATGAGAAACGCGCCGGGCTTGACTTGCGCGAGAAACGATGCGTTCACCATGCTGCGTGTCGTCGGGAGGAGCGGACAGTGGAGCAATAGAAAATCGGCGCGGGATATCACTTCATCGAGCGCCGCCAGTTCGATTCGATTTGCAGCGGCAAACTCCGCGTCCGCCGCGGGATCGTGGGCGATCAGTGTGCAATTGAAGGCGCGCAAGCGCAGCGCGACTTGCTTGCCAATGGCACCCAAACCGATCAGCCCAACCGTTTTCCCTTCGAGCGTGACGCCGGCAATGCGTAGCCAGCCGCCCGCGCGCGTCTCTGCCGCGCGGGCGGGGATCGAGCGCGCCAGCGCAAGCATCATGCCAATTGTCAATTCAGCCACCGAGATTGCGTTGGCAAAGGGTGTGTTGGTGACAACAATCGATTTTTCAGCTGCAGCTGATAGGTCAATCCGATCTACGCCTACGCCATACCGGGCAATGACCTTGAGTTGGTCAGCTCTTTCAATCACTGCGCGGTCGATGTAATCCAAACCGGCGATATACCCATCGCATCTGGTCAGTAGAGCGCCTACCTCCGTCGAGGTGAGCGGACGTTCAAAAGGATTGTAGATCACTTGGCCAACGGCGGCTTCTATCTCGTTGCGCAGTCGCGGATCATTCTTACCGTAAGACGTCGGGGTCACGAGGACTCGACAAGACTTGAGATCGTGAATCATCTACCTACCTTTCTTGTGGACTCCAACGTGGATTATCAATGATCTGCGCGCGACCATCGTTTTCCACAACTAATTTGCGAAAGCCCTGCTGCTCGATTGAGCCGTAATCGTGCCCCGCGTTTCCCGGGTAGATGAAGAACGTGACGAGGTCTTCGCGCTGCCCGGTGTTGACCGAACGATGCGCCCAGCGCGGCGGCACGTAGAGCACGCGACCAGGGCGCAATTCTTCAACCGACCACTCACCCTCCGGCGTTTCCATCACCATCGCGCCTTCGCCTTTCAAACAATAATAGACTTCGGCGGTGTCGAGCACAGTATGGAAATGTCCCTTGGTCATAAAATACTCGGCACCGACTTTGCCCGGGTGGACGATAGTGATGCCGTGCATCAACTCGCCCGCCGACTCGGGGCGCTTGATTTCATACACCTCGTAGAGCACCGGGTCTTGGCTGAGCACCCCCGTGTACGCCTGCTCGTCCAGATACTGCCCTTCCATCGCAGACAAGCGACGAACGATGTGGTTATCGTATTCGGATAGAGTTCCGTCAGTCACTGAGATCGACAAAGTGAAGGGACGTTGTTTCATGGATCAACCTTGACGCGGTAGACTACGGTTCGACCACCACCTTGCCGACGCGTTCGTCCGGATGGTTCGCTGTTTCAAAGGCGCGGCGAAATTCATTTAGCTGGAAAACGTGGGTGATCAACCGATCTGGATTAATGACGCACCGCGCAAGCAGATCGAGCGCGATGGGAAAATAGTGATTGGGGATCGCGTGCGAGGCGCGCAATTGCAGTTTCTGGAAATGAAATGCATTGATGTCCAGCTCGACCGTCTCGCCCACACGCTCTTCCAGGCCAATCAGCGCAACAGTTCCACCAAAGCGACAAGCGCGCAGAGCGTCAGGAATTGCGGTGGGCGGCGCGGTCATCAGCACGCGATCCACGCCATCGTTGGTGGCGCGTTTGATTTCGTCCACGGCATTCTCGTTTCCGCTGATCGTCACATCCGCGCCAAACTCGCGCGCGCGTTCAAGCCGGAAACAGTTGCGCGGGTTGTCGCGGGGCGAGCCAACGAGAAACACGCGCCGTGCGCCGCGGAGTTTCGCGATTTGGCACGCCATAATCCCGATGGGACCCGTGCCCCAGACCGCGACCTCGCCGTTGAGCGGAATGTCGGCACACAGCGTTACGTCGATCGCGACAGTAAGCGGTTCTGCGAGGCTGGCTTGGCGCGGCGTGAGGTTGCAATATTTTTGTAGCGATGCTTCCGGGACGCATACGTAATCGCCTATCCCGGCTCGATCGTTCATAAACGTCCAGATGCTGCGGCAGTAGCGGCTTTCGCCGTTCTTGCAGGCATCGCAAACTCCGCAACCGGTGTTGCTCTCGATGATGACTGAATCGCCGACGCCCAAACGGCTGACACCCGCGCCGACCTCCTCGACGCGCCCGGAGATTTCGTGACCCAACGGTGTCCAATCGCGATTCATCGCGCGCAAAAAGTGCAGATCAGTTCCGCAGATTCCACACCCGGTAACCCGCACCAGTACTTCACCCAGGTTGGGCGTGGGCGTCGGCACCTCGCGCAAGTCAAACTGGAAAGGCGCTTTGCCCCACAGAGCTCGCATCGGTCACCTCTCACGCGCGTTTGCGCGTGTATCTCGCGATGAAATCGTAAGGCGAAGGGAGCGGAATGTCGCTCGCCGCGTTGAGTTACCCTCCGCTCAAGTGGCTGGAGTGTATCAGACCATCAACCCTTTGCAAAGGGGACATCTCTACTTTGGTTTTTTGGGGACATTTCTACTTTGGGTTGACAGCAGAAATTTTGACATGTCATCTAAACTTTAAAAGTGAACTGTTTCCAGTTGAAAAGTGAACCCTGAACGAACTAGGCTGGCAGAGCGATTTCCAGTAGATTTCTCCAAAGTCAAAAGGAGGAATCCATGGGCCAGCCACACAAACGCTTCAGCGACCAACAAATCCGGCTTCTCTTTCACGGCTATTGCCAAGGACAATTGCGACGTGCGGATCTGCAAGACATGTTAGGCATTGGTAAGACCCGCTTTTTTGCTTTGCTGAAAAGGTATCGGCGGGATCCAGCTGGCTTTAGCCTGGTTTACCAGCGTTGCATGCCAGCCCAGTTGCCGACGATCGTGGAGGCGGAGATCGAGCGAGCTCTGCTGCGGGAGAAGGAAATCGTGGCAGATCCGGACCTACGCATATCGGGATATAACTACACAGCCCTACGAGACCGGCTTCGCAAGAAGGGCATGGATGTGTCCGTGACCACCATCATCAAGCGAGCCAAACAGTTAGACTGCCACAAACCTCGTCGCAAGCGCAAAGTTCACGATCGAGAAGTGTTGACAGCTGCGATTGGGGCTTTAGTGCAGCACGATGCTTCCACTCACCTGTGGTCTCCGTTTGCACAAGAGAAATGGACCCTGATCACATCGATTGATGACTACAGCCGCAAACTGTTATTCGCCGATTTCTTCCCCAACGAGACTACCTGGGCCCAGATCCAGGCTACCCAGGCCGTGATCCAGGCCTATGGACTACCCCTGCGGTATTATGTGGATTCCTTGCGTGTCTTTCGCTTTGTCCGAGGTCGAGCATGTCGTTGCTGTGAAGTCCTAGAACCTTCCCTAAAGGAGACCCCGCGGTTTATCACAGACCTAATAAAACGAAGGATTTCAAGATTGGTGCATTCGGGTATTTATTTGAGCGCAATAAAAATTCCTTGCCCCTATCCCTAACCAAAAGTATAGGTTGACAGGTCATTTTCTCCCACTACAATAAACTGCTATGAGACTGATTCTGTCATACTCAATTGAATTGGAAGGGAGATTGCGTTGAATATGGAGACCTCTTGGTTTCTGCGGTGGTTACCTGATGTTATAATCTCATAGTTATCCAAATAGAATGTCGAAGGATTCTTACCTTGAATATTGAAACGACCACACTAGAAGACCACCAAGTAAAATTGACAGTCGAAATTGAAGCCGAATCCCTGGAACAAGCCAAGCGGAGGGCTGCTCGTCAAATTTCGAAACATACCAAGATACCTGGATTCCGACCGGGAAAAGCCCCTTATAACATCATTCTCCGCCATGTGGGTGAAGAAGCCGTGCTTGAGGAGGGTCTTGAACTGCTGGTTAAGGATCTATATCCAAAAATTATTGAACAAGCCGAAATTCGACCGCAAGGACCTGGAAAATTCAAAAACATTGCCAGCATGGATCCGCTGAAGTTAGAATTCATCGTTCCTCTGGCAGCTGAGGTGGAACTTGGAGATTACCATTCAATCCGTTTCCCTTACGAGCTCAAGACGGTTAGTGATGATGAGGTTGACCGGGTACTGGAGAACCTGCGGGACAGGCAGGCTATCGAGGAACCCGTCGACCGCCCTGCCCAAGAAAGCGACCACATTTATTTAAAGCTGAGTGCCGAGCGTTCTAATGTTAGCGAAGGTGAAAAAGCCACATTGATTAATCAGCAATCCTACTCGGTTATCATTCCTCCAGCTGATAAGGATGCCAATGGTGAGTGGCCTTTTCCTGGTTTCAACCGGGAATTGATTGGATTATCGAGTGAGGATCAAAAAACAATTCAATACACCTTCCCCGAGGATTCTGGCTTTGAATCCCTAAGAGGGGTACCTGCCAAATTTTCGGTCCTCATAGAAGATGTCAAATCCCGTACATTACCTGAGTTGAATGATGAATTCGCTCAATCTGTCGGAGAATACGACACGCTTGAGGATCTGCGCCAAGACGCCCGCCAGACCTTAGAAAAGCAAGCCCTCGAAGCTTACAATGATGAATACAATGAAAAAATAATCGCAGTTGTTCTGGAAGGAGCCACGATAAAATATCCCCCGCAGATGCTTGAAGAAGAAATCGATGAAGTCATCCATCAATTAGAACATCGCTTACAAGATCAAAATATGGATCTTGAGACTTACATGAAAACTCAGAATTTGGACGAAGAAGGTTTGCGGGAAGAAGTCAAGCCTGTAGCTGAAAATAGGTTAAGTCGATCACTAACCCTCCTAGAGGTTGCTAAATCTGAGGATATTCAGGTTGAAAAGGATGATCTCCAAGCTGAGACCGAGCGAACGCTGGGAGCGATGGCTTCATATATGAACGAATCGGATTTTAGAAAACTCTCCGACAAGGGGCTGGTTTCTAATTTAGTCGGGAATATCATGGCTGAGATGAGAATTGAGCGCACCCTGGAAAGATTGCGAGCTATCGCTAAAGGTGAAATCGAGTCAGTTGAAGAGGAGATACCGACCTCACTCGAAGAAACCACAGGCACTGAAGCTCAAGCAAGCGAGAACGATATCGCAGAAGAAACCCTAAAAGAAGCTCTACCTGAGGAACAATTTGTTTCTGATGAACAAGCACCGATCATGGATGAAGCATTACCCCCTCCCGAGAAAGATGAAACCCTCGATAAATAGCCAATGAGCTAAAATATTAAAGACTAAGTATTGATAAGAAAGGTAAGGTTGAAAAAAGAATTATGGATCTAACATTACCCCAATCGCTCATACCGATGGTGATTGAGACAAGCGGTCGTGGAGAACGAGCGTTTGATATATACTCGTTGCTTTTAAGAAATCGGCTAGTGTTCTTAGGTACCCCGATAAATGACCAGGTTGCTAACTTGACCGTTGCCCAGCTGCTCTACCTTAATCAAGAGGACCGGGAAGCGCCTATCAGTATGTATATAAACTGTCCAGGTGGGCAAGTTTATGCAGGTCTGGCGATTTACGATACCATGCAGACGCTTTCTAATCCGATCAGCACCGTTGCAGTTGGCATGACAGCTTCCTTTGGAACGGTTTTACTCACGGCCGGTACACCCGGACAACGCTATGCGCTGCCCAACGCTACTATTCATTTACACCAACCCCATGGTGGTGCCGAGGGTCAGGCAACTGACATCGAGATTCAGGCCAGGGAAGTGTTACGTTTGCGCAGTAATCTGAACACCATCCTCGCAAAACACACTGGTCAAACTTTGGAAGTGATTGAACGCGATACTGATCGTGACTTTTGGATGGATGCAAATTCTGCTGTGGAATACGGAATCGTAGACAAGGTTCTAGAAGCTCAAGAAAAAATCGAGGCCTAAATCCTTATGCAGTGATCATCCATATCCTTGATCGCACGTTTAGGCCGGATGTCGCAGATTGGCGTCCGGCTTTATAATTAACCCCGATCTTCGGCCAAATCTTTCTGCAATTCCTAAAAAATAAATTCTGGAGGGAGTGAATGGAAAAAGTGAGCTATCGAGAAATTAAAGCACTTATTGTCGATATGGATGGTGTGTTATGGCGGGATTCCAAACCGTTGTTAGACCTTCCTGCCCTATTTTCGGAAATAAGACGAAGGGGATTGAAAGTAATTCTTGCGACCAATAACGCTACCCGCTCGATCGTACAATATTTAGAAAAATTGCAGGATTTCGGAGTCGTGCTTAAGGCTGAGCAAGTGATCAATTCTGCCCAAGCGACCGCTCATTACATGCAAAAAGGGCACCCAAACGGGGGCAGGGTCTATGTCGTTGGTGAGAATGGATTTATTGACACACTCCAGGCTTATGGCTTCTCTCACGCCGAAGAAGATGTACTTGCCGTCTTGGTTTCGATGGATCGTGGTTTAACCTACCAAAAGCTGCGTCAAGCGACATTGCTCATACGTGCGGGAGTGCCTTTTATTGGCACTAATCCCGACCGTTCCTTCCCAACACCAGAGGGACTAATCCCAGGTACAGGTGCGATACTTGCCGCTCTCGAGGCGGCCACCGATATAAAACCGGTCATTATCGGTAAACCGCAACCGGAAATGTACCGTATAGCTCTCGACCGGTTGGGCACTTCTCCCAATGAAACGCTTGTGATTGGAGACCGATTAGAAACGGACATAGCAGGAGCCCAGGCCCTTGGCTGCCATACTGCCCTTGTACTAACCGGAGTCAGCTCGAAAGAAGATGCCCGGTCATGGAAGCCGGCACTCGATTTCATCTCCGAAGATGTTGCTACGCTCATTAAGAATTTGTAATGATATCCCATAATAGGGTCACGAAACCCTCAATTATGATTTCGAAGCCTCTTATCTATGAATATGACTTCACTGACCTGGCGAAAACGCTAGAATCTTGGGGACAGCCCAGCTACCGCGTTTCCCAAGTTTGGAAGGGTCTTTATCAACATTTACGCACATCTGCTGAGGATTTTCCAAATTTACCCAAGGATCTGCGCCGAAAGCTATCCGATGAATTCTCATTTTTCTCTCTGAAGCCGGACAAAACCTTAGAATCAGACGATCGAGAGACCCGCAAAACGCTTTTTCTTTTACCGGATGGGCAAGCGCTTGAAGCGGTTCTCATGCAGTATCACAAGAGACGAACGCTCTGCATCTCGACCCAGGTGGGTTGTGCCATGGGTTGCGTCTTCTGCGCCACAGGTCAAATGGGTTTCCATCGAAATTTAAGCAGCGGTGAAATCATCGAACAAGTTTTATATTATGCCAGACAGTTTAAACTAAGCGATGAGCGTGTAACCAACGTTGTCGTCATGGGCATGGGTGAACCGTTTCATAATTATGAGGCGACTATGGCTGCCATCAACCGCTTGAACCATCCCGAAGGTCTGAATCTGGGCTCTCGTCGTTTTACAATATCCACGGTAGGCTTGGTACCCATGATCAGGCGGTTTGCAAATGAGCATAACCAGATCAACTTAGCGATCTCCCTGCACGCTGCCGATGATGAATTAAGGTCTTCGATGCTACCAATAAACCATAAATATCCATTGGAGGTTTTAATACAAGCCTGCCGGGATTATGTTGCCAAGACCCATCGTAGAATTACATTTGAATGGGCTTTGATCAGGGATGTCAACGATACACCTGAGCAAGCCAGAAGGTTGGGTTCACTCCTTCGTGGGCTGCAATGCCACGTGAACGTGATCCCCCTAAATCCGACATCCGGTTATATTGGCAAAGCCACCACCCGGGAAAGGGCCAAATCTTTCAAAGCAGCATTAAATCAAATCGGAATTCCTTGCACTATACGCCTCCGTCGTGGATTGGACATTCAAGCCGGATGCGGACAACTTGCCATTGAGAAAATACAATGAAGGATGGAGACAAACATGACCGCTAAAGTCATTTTCAATCCCTATGCCGGACGTTGGCTGGCTCTCAAGCGCAAAGAAGAGCTGGTTACTGCCTTGGAAGTAGCTGGTATCGATTTTGAATTGGTCTCGACAGGTAAACATGGAGATGGAATTGAGTTAGCGGCAAAGGCCGTAGAGCAGGGATATAGCCCAATCATCGCGGCTGGAGGCGATGGCAGCGTCAGTGAAGTGGTAAACGGAATCATGCAGGCGGCAGATTCCAATGGAACGGTCCCGCCTATTCTATTGGGTGTGATGCCTTTAGGATCTGCTAATGATTTTGTCTATAACCTTCACCTGCCTAAAGACCTGGGAGAAGCCGGAAAAATTATCGCTGCCGGTAAATATCGTGCCATAGATTTGTGCCATGTCACTACTTCAGAAACTGGCCAAGAACGATATTTTGATAACAACGCTGCTATCGGTTTAGAACCCTACATCACCCTAATCCAGCAACGGATAATACATGTACAAGGCATGTTTCGTTACCTTTTAGCAACGCTGATTGGTATTCGTGATAACCCCCGTTGGTTAATGCATTTAACTTGGGAAGGTGGGGAATTCCACGGTCCTGTCACCCTTGTAACTGTTGGAAACTGCCCTCGCACTGGTGGTTTATTTTATATGGCGCCCCACGCCGACCCATTCGATGGGAAATTAACCTTTGTATATGGCTATATGGCAACCCGTCTGCAGATCTTAAAATTACTCCCGAGAACGATGAAGAGCGGTTCAGGTAGCTATGTTGAGCATCCAAATATTCACGAAATTCATTCACCTTGGCTTAAAGTGGTTCTAGATAACCCAACGCCTGCTCACGCTGATGGCGAGATTTTCGCCCAATCCATCAATGAAATCGAGTATCGAATTATCCCAGAGAAGCTTCGGGTCTTGTCACCCTAGTATGACGGAGTTAAACAAACACTCATCATTCCAGCGCCGAATATTACCTGCATTGCTGAGAGTATTTTTCTATTTACTCTATAACCAATTTGCCTGGATATATGATTGGTTCGCAGGTATCGTATCTATTGGGAAGTGGAAGGGTTGGGTTTTAACCGTCCTCCCCTACCTAAACGGTCACCGGATCCTTGAAATGGGACATGGGCCAGGCCATTTGCAGCTCGAATTACAAAAGAAAAATGTCGAAGTGGTTGGTTTAGATCGCAGTTATCATATGGGACGGGTTGCTTTTAAAAGGATGAAAAGTACTGGGTTTTTACCGTTATTAGTTAATGGCTATGCGCAATTATTGCCTTTTGCCGATCAGGTTTTCAATCAGGTCGTGGCGACTTTTCCCACTGAATATATCCTCGATCTCGTTACGTTAAATGAAGTCTGGCGCGTCCTTGCCCCTGGTGGCGCGCTAGTAGTAATACCCGTTGCATGGATTACAGGCAACCGATGGTTCGAGCGTATGGCTGCTTGGCTTTTCCGCTTCTCCGGACAAGCGCCCGAATGGGATGATCACACTTTGGAGCCTGTTCGAACAGCCGGTTTCAAGGTGCAAGTTGAACGACAATCTTCGAATTCCAGTGAAATATTGATTGTACTCGCTCAAAAACCTTAGGAGGGCGTTATTCTTAAAACAAATCAATATCAACCTGCAGACAACTAGATCCAGGTAAAATGGATTAAATCATGGAATTACACATCGCCGTTTCCAAGGTCAAGAAATACGCCTCCTCTCAAAGTGGTGATACAGTCGAGGTTGTTGAACGACCAAACGGAGGGCTATCTGTAGTAATGGCGGATGGTCAGAGCTCTGGTCGAGGCGCCAAGTGGATATCTACTATGGTAGTCCGCAAAGTAATCGCTTTACTTGCCGAGGGAATACGAGATGGCGCGGCAGCCCGTGCAGCTTCCGATTATTTGTACACAGAACGTGGAGGTAAAGTATCCGCTACTTTAAACATTCTCTCAATCGATATGCTGACGAAATCATTGGTGATCACCCGCAATAACCCCGCGCCTGTTCTGCTCTCGCAAGATAATGACCTGCAATGCTTAGATGAACCTAGTCTGCAGATCGGGTTGTATCGTGATACCCGCCCAAAGATATCCGAGATAGCCTTAGCTCCAGGGTTAGTCGCAGTGGCATATACCGATGGCATTGTACACGCCGGTTCACGCTATGGGCAATCTATGGATGTCGAAGATAAACTGCGATTCTTACTCGAGTACAGCGGGGCTTCTTGTCAAAAAATCGCAGATGACCTTCTCCAACATGCATTAGACCTCGATCGTGGTCGTCCTACGGACGATATAAGCGTGATTGTATTGCAGGTGACAGATAAAGATGGCGATGAAGTGCGGCGTATGAGCGTACAATTACCGATATGACCGTGAAACTCATTGGCATTGTTGGTCCTTGTTCAGCCGGTAAATCAACTTTAATTGCAGGTCTGTCTGGACATGGTTACACTGCACGGCACATTGCTCAAGAGCACTCTTATGTTCCTGATATGTGGCAACGTATTACCAATCCTGACATTTTGATCTATTTAGACGTTTCCTATCAAGAATCAATGCGTAGACGACCTTCAGAAATGACCCAAATTGAATTCCAAGATCAGAAGCAGCGCCTCCTACACGCTCTCAGACATGCCGATCTTTACCTTGATACCGAGCATTTAACCATAGGAGAAGTGCGCGACCGTGTACTCTCGTTCTTAGAAAATACGGGAAATGACAGAAAATATTGTCAATCCCTAAACACATTGGACTGAAATGGACAATCCTGGCAAACAGGGGTATAATCCCTGCTTGCTAGCCGCTGGTTGGATATCAATGATTCTCCTTTATAACTTGCCAGCCTTGGGCTGGCGTTTTCATGAATCAAACTCGGAGGCCAAGCAAGGTAGATGAGACTATACCGGACTCTAATAATAATATTAGTCATTATTGCCATCGCCATTTGGATGGATTTGCCCAACAACCCCGGCATCCACATCGGGAGTATCAATCGATTAATCCAAACCCGCTTAGGTCTTGATTTGGTGGGTGGTGTACAGGCTCTTCTGGAAGCGGATTTGCCACCTAATGAACCCATACCCGCCGGAGCCATGACCACAGCCAGGCAAATTGTTGAAAACCGTGTGAACGGATTGGGTGTCAATGAAGCGGTCGTCCAACAGGCCGGAGAACGGCGTATCGTTGTTGAACTTCCAGGTGAGACTGATCCGCAGAAAGCGCTCGCTACAATCCAACAAACCGGATTACTCGAATTTGTGGATTTTTCAACCATCAGCCAACAGGAAGCTATAGCTCTGGTGGGCACCACCATCCAGACGGATTTCGGGCAGTCCAGCCAACCTCAGGGAAACCCAACCAACGCCCCCATCCAAGAACCCACAATACTCCCCACGCAGCAAACAACCCCTACCAGCGAACCTACTCCAACTACCATAACCCCAACCCAAACGATCACTTCAACAGCAGCATCGCCGGCAATCGCAACCCCGCCTGCCCAGGTATTTCATACAATCATGACGGGTATTGACATAAAGACTGTTTCAGTCACTACCAGTACCACAGGTCAATATGAGGTTGCCTTTCAATTATCCGACCAGGGTTCCAAAATATTTTCAGATTACACTTCAGCTCACGTTGGGGACATTTTGGCCATCGTATTAGACAAAATAGTTATCTCCGCACCACGTGTAGATAGTGCTATCACCGCTGGACGGGGGGTTATTACCGGAAACTTCACTTTAGATAGCGCCAATGCTTTAGCCGTACAATTGCGTTACGGTTCCTTGCCTATCCCTCTGAAGGTTGTTACCAGCCAGACTGTTGGCCCGACTCTAGGACAAGATTCGCTCAGGAAGAGCCTTATCGCGGGGATGATTGGTTTGAGTGTTGTGGTGCTGTTTATGGGTTTATATTACAGACTTCCGGGTATTTTGGCTGATCTGGCTCTGATTGTCTATGCCTTAATCACATTTGCATTGTTCAAATTTATCCCTGTCACGTTGACCCTCCCAGGCATCGCCGGTTTCGTCTTGAGTGTAGGCGTGGCTGTTGACGCAAATGTCCTTATCTTTGAGCGGTTAAAAGAGGAGTTACGATCTGGACGTAATTTAAGGCAAGCAATCGATCTGGGCTGGAGCCGGGCTTGGCCTTCTATCCGTGACTCGAATTTCTCGACTTTAATCACATGCCTGATCCTGTTTTGGTTCGGAAGCACCTTTGGAGCGAGCATTGTCAAAGGTTTCTCATTGACGCTGGCTCTAGGTGTGCTGGTGAGCATGTTTACGGCCATTATCGTTACCCGTACTTTTCTCCATGTAGTGCTGGACAATATTGACTTCTCTGAACATCATGGTTGGTTCGGTGTGTAGGAGCTTGGAATGTTAAACATAGTAAAACGACGCTATATTTATTTCGGGATCTCCTTGCTGGTTATCGTTCCTGGTCTTCTGGCTCTAGTCATCTGGGGTTTGCCGCTAGGGATCGATTTTACCGGTGGTAGTTTATTGGATGTGCGCTTCGAATCGGGAAATGTACCCCCATCGGCAGAGGTCATCGCGCTTTATACCGAATTCGGTTTCAGCGATACCTTAGTCCAGACTTCCGGGCAAAATTCCATCGTTATCCGTACTAAGAGTATGGACGAGAACACGAGAACCAATATTGTCTCTGAAATGGAAAAACGCTTTGGCAGCCAAATCGTCGTACAGAGTTTCGAATCTGTAGGACCTTCCGTCGGGCAAGAAGTCGCTACTCGTGCAGCCGGTGCGGTCGGACTGGCTGCCGTCGGGATATTAGCTTATATCACTTTTGCATTCAGAGGGGTTGCCAACGCATTTCGATATGGCGTAAGCGCTATCGTCGCTATGTTCCATGACGTCGCGGTAGTTGTTGGAATCGAAGCGATACTCGGTCATTTCCTTGGTTGGGAGGTAGATGCCCTTTTTCTCACCGCGTTACTTACTGTTATCGGGTTTTCTGTACACGACTCCATCGTGGTGTTTGATCGTATCCGCGAGAATGCCACTATCTATCGACGAATACCCTACGAGCAGGTCGTTAACCACTCAATTGTTCAAACTCTCGACCGCTCTATTAACACACAGTTGACCGTAATGTTTACGCTATTAGCTTTAGCCCTCTTTGGGGGTGTCACTCTACGACACTTTGTCGTCACATTACTGGTGGGGGTTTTCAGCGGTACCTATTCCTCTATTTTCAACGCCTCACCAATACTGGTGGTATGGGAAAACCACGAGTGGCGCTATTGGTTCAAGCGGGGAAACGGTAAAGAATCAGTCGCTTAATATCACTCATAAAAAATTCGGGGTTCTGATTGACAGGAGAAAGTACTGCCAACCACGACCTCTTAATATTTAATGTCCATGAATACTAATTCTCACCATTTATCAGCGAACTCGATAGATACAGCAGATCAATTTTCCCGAGACAAGCCCATCGAATTAGCCACGCATACCAGGAGTAGTCCTGTTATTGGTTGTTTTAAAGTTATACCTGCGATCGGTTTGTTGACCTTGCTCATCATCTTCTATCTTCTGGCGCCTACAAGAACAAATATCCTTTTATTAGGTATTGACCGTGCCCCAGAGAGAGCTGATTTAAGCAGGAGCGATACCATAATAATGATGACCGTCTTGCCCCCCAGACCTTATGTTGGTATGCTATCCATTCCTCGTGACTTATGGGTTTCTGTACCAGGAGTTGGTGAAAACCGGATAAACACTGCTCATTTCTACGCTGAATTAGAAGCCCCTGGTAGTGGACCATTGAGGGTGATGGAGACCATTCAGCAGAATTTTGATGTCAAAATGGATTATTACGTGCGTATCCGTTTCGATGGTTTACAACAGATTGTTGATGTTTTAGGGGGTGTGGATATCCAAATAGATCATCCAACTGCGCTCTATACGGCAGGATTACACCATTTGGATGGAACACAGAGCTTGGCCTTTGTCCGAGACCGGCAAGGAGCTGATGATTTCTCTCGCATTGAAAATGGTCAGCTTTTCTTTAAAGCGGTTTGGAACGAGATTAGAGATCCATCGTCATGGCCACGCCTGCCAGCATTCATGATCGCTTTGAGGAGTGCAGTTGACACCAATATCCCAATATGGCAGTGGCCACGCCTGGCTTTGGCGGTCCTGCGGGCGGGTGCCGACGGCATTGACGCACGGGTAATCTCGAGAGAAGAAGTTTCACCCTTCACTACCTCGGGGGGAGCCCAGGTGCTCGCCCCGATTTGGGAAAAGATCAACCCATTAGTCAATGAAATATTTAACCAGTAACCCGGAAATCATCTGTTACTGACCCAAATAGGTGATGATGATATTGCGAAAAAAGAGGATTAATGTCGCCCCAGTAATCAGGAAGGGGCCATAAGGAATTGCCCGGAAGAATTGGAATCTTCGAGTGACTAACATCCCTATCATGTAGACCAAGCTGACAAAACCACCAATCAAAATAGCCAGAATAAGCCCCACCAATATCCCAGGCCAACCCAAGATTAATCCTAAGACACCAGATAGGTTGACGTCTCCAAAACCCAACGCATCCTCTTCGATTTCTTTTCCCTGCCTGCGAGACATTAATTTGACAAAAAAATTCCCCATCATATAAAGTATAAACATGATCCCAAACCCCGCCACACCTCCTATAATGGTGGGAAGAAGGCCATGGGACCAAATTCCAATGATCAACCCCAGGATTACACCAGCGACACTGACCGGATGCAGAATCAGGCGGTGTTCTAGGTCTATTACCGTGATCAATCCGAAATAGATCAATACGAGGAATCCGGTTAAGAAATTCAAGTTATTCGGAGGCGAGAGCCAAAGCCAGACTGCTGTAATGGTTGCGATGACATCAACTATCCAGATCCGCCATAAACGTCGGGTACCACAAACGTGGCACCTTCGGGGCCAAATAAAATAATTGTGCCAGGAGAGCTCTGATCCGCATACCGGGCAAAATGGGGCTGTTATTCTGCGACGATATGGCAGGGTGTCTGCGAGATAATTCACCAGTTCACCTGCCAGCAACCCAAGTAGGAAAGCCAAGATTACCATATGTTGAAGAATTATAGCAGCACAATGGAAGGAATTTCCCCTTTCAGACATAACAATTTTGTTTTTCAGTTAAAATTCGTTTGATGATCACTGCCCCATTAATCGCGCTTCTGACAGATTTTGGCAGCCAGGATCCTTTCTGTGGCATTATGAAAGGCGTGCTGGCGAAAATTGCCCCCGGTATCCCATATATTGACATCAGCCATGAGATACCCCCTGGAGATATCCGCCATGCAGCCATTACTTTGTGGCAATCACGTCCATATTTTCCAGACGGTACAGTTTTCCTTTGCGTCGTAGATCCAGGAGTCGGCACTGACCAGCGTGGGATCATCCTGCAATCTGGTGCAAATACCTTTATTGGACCAGATAATGGTATTTTCACTTTCATTCTCGACCAAGGATTCCAAGCCTGGGAATTGCAGAATCCCGAATTTGCCTTGCCAAACCCAACCAATACTTTTCACGGGCGGGATATATTTGCTCCGGCAGCTGCCTTTGTTGCCAGGGGTATTCCTGGCTCTGAATTTGGTCGTGTAATCCAGGATTTAATCTTGTTGTCCCCCCCATATTTACGATCTCCCGATGCCCAATCTCTTCAGGGTGAAATCCTGTACGCGGACCACTTTGGTAATCTGCTCACCAGCCTGGGCTGTTTCACTCATGTCAATGAAGAGATAATAAAATTTTCACCTTGGTTTCTAAGCGCAAAGAAGCCCTTAACTCCACAAACTTTTCTAATCAATCTAATTGATATAAATCTACCCAACGGGATATCCCTACCCTTGGTAAGCACTTTTACCGAGGCACCCCCTGAAGGTTGTGCTGCACTTATTGGTAGCTGTGGTCTAATAGAGATCGTTGCCAACCAGAAGAGCGCCGCGGTGATGCTGGACCTACATACTGGTGATCACATTACCCTTTCCTCAAGGAGGCAGAATCCAAATGGATAAATTTATCATTGATGGCAGCTATCCATTACAAGGAGAGATCACGCCATCTGGAAATAAAAATGCAGCCTTACCGCTTCTGGCAGCATGTCTCCTTACGGAAGAACCTGTAGTTCTACACAACATCCCCAATATCCTAGATATCTATGCCATGCGTGCTCTGATTGAGAGCCTGGGCGTTGAAATCAAGGACCTGGCAGCTCATTCCTGGCAGATCCAGGCGAAGCAAGTCCTTCCAGCTGGTTTAGACCCACAATTATGTCGCCGTATCAGGGCATCCATCTTATTGGCTGGGCCGATGATGGCGCGGGCTGGCGAGCTCCATCTGCCGCCACCTGGAGGAGACATCATCGGTCGTCGTCGCGTAGATACCCATATTCTGGCTTTACAAGCACTTGGCGCCCAAGCAGAATACGACCGCATTAATCGTATATATCGTTTTCAGGCAGGTAAGTTATTGGGCAGTAACATTCTTCTTGATGAAGCCAGTGTAACAGCCACAGAAAACACCATTATGGCTGCGGTTATGGCGAGAGGCACTACCGTTTTGCGTAATGCTGCTTCGGAGCCTCATATCCAAGATCTATGCTTTTTCCTCAACTCAATCGGGGCAAATATAGAAAATATCGGTTCCAATACATTACATATCCATGGTGTAGATAAGTTACATGGTGGAGAGTTCACAATTGGCCCAGATTATTTGGAAGTTATCAGCTTTATTGGGGCAGCAGTTGTCACCCATGGATCTATCCGTATCCGGGAGGCTGGCACTCAGTATTTGGATATGATCCGATTGGTTTTTCATCGCCTAGGAGTAGAATGGCAAATCATAGGAGATGACATCCTGGTGCCCAATCAGCAAAGAATGGTGATCGAACCAGATCTTGGAGATAACATCCCCGAGATCAGCGTGATGCCTTGGCCGTCTTTTCCAACAGATTTGATGAGCGTAGCCATCGTAATGGCCACCCAATCAAAAGGGAGTATCCTGTTCCATGATTGGATGTATGAAGGTCGCATGTATTTCACAGACAAACTGAAAGCTATGGGTGCCCAAATTGTCTTATGCGATCCGCATCGCTGTATTGTCCAAGGACCCACTGAGTTGATCGGTGAGAATGTCGAAAGCCCAGACATTAGAGCCGGCTTGGCGTTACTCTTAGCAGCCCTGGCAGCCAAAGGCAAATCGGAAATTCGCAATGTCGGTCAGATTGACCGCGGTTATGAACGCATCGATGAAAAACTCAGAAATTTAGGAGCTCACATAGAGCGTCTTAGCATCTGATCTCTCGATATCTAAATAAAAAGCAACGTATAAAAGTTTATGCTGTCTTTTATACGTTGCTTTTTAGATGTAATTAATCCTTTTGTACTTCAGCATCCGAGACTACATCTAAAAACTCACTCACAACCTCTCGCAAC
>Ga0315551_10001145_pt1 | contig 20439 bp, 16 predicted proteins | sample SalMarSW160290MG_FD_203678 | JGI IMG/M metagenome (GOLD analysis project Ga0315551, IMG submission 203678) | Salt marsh sediment microbial communities from the Plum Island Ecosystem LTER, Massachusetts, United States - Salt Marsh Sediment SW1602-90 ...
TCTTCCAATCTCTTTAAGGTGTTGATAGAGGTCTAACCTCTATCGGGTGGGAGGGTGGGAAGCAAACCGCACTCTAAAAACCAGACTAGACCTCCCCTTATCCCCCAATCTCTTGGCTTTACCTCTAAAAAATCTACCCCATCCATAGCTAAAAAAACTTGTGATTATCGGGCGGGAATAGTAGAATAGAGGCGAGCACAGCCAACAAGGGGGTTTATTGTCCCGGGTTGAAGTCTCAGTAAAGCCCAGCCTCCCCGACCCTCGCGGGGAAGCACTAAAAGCCGATATTCGCGACCTCGGCATTGGCACTATCCAGCAGATCAGGGTCAGCGATGTCTACCTGCTGGAAGGAGACCTAAGCCAGAAAGAACTGGAAACAATCTGCCGGCAACTGCTGGCCGACCCCGTAGCCGAAAACCATTCCATAGGAGAACCATCCCCATCCCAGGACGCCCACGCTATTGAAGTCGCCTACAACCCCGGCGTTATGGACCCTGTAGAAGAAAGCGTCAGCAAAGGCATCCGCGACCTTGGTGTAACCACCGTCACCTCGGTAAAAACAGCCAAGCGATATTATATTTCGGGCAAACTCTCCGCCAGCGATATTGAGCTTATCTCCAGCAAACTGCTGGTCAACAGCGTCATTCAGCACGTGGTCACCGGCGGGGAAAAGGCGGCGCTGCCCCCGGCCAGCTACAACTTCTCCCGGGAAGAGGTTGAACTGTTGACTCTGGATAATGCCGGCCTGACCCGGCTGGGCCGGGAAAAGCTAGAGCTGAATCTGGAAGAGATGAGGCAGATTCAGGGCTACTTCGCCAAAGTGGGGCGCAACCCGACCGATGTTGAACTGGAAACACTGGCCCAGACCTGGTCGGAGCACTGCAAGCACAAGACCTTCCGCTCACGGATACGGCTGGGTGAAGAAGTCATCGATAACCTGCTCAAGAGCACGGTGATGCGGGTGACCGAAAAGCTGAACAAGCCCTGGTGCCTTTCCACCTTTAAAGACAACTCCGGGGTCATAGACTTTGACGGCCGCCACGCCCTCTGCTTTAAGGTTGAGACCCATAACCACCCCTCGGCCATTGAGCCCTACGGCGGGGCCTCGACCGGGCTGGGCGGAGTCATCCGCGACCCCCTGGGCACCGGCCTGGGCTCGAAGCCCATCGCCAACACCGATGTATTCTGCTTTGCTCCACCCGATTTCCCCCACGACAAATTACCCGCCGGCATCCTACACCCCCGCCGCATTCTCAAAGGGGTGCGGGCCGGGGTGGCCGACTACGGCAACAGAATGGGCATCCCCACCGTCAACGGGGCCATTCTCTTCGACGATAGGTATTTAGGCAACCCGGTGGTGATGTGCGGCACGGTGGGCCTCATGCCCAAAGAGGCCGCCCAGATGGGTCAACAAAAGCCCGGCGATTTAGTAGTGGTGGTCGGCGGCCGGACGGGGCGGGACGGTATTCACGGCGTCACCTTCGCCTCGGCACTGCTCACCGGGGAATCGGAAGAGGTCTCGGCCTCCTCGGTGCAGATTGGCAACGCCATCACCGAAAAGAAGATGATTGATGTCCTACTGGTGGCCAGGGAGCGGGGATTATACCGACGCATCACCGACTGCGGCGGCGGCGGGCTTTCCTCGGCGGTGGGCGAAATGGCCGCCGAAACCGGCGTTAAAGTAAATCTGGAAAAAGTCCCCCTGAAATACTCCGGCCTCTCTTACCGGGAGATATGGCTCTCCGAATCGCAGGAGAGGATGCTGCTGGCGGTGCCTCCTGAATCGGCTAAAGCGCTGATTGCCCTCTTTGCCAGCGAGGATGTGGAAGCCACCGTCATCGGCCAATTTACCAGCGACAAGCGGCTCAAGCTCTTCTACCGGGATAATCCGGTAGCCGACCTTGACATGGAATTTCTGCACCACGGACTGCCCCAGTCGGAAAGGAAAGCAGTCTGGCAGCCACCCCACCACCCCGAACCCGATTTTGCCGAGCCGCCCGACCTGGCCGAAGACCTGAAAGGAATTTTAGGCTCGTGGAACGTCTGCAGCAAGGAGTGGGTCATCCGCCAGTATGACCACGAGGTTCAGGGAGGCAGTATTCTCAAGCCCCTGTTAGGCATAAACAACGATGGCCCCGGCGATGCCGCCATTATCCGTCCCCTGCTCGATTCCGACCGGGGGGTGATTATCGCCAACGGCATTAACCCCAAATACGGGGACATCGACCCCTACTGGATGGCGGCCTCGGCGGTAGACGAAGCACTCAGGCAGATTATCGCCGTCGGCGGCAATCTTAAAAGAGTGGCTTTGCTGGACAACTTCAGCTGGGGCAACCCGGAGAAGCCCGACCGGCTCGGCGGCCTGGTGCGGGCGGCGCAGGGCTGCGCCGATATCGCCCTGGCCTACGGGGCGCCTTTTATCTCGGGCAAGGACAGCCTCTACAACGAATATGAGACGGAAAGGGAAAGCATCTGTATCCCCCCCACCCTGCTCATCTCGGCCATGGCGGTGATGGAAGACGTCGCCAAAGTAATATCAATGGACTGCAAGCAGGCGGGCAACTCTATCTATATCGTCGGGACAACCTACGACGAGTTGGGCGGCTCGCACTACTACCATATTCACGGCGCCGTCGGCAGCAAGGTGCCCAAAGTCAACCCGGAAAAGGGCAAAAAGCTGATGGACAGCTTAAGCGCTACTACGGGAAAAGGCTTGGTAAAGGCCTGCCACGACCTGAGCGAGGGGGGCATCGGGGTGGCGGCGGCGGAGATGGCCTTCGCCGGAGGATTGGGGATAAACCTTCACCTGGACAAAGTCCCCCTGGGCGAGGCTATCACCCGCAATGATAATATACTATTCTCCGAATCAAACAGCCGCTTCCTGGTAGAGGTAGCGCCAGAAGATAAAGAGAGCTTTGAGCAAGCAATGAAGGGTATAGACTTTACCGCCATCGGCGAGGTGAACAAGGGCGACAAGCTTGAAATCTACGGCGTTAACGGGAAAAAGGTGGTTTCAGCCCCCATAGCCGAACTGAAGGAGGCCTGGCAGAAGCCGCTGGGCTGGTAGAATGGCCAAAGTAAAGACATTAATCTTAAGGGCGCCGGGGACAAACTGCGACGAGGAGACCGCCTTTGCCTTCGAGCAGGCCGGCTCGGCGGTGGACTCGGCGCACATTAACCAGCTGGTCCGGCGGGATAAGCTTATCGCCGACTACCAGATAGTGGTCATACCCGGCGGCTTTACCTACGGCGACGACGTTTCGGCGGGCAGGATTCTGGCCAACGAGCTTAAGTTGAAGCTGGGCGATGACATCCAGCGTTTTGTCGAGCAGGGCGGGCTGATACTGGGCATCTGCAACGGCTTTCAGGTGCTGGTGAAGGCGGGGATACTGCCTCCGGTGGAGGACGGCCAGCAACTGACTTTAGCCGGCAACGACTCCAACCGCTTTGAGTGCCGCTGGGTCTACCTGAAGATTAATCAGAAAAGCCCCTGCATATTTACTAAAGGTATAGACGCCATGTACCTCCCCGTAGCCCACGGCGAGGGCAAGGTGATGGCGGCAGCGGAAACACTGGCCAAGTTAAATGTAGTGGCGCGCTACGCCGATGCCTGGGGTGATATCAAAGCTGGCTATCCCAATAATCCTAACGGCTCGGCGGATAGCATCGCCGGCATCTGTGACGCTACCGGGCGCATCTTTTCCATGATGCCCCACCCCGAGCGCTTTATTCACTGGACCCAGCACCCCCGCTGGACACGAGAGAAACCAAGACAGCACGGGGATGGCCTGGCTATCTTCTTAAACGCCGTGGACTGGGTCAGGCGCAGCTAAAAAGCTTATGAGCTATATCTCTTCCTGGAGCGGGGGCAAGGACAGCTGTTTGGCCGCTTATCTGGCGCTCAGCCAGAAGTATAATATATCTCATCTGGTAAATTTTATCTCCCGGGAATTCAAGCGGGTAAGCTTTCACGGGACTGAAGCCAGGCTGATTCAGCTGCAAAGCCAAGCCACCGGCATTCCTCTGCTGCAGAAACAGACCACCTGGGAAGAATACGAGCAGGAATTTAAAGAGGCAGTACAGAGCTTGCTCCCCCAGGGTATAAAGGGGATGGTCTTCGGCAATATCTACCTCGACGAGCATAAAGAATGGGTGGAAAGGGTCTGTGGCGATCTGGGAATTGAAGCTATCGAACCGCTCTGGAATAAAGATACGGAAGAGGTCTTCACCGGCTTTATTGAGGCCGGCTTTGAAGCCGTTATCGTCAGCGCCCGGGCCGAGCTAATTGATGAGGGCTGGGTTGGACAGCGGCTGGACAGGAAGTTCCTGGCCTATCTGAAAACCAGAAACATCGACCTTTGCGGTGAGAACGGCGAATACCATACCCTGGTGGTCAACGGCCCCCTGTTTAAGAGAAGAATTGAGATAATAGAGAGTAAAACTATCAACCGGGACAATCACTGGTTGCTTGATACCGTTAAATATCGGCTGGCGTAAGGGATAAAAAGGGGAGGGGCTGGGATTTCATCCCAGCCCCTCTATTTTATTATAACGATACCTGGGGTAGCTCCGCCTGGGCTTTCCTCACTTCTTCCTCGGGATAGGCGTAATCCACCAGTTCACCCGACAGGTATTTCTCATAGGCGGCAAGGTCAAAGTGCCCGTGTCCGCTATGGGCAATCAGGATAGTCTTGGACTTACCCTCTTCCTTACACTTAAGGGCTTCATCAATAGCTACCCTGAGGTCGTGGCACGGCTCAGGAGCGGAGATAATGCCCTCGGTGCGGGCAAACTGTATCCCGGCATCAAAGACCTTGGTCTGAGGTACCGCCTGGGCTTCAACCAGGCCCAGCTTATGGAGGTGACAGATGATGGGCGCCATGCCGTGGTAGCGCAGTCCGCCAGCGTGAATCGGGGGCGGAACAAAACCGTGCCCCAGGGTATACATCTTGAGCAGAGGAGTAAGACCAACCAAGTCACCGAAGTCATAAGTATATAACCCCTTGGTCACGGTAGGACAGCTTTCCGGCTCAACGCAGATGATGCGCATGTCTTTCTTCTTGCCGCTAATCTTATCCCGAATCCAGGGCAGGAACTGCCCGGCGAAGTTGGAGCCGCCGCCGATGCAGCCGACGATGATGTCGGGGTAGGCATCGGCCATTTCCATCTGCTTGCGGGTCTCCTCACCGATGATGGTCTGGTGAAGCAGGACATGGTTGAGCACACTGCCCAGTGAGTAGTGGGTGTCCTCACGGCTAACGGCATCCTCCACCGCCTCGCTGATAGCCAGACCCAGACTGCCGGGGCAGTCGGGCCACTTGGCCAGCATATCCCGACCCCCCTTGGTATCCGGGCTGGGGCTGGGGACGCAATTAGCCCCCCAGACCTCCATGGCGATGCGCCGATAGGGCTTCTGGTCATAGCTAATCCTGACCATATAGACCTTAATTTCTATATCAAACAGTGCCCCAGCGAAGGCCAGGGCGCTGCCCCACTGCCCGGCGCCGGTCTCGGTGGCTATACGCTTGATGCCTTCCACCTTGTTATAGTATGCCTGGGCTACCGCGGTATTGGGCTTGTGACTCCCCGCCTGGTTGGTCCCCTCGTATTTATAGAAAATTTTAGCCGGTGTATCCAGGGCTTTCTCCAGTTTGTAGGCCCGGTGCAGCACGGTGGGCCGCCAGGTGCGGTAAATCTCCAGAACCTCGTCAGGGATTTCAATCCAGCGCTCAGTGCTCACCTCCTGCATAATAAGCCCCATAGGAAACAGGGGCGCCAGGTCATCGGGAGTTACCGGCTTTCCCGTGCCCGGGTGCAGCACTGGCGGCAGCGGCTCGGGCAGATCAGCCTGAATATTATACCAGTGGGTGGGCATGTCCTTCTGGTCGAGAAAATACATTGCTCTGTTGAACTTCTTGGCCATTTTTCCTCCTTTGATTTTGGGGTTCTAGTTTTACTTAAAAAAGCCTTCCGTATTTTAAGAGGCAGTTGATGCCGATAATACAACCTGCGGCACCTGGCTGTCAAGCCTAAGCCATGCCGGACAGTATAGCGGTTGCATAGACAGGCTCACTGGCCTATAATTTCCACTGACGGCAATGACAAACGCTAAAGAAAAGACTAAGATCAAAGAGCAAACCAGGCGCCTGCTAAACCGCTTTAGCCGAAAAAGAGGCAACCTTATCCCCACCCTGCAGCGGGTCCAGGCCGGGCTGGGCTATCTGCCCCGGGAAGCCATGCTGGAGGTGGCCCGCTTTCTGGATATACCGGAGGTAGATGTCTACGGCGTGGTCACCTTCTACAACCAGTTCCGGCTCAATCCCCCGGGGAAGCACTCGATAAGGGTGTGCCTGGGCACCGCCTGCCATATGAAGGGCGGTTATATCACCCTGGACGCCTGGAAGAGAAGACTGAAAATTGACCGGGGACAGACCACCCCCGACCGCGAGTTCGACCTTGACACTGTTGCCTGCGTCGGCTGCTGCGTCATGGCGCCGGTAACCGTGGTCGATGATAAGCCCGAGGGCCAGGTGGAACCAACCAAAGTAGACGGTATCCTCCTCTCATTCGAGCGGGAGAGGAAGAAGCGGGGCAAAGAGAAACGGTGAAAGCAAGCCAGCTTTCGGGTGTCGCCCCGACCTTCCAGAAAATAAAAAAGCGCGCTTTAATGCGCTACCAGGAGCTTCAGAAGGCTAAGGCGGTAATCATGGTGGGCGCCGCCACCTGCGGCCGGGCCGCCGGGGCACTGGAGGTGCTCCGCGCCTTCAAAAGCGAGCTTAAAAAGCAAAAACTGGACTGCCCCGTAATCGAGGTCGGCTGCATGGGGCACTGCTACGCCGAGCCGATAGCTATCATCAACAAGCCGGGCTATCCCCCCATCGTCTACCAGCAGGTCAACGCGGTGATCGCCAAGAGGCTGGTCAGGGAATTCATACTGGGCGACGACCCCTGCCTGGAGTTCGTCCTCGGCGCTCTGGAGGAAAGTGAGCTGGTCCCCAGCCTGGCCGATTTCCCCCGCGCCAAATTCGAGCAAAAAGTCATCCTCAAGAACTGCGGGCACATCGACCCGGAAGATATAGACCACTATATCGCCGGCGGCGGCTATTCGGCTCTGGCAAAGGCACTCCAGCTAAAGCCGCAAAAGGTCATAGAAGAGGTCAAAAAGTCGGGCTTGAGGGGCAGGGGCGGGGCCGGCTTTGCTACCGGGGATAAGTGGGCCATCTGCCGCCAAGCCCCGGGCAGTCCCAAGTATGTCATCTGCAACGCCGACGAGGGCGACCCCGGCGCCTTTATGGACCGGGCTATCCTGGAGAGCGATCCCCACTCCGTAATTGAGGGCATGTCAATAGCCGCCTACGCCGTCGGTGCTAATTACGGCTATATCTACGTCCGCGCCGAGTACCCGCTGGCGGTGCATAGAACCCGGCTTGCCCTTCGCCAGGCCAGAAAGCTGAACCTGCTGGGAAAGAATATACTCGGCGGTAACTTCAGCTTTGATATAAAACTCTTTCAGGGCTCGGGGGCCTTCGTCTGCGGCGAGGAGTCCGCCCTCATCGCCTCTCTGGAAGGCAAAGCGGGCACCCCCAATCACCGCCCCCCCTACCCCGCCATCAGCGGCCTTAACGGCAAGCCCACCCTCATCAACAATGTCAAGACGCTGGCTTTTATCCGCCATATAATCGATAAGGGAGCTAAATGGTTTAGCGGTATTGGCACTAAGAACAGCCCGGGGACAGCCGTTTTCGCCCTGGCCGGCAAGGTGGTCAACACCGGGCTTATTGAAGTCCCCATGGGCACCACCCTGCGCCAGGTAATATTTGATGTCGGCAGCGGCATTCCCGGGGGGAAGTCTTTCAAAGCGGTGCAGATAGGCGGCCCCTCCGGCGGCTGCCTGCCCAAATCGGCTCTAGATTTGCCCATTGACTTCGACTCCCTCACCGAAGCCGGGGCGATGATGGGCTCGGGGGGCATGATTGTCCTCGATGAGGACGACTGCATGGTGGAGATAGCCCGCTATTTTCTGGAGTTCACCCAGCGCGAGTCCTGCGGCAAGTGCACCTTCTGCCGCCTGGGGACCAAGCAGATGCTGGAGACTTTAAGCGAATTTACCCGGGGCAAGGGCGAAATCAAAGATTTGGATAAGCTTAGCCAACTGGCCGAGGACGTTAAAGCAGGCTCGCTCTGCGGCCTGGGCCGGACGGCGCCCAACCCGGTGCTGACCAATCTGCGCTATTTCCGCGACGAGTACGAGGCCCACATTAAGGAAGGTCGGTGCCCGGCGCTGATGTGCCAGGAGCTTATCGCCTTTTACATCATACCGGAGAAGTGCGAGCTTACCTGCGATGCCTGCGTCGGCACCTGTACCGTGGAGGCAATATACAGCCACCCCAAGAAGAGATATAAAATCATCGACCAGGAGAAGTGCGTCAAGTGCGGCACCTGCCTCACTTCCTGCCCGCCGCAGTACAACGCCATAGTCAAGCTGTCACCGCCCAGCGAGGTGCCAAAGTAAAAAGATGAAGACGGTATCTTTAATTATTGACGGTAAAGAAGTAAAAGCCCGCCGGGGGGAGAAAGTCCTCTGGGCGGCGCTGGATAGCGGCATCTATATCCCCCATCTCTGCGCCCGGCGTGGGATTTTAGCGCCGGACGCCTCCTGCCGCCTGTGCTGGGTAGAGATAGAGGGCAACGCTAAGCCGGTCACCGCCTGCACCGAGACGGTAGAAGCCGGCATGGTGGTCAACACCAGAGGCCCGGCGGCTCTGAGGCTGGCACGCACTGCTTTGGAGCTGCTTCTGGCCAGCAACGAGGTCGACTGCGCCAGCTGCGCCAAGAGCGGCGCCTGCGAGCTGCAAAAGATAGCCGCCCACCTCAAGGTCAAGCTCAAAACAAGGCGTTTCAGAAAGATTTTGCGTAACCTAAAAGTTGACTCCAGCAGCCCGCTCTTTATCTACGACCCCAACAAGTGCGTCCTCTGCGGCCAGTGCATCTGGGTCTGCCGCCAGCGTCTGGGCATCGGCGCCCTCGGCTTTGCCCACCGCGGCTTTAACCGGAGAATGACCACCTTCGGCGATGAGCCTATCAGCCAGACCGAATGCGCTGAATGCGGCGATTGCGTGGCCGCCTGCCCCACCGGCGCTCTCTGTTTCAAGCCGGCAGCGGTAAAGCTTTAGAGCCCGGCCAATTTTTTACCCAGCTCCAGCATCTTCCCCACCCGTGCCAGGCTATCGCTTTCGGCATAGATGCGGAGCACCGGCTCGGTGCCGGAGAACCGGATGAGCAGCCAGCTGGTATCGGCCAGGATAAGGTGAAAGCCGTCAGTTTTATCTACTTCTGCCACCCTGACCCCGCCAAGAGACCGGGGCAAACCATCGCTGACGCGCTTGATTATCGTCTGACGCTGGTCTTCGGGGAAGCTGAAATCCCGGCGATTATAGTAGTGAGGGCCGACCTTGCTGTAGAGGTAGTCCAGCAGCTGAGACGGAGTTTTACCTGTCTCGAGCATAAAGTCGAGGAAATAAAGGCCGGCTAGGACACCGTCCCGCTCGGGCACATGGCCGCGGAAGCCGTAGCCCCCGCTCTCCTCCCCCCCGATGAGGGCCTTCTCGGCTATCATTACCGGGGCCACATATTTAAAGCCCACCGGCACCTCATAGACGGGCAGCTTGAACATCTCACCCAGGCGGTCAATCATGGTGGTGCTGGTCAGCGTCCTGACCATAGCCCCCCGCTCCCCCCGCACCTCCAGCAGGTAGAGGCAGAGCAGGGCGAAGACCTGGAGCTGGGTGAGAAACCGCCCCTTTTCATCGATGATGCCGAGGCGGTCGGCATCACCGTCGGTAGCCAGGCCGACGTCCGCCTTCTGCTCTTTGACGGCGGCCGATAGCTTGACCAGGTTAGCCGCGATTGGCTCGGGCTGTATTCCGCCGAACTTAGGGTCTCGTTCGCCGTTTATCTCCATCAGCTGTATAGCCCCACCGCCCAGGAGCCGCTTAAAATAACCAATGCCGGCCCCGTACATGGGGTCGGCAATTACTTTGAGCTTGGCCTGGCGCAGCCGCTTCAGGTCAACGAGCTTGCCTATCCGCCGGTCATAGATGGGGGCGAGGTCGAGGTACTCCACCATTCCCCGGTCTAACGCCTCAGACAGCGGCAGGCGTTTTATTTCTCCCGTGGCCAGGGCATGGGCAACGCCCTTTTCTATCCCGGCGGTAACCTCGGTTGAGGCGCTGGTGCCCTCTTCAGTCCTGAACTTGAAGCCGTTCCACTTTGCCGGGTTGTGGCTGGCGGTGATGACGATAGCCCCACCCGTCTTTCTGGCCAGCACGCCGCAGCTTACCACCGGTGTGGGGGCAGCCCGGGGGCAGAGGTAGACCTTGATGCCGCTGGCGGCGGCAACCTCAGCGGCGGCGGCGGCGAAGTCCTCGGAGGCACGGCGGGTGTCATAGCCGACTACCAGCCCTCTATCGGCTAACCCCACCCCTTTCAGGTAGTCAGCCACACCCTGGGCGCAGGCCCGCACGTTATCGAAGGTGAAGTCCTGATCGATAATGCCCCGCCAGCCGTCGGTGCCGAACTTTATAGGACTATTTGGCAACTCCACCCCCCATTTTATATCTTTTCCCACCCACCACCCTTAAGGAAGGGCAAAAGCCCTTTTTACTCCCTCCTTTTGAACCCCATTCTATCACGAAACACCACCGCCCGCACTCGAAGTTTTCTCGAACGAGCGCCATACCTTGACGCTACCTTCTGGTGTTCTTATAATAGGTCTTACCGCAGGAGTTGAGCAGAAAGGGGAAACGATAATGGCAAAAACTGTCGATAAGAAGGTTCCGGAAAAGGCTTACGAGTTGGGCAAGGAATACGAAAAGGCCTACATGGGCTGTAGCCAATGTGCCATGGGTGCGCTCCAGGATGCCCTTGGCATCAGGAATGATGACATCTTCAAGGCATCCACCGCCCTGGCTGGCGGCGGCTGCGGCACCATTGATGGCAGTTGCGGGGCCTATGCAGCGTCTCTCATGGTTCTGGGCTACCTGATAGGCAGGGATAGGGATAATTTTGGCGACCTCGCACAAATTGCTCTTGATTCCCGAACCTATAAACTGGCCAGGAAGTTTCGCGACAAATACATTCAGGAATATGGCTCCGTCATCTGCCGCGATATCCAGACCAAAGTCCTGGGGCGGCCCTACTACATTGTTGACCCGGATGAGCTGGAAAAATTTGAGGCTGTCGGTGGCCATGGTGATAAAGGCTGCCCGGTGGTGGTGGCCAAAGCGGCCAAATGGATGGCGGAGCTGATACTGGAAGAGAAGCTGCTTTAGGTAATTTAGTTGACCCCATCCCCTTAATCCCCTTCCCCTTAACAAGGGGAAGGGGAAACTATTCTTTAGAAGAGGGGCTTCGCCCCGATTTACTTCCCCACCTCTTTCTTAAGCGCCTCGGCCTTATCGGTCTTTTCCCAGGGCAGGTCTAAATCCTCGCGGCCGAAGTGCCCGTAGCAGGCGGTCTGCCGGTAGATGGGGCGGCGGAGGTCGAAGTAGCGAATTATAGCCTCCGGCCTGAGGTCGAAGTGCTTATTAATTAAATCAAGCAAGACCTTGTAATCAACCTTGCCGGTGCCAAAGGTCTCCACCGAGATAGACAGCGGGCGGGCGACGCCGATAGAATACGAAATCTGGATTTCCAGCCGCTCGGCCAGACCGGCGGCGACGATATTCTTAGCGATGTAGCGAGCCATATAGGCCGCCGAGCGGTCGACCTTGGTCGGGTCTTTGCCCGAAAAAGCACCGCCGCCGTGACGGGCCACGCTGCCGTAGGTATCGACCAGCAGCTTGCGGCCGGTAAAGCCGGTATCGGAGACCGGCCCCCCCACCACGAACCGCCCGGTGGCGTTGATATAAAAAACGGTCTTGTCATCTATGAGTGACGGGGGGATAACGGCTTCAACTACCTGCTTCATGATATCCTGCTCAATCTGAGGCTGGCTGACATCGGGGTTGTGCTGGGCGCCAATCACAATGCTATCGATGCGCCGGGGAGTGCCGTTAGCGTACTCCACGGTCACCTGCGATTTGCCGTCGGGGCGGAGGTAGGGCAGGGTTTTATCCTTCCTTACCTGGGCCAGGCGCCGGCAGAGTTTATGGGCCAGGGAGATAGGCAGCGGCATAAGCTCGGGCGTTTCGTTGCAGGCAAAGCCGACCATCATCCCCTGGTCGCCAGCGCCGAGCTTATCCAGGTCGTTGGCCGAAGCCGCTTTGGCCTCCCGTGATTTATCCACCCCCAGGGCGATGTCGGGGGACTGCTCCTTGATGGAAACCATCACCCCGCAGGACTGATAGTCAAAGCCGTATTCGGGATAGGTATAGCCTATATCACTAACCACCTCCCGCACTATATGGGGGATCTCGATATAGCAATCAGTGGTAATCTCACCCAGGACAATCACCAGACCGTTGGTTACCGCCGTCTCGCAGGCCACCCGGCCGTAGGGGTCTTTGGCCAGGATGGCATCAAGGATGGCGTCCGATATCTGGTCACAGAGCTTATCGGGGTGCCCTTCGGTAACCGATTCCGAAGTAAGCATATAGGCTGGCGAACTACTAAAGCTGCTTGGCATTTTGTCTCCTTCTAGGTACCCAGCTCCCAGCTGGCAAGATATCGCTTCTGCTCCGGGGTCAAGCTGTCAATAGTGATACCCATGGACTGGAGTTTCAAGCGGGCTACCTGTTTATCTATCGCTTCGGGTACGGGGTGGACCTTAACCTCCAGGCTGCCCCGTTCTTTAACCATATACTCCAGACAGAGGGCCTGGTTGGCGAAGCTCATGTCCATGACGCTGGCGGGGTGCCCTTCGGCGGCGGACAGGTTGACCAGACGGCCCTCGGCCAGCAGGTAGAGGCGCCGGCCGTCCTCTAGGGTGTACTCGTCAACCAGCGGCTTCATCTGGCGCTTGCCCTTAGCCAGGCTTTCCAGGGCAGAGATATTTATCTCCACGTTAAAATGCCCGCTGTTGGCGATAATGGCGCCGTCCTTCATCACCTCAAAAGAGGCTTTATCAATGACATTTATATCTCCGGTAATGGTAATAAAGATATCGCCTATTCTGGCGGCCTCGGCGATGGGCATGACCCGGTAGCCGTCCATGACCGCTTCCAGGGCGCGCACCGGCTCAACCTCGGCCACGATTACCTGCGAGCCCAACCCCTTGGCCCTCAGGGCAACGCCGTGCCCGCACCAGCCGTAGCCGCAGACCACCACCTTTTTCCCCGCCCAGAGGATATTGGTGGCCCGGGTGATACCATCGATGGTGCTCTGGCCGGTGCCGTATCTGTTGTCAAAGAGGTACTTGGTCTGGGCGTCGTTGACGGCGATTATGGGGTATTTGAGCTTGCCCGCCCCTTCCAGGCTGCGCAGGCGGATAACGCCGGTGGTGGTCTCCTCGGTGCCGCCGATAACATCAGCGATGAGGTCACTTCTTTTGGTATGAAGTGTCGTAACTAAATCGGCGCCGTCGTCAACGGTAAGCTGGGGCTTGTTATCAAGGGCGGTGTTGATATGCTTGTAGTATGTCTCATCATCCTCACCTTTAATAGCGTTGACCGGGATGCCGTATTCAACCAGGGCGGCGGCGACATCGTCCTGAGTGCTTAAGGGGTTGGAGGCGCAGAGGATAACCTCGGCTCCGCCCTCCTTCAGGGTCAGTGCCAGGTTGGCTGTCTCGGTGGTGATGTGGAGGCAGCCCGAAATCCTGATATCTTTCAGCGGCTTCTCTTTGGCGAAGCGCTCCCTGATTATCTTGATTACCGGCATCTCGCGTGAAGCCCACTCTATGCGCTGCCTGCCGGCTTCGGCCAGTGAAGGGTCTTTTATGTCGTAGTTATCTTTAGTCAACCTCACCCCCCTTTAACTGTTGTTTATCTCCCCGTCCCGTTTTATATCTTTTCCCACCCACCGCCCTTTATGGTAGGGCTAAAGCCCTTTTTGCCCCACCCTAATAAACCTTATCTAAAATCTGTCTTATATTCTCCGCCAAAGGCTTCGAGGTGTCAATTATAGCATGTTTTTGTGGTGATGCCTCCTTAACCGGGTCAAAGGCTTTTTTCTGCGGCCGGTAAATCTCCCAGCGCCCATCTGAAACCGAGCCTCGCTCCAGCCGCCCCTCCAGCCGCTTTTTTATATTTACCTCGTCCAGCTGACACTCTATGATGAAAAAGTCAGCGCCGGTCTCCTCGGCCAGCCGTTTGGCATTAAGACGCTCCTCAGCCCGGATAAAAGAGGCATCCAGAACCACCGAGCCGCCTTCACTCAGAATATCCCCCGCCCCGGAGAACATCTTATCATAAGTCTTACGGGAAAGCTCAGCCGAGTAAATCCCGCCATGGAACTCATCAAAGCGGTGCTCGTTTAAGGGAACGCCAGCTAATTGTTTTCGGGTAATATCCGAAGATATTACCGCCAGCCCCAGCCTCCCGGCCAGGGCTTTAGCCAGGGTGCTCTTGCCCGTACCCACCAGCCCCACGGTGATAAAAAGTACAGGTTTAGTTCTGGTGTAGGCACGGGCCAGATCAAAGTAGCTGGCGGCTACCTCCAGGGTCTTTTTCTTCTCGGCGGGGGCAATATAGGGGTCGTCCAGCTTGAAGCTCTCGACTTTCCCCCGCACGTAAGCCCGGTAGCCTTTATAAAAGCCGAGCAGCTCCAGCAAATCCTTATCCCCGCTTTCGGCGACATAGGCGTTGATTAGACTGCGGGAGAGATCGGCCCGCCCGTAGTGGTCCAGGTCCATAGCCAGGAAGGCCATCTCCGAGGCGATGTCGCAGTACCGGAACCGGTCGTTAAACTCGATGCAGTCGTAGATGCAGATATCGTCAGTGAAGCAGATATGGGCGGCGTGGAGATCGCCGTGGCAGTCCCTGATTCGGCCTTCCTTTATCCGCTTATTGAATAAAGGGGTATTCTTCTCAATAAAGCTGTCGGTGTAGTCCTTGATACGCTGATAGTTATCTTTAGAAATCGTCTTACCGATGTATTTGTCAGTCTGGTCAAAATTCTCGTCGGTGTTGCGGGTGATAGCTTTAATCTCACCGAAGGCGCTGATTTCGGCATTGGTCTCTGCTCCTTTGTGAAATTTCGCCAGCTTTTGTGCCACCCCGGTTACCATCCCCGCTGACACCCGGTTATCGGTCAGCAGAACGTTCATCATCTTTTGCTGGGGCAGGCGGCGCATCCTGACGGCGTACTCTATAGTCTCCCCCCTCCCCCCGATACGGATAGCCCCATTCTCTTGAGTTATGGGCACCACCCCCAGGTAGGCCTCGGGGCAGAGGCGGCGGTTAAGCTCGACTTCCTTCTGGCAAAAGAAGTGGCGCTTTTCCAGGGTGGTGTAGTCCAGGTAGCCCAGGTCAACCGCCTTCTTCACCTTATAGACAAATTCTTCAGTGAGGAAGACGAAGGACATCTGGGTCTGCACCAGTTCTACCTTTCCGGTGGCTTCGGGGTAGGCTTCGGGCTTTAGCAGGGCTTTAACCAGTTCCGGTAACATCAGAGTTTATTAACTCCCCTCCCCTTTTATATCTTTTCCCGCCCACCACCCTTATGGTAGGGCTTTCAGCCCTCTTTACCCCACCCCCTTGCGATGGGGGTTATTCTTATCCCCCCTCCCAAGAAGTAATTGCTAGAAGTATCCTTTTCTTCAGCCAATAAGTCAAACCTCCCAGGCCACCCTGCCGTCGATGATGGTCATCTCCACCCGGATATCTTTAATTTGCTCCGGCGGCGCTTTTAAGGGGTCGGCGGTGAGTACCACCATGTCCGCCAGCCTGCCGGGAGCGATAGCCCCTTTTATATTTTCCTCAAAAGAGGCGTAGGCGGCGTTAGTGGTATACATCGCCAGCGCCTGCTGGGCTGAGACGGCTTCCTGGGGTAATACCTCCTGTCCCGATTTCGCCCGCCGGGTGACGGCGGCGTAGATGCCGAGCAGCGGGTTGTCCGGGACCACCGGGGAATCCGAGCTGCCGGCCACCACCAGACCGCTGTCAAGGAAAGACCTGACCCGGTAAAGCCATTCCTGGCGTCCGGGGGGAACGGTGGCCAGATATCTCTCCCCGCCGTAGTAAATAAACGGCGGCTGGGTGACCACCATCGCTTTGAGCTTACTCAACCGCTCCAGCAATTCGGGCGGGCACTCGGAACAGTGCTCCAGGCGGTGGCGCCGCCCCGCTAAAGATGATTTGCTGCCGGTATACTCCAGGGCAGCGACGGCCGCCGCCACCGTGCCCGGCTCGATGCAGTGTATAGCCAGCTGAAAGCCGGCCCGGTGGGCGCTTAACGCCTGCCGGTTTAACTCTTCCTGTGGCGGCTGCAGCTGTCCCGTGGTCTCATTTAGAATTATCTTTACCCCGCCCAGCCGCAGTTGCTCGTCGCCCGAGCCAAATCCCAGACCTGCCTCTTGAAATTGGGGTAAAGCGTCAAAACCAAACATCATCGATACCCGGCTGGCAAGCTCGGCACTGTCTTTAAAACGCTTCAGGCTCTGCCAGCTAGCTAAATCATTGCCGACCGAAGCCTCCTGCAACGAGGTAATACCCATAGATAGATAGCCTCGATTGGCTATAGCTATGCCCCCAGCCAGCTCTTCCCCGGATAGCGGCGGCAGCACATGCCCCCGGATATAACCCAACATCTCAAGGAGGAGGCCGCTGGGCTCTCCGCCGTCAAGCTCCCTGTCGATAATCGCCCCCTCCGGCTCCGGGGTCTCTCCGGTGATATCCGCCATCGCCAGCGCCAGACTGTTAAGCACACAGGCGTGCAGCGAGCGGTGGGTCAGCACTACCGGGTGCTCCGGCGCCACCTCGTCTAAATCGTGGCGGTTGGGGTGCCGCTTCTCGGCCAGGTAGAACTCGTTGTAGTCGCTACCGTTAATCCAGTTGCCGGCTGGAATATCCCGGGCGCGCTGACGGACAGCCGCCTTGATGTCGGCGATAGACTTTATTAATGGCGGGCTGAGGTCGATACTGCCCAGCTTTCTGATGAAGCCGAAGATATGGCAGTGGGCGTCGTTGAAGCCGGGGACTACCGTCTTCCCCTGGCAGTCGATTATTTTGCTCTCAGCCCCCCTCACCTCCCCCAGCCGGTCGTTATCGCCAACCAGCCATATTTTATTACCCTTAATTGCCACCAGCCCGGCAGCTGGTTTGGCCGGGTTCATGGTTATTACCTTGGCGTTAGTCAAAACTAAGTCAGCCGACATTTTAAATTCTTTGACCGGATAGCTACAGAGTAGTATACTACTGGCAACCTTAAAGCAACAACCGATGAACTATCAGCAGCTAACCGAAAAACTGGTCTCCTGGATAAGAGAAAGGGTAGCCGACGCCGGGGGTAAGGGGACGGTGGTGGGCTTGAGCGGCGGGCTGGATTCCTCGGTAGCGGCGGTGCTCTGCCACCATGCCCTTCCCCAGGACATGCTGGCACTGGTTATGCCCTGCCACAGCAACCGGGAAGATTTAGAGCACGCTAAAGTTTTGGCTGACCAGTTCTCCATCCCGACCAGGACGGTAGCCCTTGATACCACCTACGATGCCCTGCTCAAGGTACTGCCCGATGACAACATAACCGCCGAGGTCAGCCGTCTGGCTCAAGCCAACCTTAAAGCCCGATTAAGAATGCTCACCCTTTACTATTTCGCCAACCGGCTTAACTATAGAGTGGTCGGCTCCAGCAACCGGGACGAGCTTACCCTGGGCTACTTTACCAAGTACGGCGACGGCGGTGTTGATATTCTACCGCTGGGCAACCTGCTCAAAGGGCAGGTAAGAGAGCTGGCCCGCTCTTTGGGCATCCCCCAGCCCATCGTCGATAAGCCCCCCTCAGCTGGCTTATGGGAGGGGCAGACCGACGAGGGGGAGTTAGGTCTAAGTTACGACCAAATAGACCGTTATCTGGCTTCTGGTGAAGCCTCAGCGGCAGTTAAAAAGAGGCTTGAGTCGATGATAGCCGCTAATCGGCATAAGCGGCAGGTGCCGCCGGTGGCTGACTTTCCTGAAGAGAGGTAAGGGTTGGCTCCTGAGGTCAAAATCGTTACCGACAGCACCGCCTACCTCCTGGCCAAAACGCTGGCCGAATATGATATCCACGTCGTACCCATCAAGATTGCCTTCGGCACCGAGGTCTTCTCCGAGGGGGTGGATATCACCAACCAGGAGTTCTACCGAAGGCTGGTGGAATCGAGCCGGCTGCCCACCACCTCCCAGCCCCCGATCGGCGATTTCGCCGAGGTCTACTCCAGGCTTAGCTCGCTGGGTCACCCTATATTTTCCATCCACCTCTCGGCCAAGCTCAGCGGCACCTTTAACTCGGCGCTGGCCGCCAGGGAGAAATTCCCCGAAGCTCAGATTGAGGTGGTGGACTGGCTGTCGATGGGGATGGGACTGCTGGTGACGGCGGCGGCCCGGGCCGCCGAGGCCGGTGAGGATTTAGCCCGGATTAAGGCCAAAATAGGGCAACTTGCCCCCTGCGTCAGCATTTTTGCCATGGTTGATACCCTTAAATACGCCTGGCGGGGAGGCCGTATCGGGGCGGGAAAGGCTCTATTCGGCTCGCTGTTAAATATCAAGCCAGTGCTGTCTCTGGAAAACGCCGAGGCCAAGCCCCTGGCCAGAGCCAGAAGCCGGGCTAAAGGCGTCGAGTACATGCTAAACCTTCTGGAAAAGCGGGTGGGCAGGGGCGGCTCTATCCATCACGGCGTCGTTTTCCATTCCTGTGTCTTGGAGGAAGCCCTGGCCTTAGAACAAAAAGTCAGGGCCCGCTGCCACTGCACCGAGCTTGATATCATCGAACTGGGCCCGGTTTTCGGCACCCACACCGGCCCGGGGACATTGGGGCTGGCCTTCTACACCGAAAAGGACTGGCAACGCATTAGTGGCCAGTAAGAATATAAGAATAAAAAAATGGAACTAACCGTAGAAAAGCTCCGTATAGACCCGGCAGCGGTCAACCAGAAGCTGAAAGGCTTTATCCAGACCAGCCTGGGCGATTTTAACCGTGAAGGCGCCGTCATCGGCTTGAGCGGCGGGCTGGACTCCAGCGTGGTGCTGGCGCTGGCGGTGGCTGCCCTTGGCCCCGATAAGGTGCTGGGGCTGATTATGCCGGAAAGGGATAGCAGCCGCCAGAGTGAGCACGATGCCAGGTTCCTGGCGGAAGGGATGGGCATCAGGGTGGAAAGGGTTGACCTCACCCCGATACTGGAAGAGATGGGCATCTACCGCCACATACCGCGCAACTTTTTTGCCAGCCGTAAGATAGCCGGGCCGGCGGTCAAAGCCAGCTATAAGCTCTATACCGCCCTCACCGGGGAAAGACCTATACTTAAGGGGCTGGAAGGGAGCAACTCCGGGATTATCCGGCGGGCCAACGCCTACTACCGGATGAAGCACCGGCTGCGGATGGTGGAGATGTACTCTTTCGCCGAGCACGAGAATCGGCTGGTGTTGGGTACGGCCAACAAGACCGAGATGCTGACCGGCTTTTTCGTTAAATACGGCGATAGCGCCGCCGACATCATGCCCCTCCAGCAACTGTACAAAACGCAGGTAAAGCAGCTGGCCAGGTTCCTGGAATTACCCTGGAAGATTATAGATAAAGCCCCCAGCCCCGACCTTCTCCCCGGCATCACCGATGAGTTCGCTCTAGGCATCAGCTATGATAAGCTCGACCTTATCCTGCTAGGACTTGATAAAAAGCTGGAGGTAGAAGAGATAGCCGGGATAGGGGTCAAGGCGGAGATGGTAGAATATGTCAAAGAGCTGATTAAACGGTCGGGGCACATGAGGGGTTTACCGTTAGCACCCGATTAGGGTCGTTACCCCACCCCGTTTTATATCTTTTCCCGCCCGCCGCCCTTTATGGTAGGGCTAAAGCCCTTTTATCCCCACCCCCCTTTTCAAAGGTACCATGACGAAGATAACTCCTTGTTTTAGCAGGGTATCTGTGCTATGATTTTGGTGAGGCGAATATGACCACGGAGAAAGTTAAGGCGCTGGAGCTAGCTATCAGCCAGATAGAAAAGCGCTTTGGCAAAGGCTCAGTGATGAAGCTGGGGGAAACCCCGCCCACCAAGATAAAGGCTATTCCCAGCGGCTCGCTGGCGCTGGACCTGGCATTAGGTATAGGTGGCATCCCCAGAGGACGGATTACCGAGATATTCGGCCCCGAATCGTCGGGGAAAACCACCCTGGCCCAACATATAATCGCTGAAGCGCAAAAACTGGGAGGCACGGTTGCCTATATTGACGCCGAGCATGCTCTGGACCCCACCTATGCGGCCAACTGCGGGGTCAATGTTGATGACCTGCTCATCTCTCAACCCGATACCGGTGAGCAGGCTCTTGAAATCACCGAAGCCCTGGTCAGGAGCGGGGCGGTTGAGGTCATCGT
>Ga0315551_10001147_pt1 | contig 20410 bp, 16 predicted proteins | sample SalMarSW160290MG_FD_203678 | JGI IMG/M metagenome (GOLD analysis project Ga0315551, IMG submission 203678) | Salt marsh sediment microbial communities from the Plum Island Ecosystem LTER, Massachusetts, United States - Salt Marsh Sediment SW1602-90 ...
AGTTATGAACATAGCCATAGTCGTTTCCTCCAAGAATCAGTTTGTGTTTCTCCGTACTATATCAAAACGTGTAATTATACACATGGAAAAACGAGCGGCACAAGCCATTTTTTTTGAATTATTTCATAAGGTTACACGGTAACCACCGTATAAAAAAAGCAACCTTCCCCCTTTGTTTTAAAACCCCATAGTAATTTCTCCTCGGCACTGACATTCTTGAAATTGACGGCCACCCCGGCTAGGCGGGATAGCCATATACTTCCGGATGGAATCCGTGATTCTATCCTGTCAGTCAAATTACGGGCATGACGGAGGCGGCGGACCACCCCGGAGAGGGCTGTCAAGTAGACGAAAGAGGGGATAGAACTCCAACATTAAGAGACAGCTTACCGCCACTCTCCTTGAACAACTCCCTGCTTTAGAATTACTTTCATTCCAATGGAGTATTGACATTCGCATCTATTGCTCTTTATTACTTCACAAAACTAATTACATGAAAAACGAGTCCGCCATGACTGACGAACTGATCAAAACCCCTTTCTACGATTTCCATGTTGCCGCTGGTGCCAAGATGGTAAATTTCGCTGGTTTTCATATGCCTGTTCAGTACAAAGGAATCACCTCTGAACACCTGGCTGTACGGAATAATGTAGGGCTTTTTGACTTGTCCCACATGGGAGAGTTTGAAGTCTCCGGCAAGGATGCCCTGGCGTTCTTGCAGAAAACAACCACCAACAACGTGGCGACTTTGGATGTCGATAAGATACAGTACTCTTGCATGACTACCCCGACCGGCGGCATTGTCGATGACCTGCTGGTTTATAGACTACAGGACAGGTATTTTATAGTGGTCAATGCCTCCAATATCCAGAAGGATTTCGCTTGGCTTCAATCACACTTGTCTGGAGAGGTTCAGTTGACAAATCTCTCCGACCGGACAGGTCTTTTGGCTATTCAGGGCCCACATGCCCAGGGTGTACTGCAAAAAGTGACTGATTATGATTTAGACAATATGGCATACTACACATCTGCTGTGGCTAAAATAGCTGGCGTAGAGTTTCTTTTCTCCCGCACCGGCTACACTGGTGAAGATGGCTTCGAGATCTATATACCGCCCCAGCACTGCGCTGGCTTGTGGAACGCTCTCACAGAAGCTGGCCAACAATATGATCTGGAGCTGATTGGGCTGGGGGCACGCGATACATTGCGCCTTGAGATGAAAATGGCCCTGTACGGCAATGACATTGATGAAACCACTACACCTATCGAGGCCGGGTTGGGCTGGATTGTCAGTTTTGACAAAGATTTTATCGGCCAGGATGTCATTGCCAGGCAAAAGGAGGAAAAACCCTCACGACGGCTGGTCTGTCTTGAATTCGAGGGTAAAGTGTTTCCACGTCATGGCTATGAGATTTATGATGGTGATGAAGTGGTCGGTAAGATCACTTCGGGAACCTTTTCTCCCTCTCTGAAAAAACCGATAGCAATGGGCTATGTCCCGCGGAGTATGTCGAAAATAGGTTCGACTGTCGAGATTAAGATAAGGGGGACAAAGTACCCGGCGATAGTGGTCAAGCCACCTTTCTACAAAACCGGTTCACACAGGTAAATCCACGCGTATGAAAATTGAATTATATTTAACACCAATACCTTTTAGCAAGGCTGATCTTGAAAACAAGACTGTTGTTGTTATTGACGTGCTTCGCTTTTGCACTTCCACCTGCGCGGCCCTGATAGCCGGCGCCAAAGGAGTAATCCCGACAGCGGGCCCCGGGGAAGCGGGTGAGATGTGGACGAAATTAGGCGGGGATATGGCGGTGCTGGCCGGGGAAAGAGACGGCATCAAAATAGAGAACTTCCTCCTGGGCAATTCACCAACGGAGTTCACAACAGAGAGTGTGGGCGGCAAATTCATCATAATGACCACTACCAACGGCACTGCCGTTTTTGGCAAAACCCGCAGCGCCCAGCCGGTTATGTGCTGCGGTTTGGTCAACATTTCCAGGGTGGCAGCCAAAGCGGACGAAGTTAACCAAGACCTGGTGGTGGTCTGCTCAGGTCGGGAAGGAAGTTTCTCGATTGAAGATACTATCTGTGGCGGAATGTTAATTCACCTGTTGGTATCTGAGTACAAGAGAGATATCACCCTCAATGACGCCGGCTCACTGGCCCTTCTCTTGTACCGCACCAACAAGTCATTCATCAAACAGACGATTCAGCAAGGGGAACACGGGAGGTTTTTAGCTGAGCTTGGCTTTGCTTCAGATGTAGAGATCGCGGCAGAGATCGATTCCCTGCCGGTTCTCCCGGTATTGAAAGAAGGGCGACTGGTCCCTGACGACAAGACGGACCAGGCCTGACTGATGGTTAGCTTTTCCCGGTTTTCACGGTATAAGGTAGTGTGAGAAAAGGGCATTATTTTCTACTTGCGGCAGCGGTCTGGTTCTCAGGCGCGGTGATGGCCAAAGATGGGATCGAGTGTGGTCTAAGTGTGTATCAGTATGACTCGACCCTTCAGAAAGACATTTTACTGTACTCCGACTCCGTCCGTCTCATTAAGGATATGGCGTCTTCAGGATTCCTGGTGGCTTTCTCCACGGAGATATGCGTCACTGAAGTCGACAGCAGCCAGTCTGCTTTTACCGTCCATGTGGTCACGCTGGGACCACCGGGAAATACCTACTCTAAAAACTTTTCCGTTGAATACGGCCTGCCGGCGTCGATGGGAGGAATTTCCGGCAAGGGGGCATCCCAATATAGGTTGGTCTTAACTCCTCTTCGCAGAGTCGACATTGATACGTCCGACTGCGCCTTCGGACATCGCGAAGATGACACCTTCCATTTTGACCCGACCGCCAATATGGACATATACTTCGTCCCGAACTCGCTCGGTGACTTCTACTGGGAATCAATCAAAGACCTTTTTGAACAACACTACCGGCTTTTCAAGAGTCTTTTTGATTTGAACCTGCCGGGGAAATACAACATATACCTTTGTCCCTGTCCGGTGCGATCCGTAATATGGGATGACCGGTTCGGCATGGCCGTCGACCCCACTCGCAGTACCGCCTACGCTGTTTACGGCAAGTACGTCAACTCGGCTGATCCCTTTCTCGTCAGGTATGCGGCTCTTCTTCGCACTTTCGGCTATGCTCCGGCTTTTCTGTCGGAGGGGTGGGCCAACTACACCTCCTTTGCAGTTTTTGACATGAAGCAGATTCTGAAAGGTGATAGCGCTTTACCGCTTTCTCAGCTGCTTGACACTTATCAATATTTCAGGGCCGACCCCCAGGTCGCCGATCGCACCTCGGCTACATTTGTCAAGTATCTCATTGACCGGTACACGCTCTCGCGTTTCAAAACCCTGTACAAGCTGGCCGACGACCTTAACCTTACTGATAATATCGAAAAAGTGTACGGTAAGAGTATTGCTGTGCTCGAGACCGAATGGAAAAACTACGTTGATACAGTAACTATTCCGTTAAAATATTACAGTGTGTATGCCGACCAAGCTGAGCAAATGCTTAACTATCCCCTGATGCTTAAATACGCTCAGGCGTTTGTCGAGCAGTCACCGACGGTGGATGATTCTCTTGTGGGGCTGCAATTGTTGAGAAGAGCCCATTTCTTTACAGGGGATTACTACGCGGCGACAGAAGCCCAAGAAGCACTGATGGCCCTTGATACCAGCTCGGCCAGAAACTGGATGACGCTGGCCGCCTTCAAAATGATGAACGGTTACTATGAAGAAGCCCACTCCGATCTTTTAACTGCCCTGACTTTGGATTCTACTGACCAAAGAGTGAAATTCAACCTCGCGTTAAACTATCTGGTCACTGGAAATGAGGAAAAAGGCCGACAGACATTACTGGACGTCATTGTGAGCCTCAACTCACGGAAGGGTGCGGGTGGTGAAGCCAGGATCATGCTTGCCGACCTTTTGAAAAATTCTAAGGACTCATTGGACAGGGCCTTGGCTATTACTTACTTCAACGAAGCTGTCAGTATGTACGACCAACAGTTACAAGCGCACCATGCATCTCCCACGTCTCACCTGTGGCTTGGTATAGCGTTCTTGGGATTGGGAGAGACAGGTAATGCCAATAACCATCTCCAGACAGCCCTGTTTCTTGAAACCCGCCCGTTTTACCTTGGGATGATCAATCTCTGGCTGGGGAAGGCTGCCGATGTGATGAAAGATCATGCCGTGGCGTGCGGTTTCTATGAAAAAGTACTGTCGTTGCCCTCGGCGGAGTATCACCAGCAAGAAGCCAAGAAGTACTTGGACAACCCTTACCGGCCGTAGCAAGAACGATGTTAAACTTTCTCAATTCAACTGTCCTGTTCGCCGCTGTTGCGGCTTTGATCCCCCTTATTATCCATCTCTTCTCGAAAAGGAGGGTGAAAGTAGTCGAGTTCTCATCGCTTAAACACCTCCGAGCCATGCAGAAACGTCAGGTTCGCAGACTGAAAATCCGGCAACTGCTGCTGTTGCTGTTGCGCATGCTTATCATTTTGGCGGTCGTGCTGGCTTTTGCCCGTCCCACCACCAAAGGCGGCTATATTGGCTCTCACGCTTCAGTGTCAGCCGTCATCCTGTTTGACAATTCAGCCTCAATGAATCGTTATGTGGCCGACGGCAACCTTTTTGAACTTGCCCGCAATCGTACCCAACAGTTACTGGGCACTTTTAGTGAAGCTGATGAGGTGAACCTGATTCCACTCGACAACACTACTCAGGTTGACCAGGCACCTTCTTTTGTATCAGCGGCAGTTGCCAGGGAAAAACTTCAGCATCTCAGCATCGGTTTTGGCGAAACAGATCTGGAGAGCGGAATCGATGCCGCGGTTAATCTTTTAGAAAGAGCAGCAAATTTTAACAAAGAAATCTATATTGTCACCGACCGCCAACAGCGCTCGCTTCCTAATAAAGCCATGCTTGCTCAGACTAAGGCCCAAATCTACCTGGTGGACCCGCCCATTGAGGAAAACGACAACTGTAGCCTTATAGCGGTCGATTTTGGAGGGCAGTTGATCATGCCCGGCCATGACTTTGACATCAGGGCAACGGTGAAAAATTACGGTGACCAGGACCGCTCCGACATAATCGCTTCGCTTTTTTTGAACGATAACCGCATTGCTCAAACCGACGTCCGGGTGACCGCCGGACAAGAGACCACGGTGCGCTTTACCCGAAGTGTGTCGCGAGGCGGTTTTCATTCCGGGTACGTTGAGATTTCCGATGATAAGTTTCCGGGAGACAATCGTTACTACTTCAGTTTTCGAATCCCAGAGAGGTTTACAGTGCTGATTATTGACGGTGATGAGGCAGCTCGTTTTATCGCCCTCGCTTTGGTCCCCTCGTCTTCGGCGAATCAATACTGGTCACTCAAAGAAGCTACTCCTGAGGAACTCGGCGAAGTGAATCTGTCCGACTACGATGTCCTTATCCTCGCTGGCGCCCCTCGTTTGCAAGCGCCATACATCCAGCGCATCAAGTCCTATGTTAAGCGTGGCAAATCGCTTTTCGTTACCTATGGCGGCGCCACTGACATTGAGAATTTTAACAGAAGCTGGTCTGACGTAACCGGCGTAGTTTTTGATAAACCGATCAAACAGAACTTCACTCGCGCCGGGTATTACACTCTCCAGACAATAGAAGTGGATCACCCTGTTTTTTCGGTTTACCACTTTGAAAATGACCAACCGCCTGAAATTAAATTTTATACGCTGCCCAAACACCATCTGGAGCACGAGGCCCGGACGCTGGCGAGTTTTTCCAGCGGACGACCGGCGCTTGTCGAGGCTAATTATGGCCAAGGAAAGGTGTTGACCTTTTGCGCCCCGGTCGCACCGCCTTATTCCGACCTGACCGGCCATGCCTTCTTCGTTCCGTTCATCGCCAGAGTCGCAGAGTACCTTGCTTCCAACCTATCGAGCTTTGACCTCCGTCTTTTTTCAGGCGACAAGATCACCCGTAACATCTCAATGAAAGGCTCCTTAACCATCCCCCTGGAGTTAACCACCCCTGACAGCGCCAGCTATAACATTCCCCCTGAAGAAGACAAAGGCACCCTTGTTCTTCACCCAAAACCAACCGATCGTCCGGGAATTTACCACATTAGCTACATCGGGCGAGAAATTGACCGCTTCGCCATTAACATCAATCCTGCCGAGGCTGATCTTTCTGCGGTTGACGTCGACCAATTTGCCGCCTCATTAGGCACCAAGAACTATCACCTGCTGGACAGCAAAACAAATCTGGCTGCGGCAATCTCCGAGATGCGGTTCGGTAAGGAGTTGTGGCAGATATTCTTGTGGGCAGCCGTTATCCTTCTTTTCGTTGAGATGCTCTTATCCCGCGGCGCTCCCGCCGAGGAATAAGTATGACACTACTAACAGCGGAAAAAATCTCCAAGAAATTCAGCGACCAGGTCATTCTTGATCACGCTTCTTTCACGATCCAAGCGGATGACAGGATCGGCCTGGTGGGCAAGAACGGGATTGGTAAAACCACTCTCTTTGAAATCATAGCCGACGAGCTGGAAATCGACACCGGTGTGGTGAACCGGTCAAAATCCTGCCGTATCGACTATATCCAACAGGACAAAACCGAGTACTTCGACCTTTCCCTCTTTGACTTTGTAACCTCCGCCAGAAAAGACCTACTGACAATGCGGCAGAAGATAAACGCCCTTCAAGAGAACTTGTCAACCAGACCTCATGACAAAGACAGCCTGACCCGTCTGGGACAGTTGCAAAGCAAGTTTGAACTCGAAGGCGGCTTCAACTTTGAAAGCGAAGTCAAGCTCATTTTGACTGGATTGGGATTTGAACACCATCGCTTCCATGAGCCACTTAAGAACTTCTCCGGCGGAGAGAAGAACCGGGCCGGTTTGGCGCGCGCCCTGGCCGGCAACGGCAACCTGCTGCTTTTAGATGAACCTACCAACCACCTCGACATAGAGTCGACCACATGGCTGGAGGAATATCTAAGCAAATGCGACAAAAGTTACCTGATAATCTCGCATGACCGCGCCTTATTGACAGCCACAGTCGAACAAATTTGGGAAATAACCTACGGCAGAATCGAGTCTTACCGGGGCAGCTTTGAAAAGTATTTGGTTGAGCGCGCCGAACGCAAAAGGCTGCACGAGCACCGCTACAAACACCAGCAGGAGGAAATCAAAAAAATCGAGGAGTTTATCCGGCGCAACATAGCCGGGCAAAAGACCAAGCAGGCGCAGTCCAAGTTGAAATACCTTAATCGCATCAAACGACTCCCACCTCCCCGCACCGACTCGCAAACCACGAATATTCCAGTACGATCCTCAGGCCGTTCCTTTGCTCATGTTCTATCCGTAGAAGGTGTTGCCCTTGGTTATGGTCAATCAGCCATTATCAAGGATACAAGTTTTGACATTTACCGCGGCGACAAGGTCGGCCTCATTGGCCGCAACGGTTCGGGCAAGACAACTATCTTGAAGGCTCTTATCGGTGAACTGGCACCAATGTGCGGCGAGATCAAGCTTGGCGCCAACGTGGATGTGGCCTACTTCGACCAGGAACTGGCCGACTTGAACTCTGAAGCAACTGTCCTTGATACCGTCTGGGAAATGGATCCGTCGGCTGAGATAGGCAAAATGCGGTCATTCCTGGCCCGGTTTGGATTTACCGGAGAGGATTCCTTTAAACTGGTGGCATCGCTGTCCGGCGGCGAAAAGACCAAACTGTGTCTAGCCCGGCTTTTGTACCACCCGGCCAACTTTCTCATTTTCGATGAGCCCACTAACCATCTGGACCTCGACTCCCGCGAGGCTTTGGAAGATGCACTGAAGGACTACGATGGGAGTTGTTTGATTGTGACTCACGACCGCTATTTTCTTGACCAGGTGGTCGACTGCATTTTTTACCTTAACGACGGCCGCCTCAAAGTGTATGATGGTAACTACACCTATTTCCGTGAAAAGACAGCCGAGACAACGGCGCCGGTGAAGACGAAGGGTGGAGCATCCAAAGAGGCATATCTTATGTTCAAGGAAAAATCCAAGCGTCTGGCCCGTCATGTGAAACGGATTCGATCGACAAAATCGAGGATTGCCGATCTGGAGAGAGAACTTGACCATGTGGATGAGGATATCCGCTTTAACATTCCCAAAAACGACTGGGAGAAACTCCACAAGGCTTCTCAGCGTAAGCAGAAGCTAGAAGGAGAGATCCTCAATCTGTACGCAGCCTTAGAGAAACTGGAAAAGATCGACCTTGATTAACCTGTTGATCATCTCTGCCTCGCCCGTCGAACAGTCGTCTACGGACCTGATTCTTAAACACGCGGCAGGTAGTTTCTCAAACAGTCTGTCAGGGTGGTTTCAGGTACAGGCAGAATTTGTCAAATTAAACGAACTAAAGTTCATCCCCTGCCAGTCATGCGGCGAGGCGCCTACCCCGAAGTTCTGTTTTTATGATGATGACTTAACTGATATCTACACCAAATTGGAACGATGCGACTGTCTTCTGTTTGGTTCGCCGGTCTATTTTGATTCGGTCTCAGCCCAGGCCAAAACGTTCATCGATCGCTGCAACTGTTTCCGCCCCCCCGACTTCAACGACACTGATCCGGATCGTCACTTTATCAGGAGATTAAAACGAAAACGCCCTGGTGCCATGGTGCTGGTCGGCGGTCAACGGGGCTGGTTCGAGGGGGCGCGGCGGGTGGTGGCTGGTTTCTTCAAGTGGATTGAAGTGACCAACGAGGGGATGATTAAATACTGCTCGCCGGACTTCACCAGATCGGGAAGTGTCTCAGAGGACAAAGAGACCTTAGCTCAGGCAGATGAACTGGGGCAAAAGCTTGCCGCTATTATTAAAGAGAACTATGCGGGACAGAGAAACGATTAACTACTACCGAGCGCGGGCGCCGGAATATGAACAAATCTACTATCGTGAAGTGCCTGAGCGCAGAGCCGAAATCGATAAGGCGGCAAAGCATCTGCAAGAACTTGCGAAGGGCAAAGACATTCTCGACCTCGCCTGCGGCACCGGCTACTGGACCCAGATACTCTCGCAAACAGCTCGAACTATTACTGCCGTCGATATCTCCATCGAGATGATCCGTGAGGCCTGTAAGAAGATCTACCGTGCCCCTGTTGAGTTCTTTCAGGCTGATTTGAGTAAACTTCCCTTTCAGGCCGCATGTTTCGATCTGGTCACGCTCGGATTCTGGTTCTCACACCAACTAAAGCAGGAATACGAGCAGTTTTTCAAACATATCTCGCGACCGTTGACAGATGGTGGGCTGATCTGGCTTATAGACAATAACCCGCCGGCAGAAGGTCCGCGGTTGGAGTCGGTGAGAACCGACAAACACGGCAACAACTTCAAAAGGCGGTATCTGGAAAATGGAGAAAAATATATCATTTTGAAGAACTATTTCTCCCAAGACCAGCTCAAAATAATATTCACTCACCATTTCACTGTCAGACACCTTGTATATGAGAAATACTATTGGTCAATCCTATTGACCAAGAAACTGTCTACATTGTAAGTGTTATATATTTCGGGGATAGAATCAACTAAGTTAAAAGGGCGAATCAGGAGTTTCCCCTGGCTGGCGTTGGAGTAATTTGTCTTAAGATGTCTAAGATCTCGCCGACCTCGAAGGGTTTCTGTAAGAACCCGTCTGCTTTAGTGAAACCAGCTTTCCGACCGGCCTCGTCTTGAGAGAGAAAGGCCGTAATGAGAATGACCGGCATCTGGGGGGACTCTTCCTTGATTTTTTTAAGCAGCGTTAGGCCATCCATACCCGGCATTTTGATGTCAGCTATCACGGCGTCAACCGTTCCGTGTTCCAGCTCCTTCAACGCTTCATCTCCGGATGACACCGCCAAAGGGACATAGTCGGCACAGCGAAGCGCATCAGCGAGCATCTCCCGGAACAAATCATCATCGTCAACCACCATTACTTTGTGAATCTGCTCGGCGATCTTTTCAGGTTTACCCACGAGAGTATCTTCAATAAGTTCTTCGAGGTGAGAGATTCGAAACGGCTTGGCCAGAAAACCATCAGGGGATGCCCGGCCGATGATTTCCGGTGAGGCTACACCCGTGATAAACAAGACCGGCAGGGCGGGGTAGTATCTGCGAACCTTTTTCAAAAGAGCTACCCCATCAATCCCGGGCATCTTGATATCGGAAATTACCAGGTCAACCTTTTCTTCCCCAAGCTTCTGAAGAGCTTCGACGCCATCGGAAGCTCCGGAGGTACGATAGCCTATGGCATCGAGCGTATCAATTAAAAGCTCCCGTAAGTGGGTGTCGTCCTCGACGACCAGGATCTTTGCCCTAGGGTCTTGCACAGGTTACGACCTGATGATTTTTAAAAGCTGTTTTGTCTTCAGCTCAAGGGTCTCCTTACTTCTGGCTTCGACATTGAGCCTTAGCAGGGGCTCGGTGTTGGAAGGGCGGAGATTGAACCAGAAGTCATCGTACGTGATAGTCAACCCGTCCAGAGTATTCTGTTGACCCGATTGGAAGACTTCACTTACCTGTTTAATTTTTTCAGAGATTGAGCTTACTCGACTATTGATTTCACCACTGCGGAAATAGGGGTCGATTTCTTTAACCATCTCGTGAAGAGGTCGGTTTTCAATGGATAACAGTTCGAGGCAGACCAAAAAGGCGATCAAGCCGGAATCAGCAAACCAGTTATCGCGGAAATAGAAATGTCCTGAATGTTCCCCCCCAAAGATGGCGTTGTACTTTTTCATCAGCGGCTTGATCAACGCGTGACCCACCCGGGTGCGAATAGGTATACCGCCCATGCGCTCAATCAATTCAGGTACGGCCTTCGAGCAGATCAGATTATAGAGAATCGTCTCTCCGGGATGCTTTGATAACAGGGATTTAGCCACCAAAGCGGTCACCATATCCCCGCCAATCTGCGTCCCGGATTTGTCAACCAGAAACATCCGGTCAGCATCGCCGTCAAAGGCCACACCAAAGTCAGCATTAGTTTCGGCAATCTTCTTTCTGAGATCGGCCAGATTTTCCAGTTCAATTGGAGACGCGGGGTGATTAGGGAAAGTTCCATCGAGATCGAAATAGAGTGTGATGGCCTCAATCGGCAGTTTTACCAGAATGGGCGGCAGCGTGGCTCCGGCCATGCCGTTGCCAGCATCAATAACGATTTTGAACGGCTTAACCTTCGAGCTGTCTATGAACGAAAGGCAATGGGCAGCATAGCCCCGGGAAATATCCTTGCGGACGACAACTCCCCGCGAAGGTGATTTTGCGATTTTGGTCCCGTCCTGAATGAACTTCAGAATCTGATTCAAACCCTCCTGTCCTGACAGCGGTTCGGCGTTCTTGCGGCAGACTTTGAATCCGTTGTACTCTTTGGGATTGTGGCTGGCGGTAATCATCACTCCGCCGTCAAAGCCGAACTTCCCGACCGCAAAATACAACCCGTCAGTAGAAATCAACCCTAAATCAACGACATCAACACCATAGTCGTTTATCCCACGGGCCAGATTGTCGAAAAGTTCATTCGAAGTAAGGCGCATATCGCGCCCGACGGCAATTGTGCTCGGCTTTAGCTGAGCAGCCAGAGCATACCCTATTTTGTAGGTGGTTTCCCCGTCGAGTTGATCAGGTACAGTACCACGTATATCATAGGCCTTGAATATTGAGCTATCGAACTTCATACGTTTGCTCTTAAAAATATAATATATTGTTAGCCCAACTTATTAGTCAATCTGTTTCCGACTTCTTCAAAGCTGTTCGGCTATAGTGTCATCTGGCGTCGTTATGACGTAAGAGGTGACCTGGAATACCATTATCGTCTTTTTTCAAGGTCTTCTTACGTTACGTCATTAGGATTATGTGCCCAGGCTCACCGTACACGTGAAGAATATAAGAATAGCAGTATTATGAAAAGACGTTATGAGAGAAGCAAACCAGAGGTTTACCACCCTGATTAATGACTGGAATGTAGGCTCTTGTCAGACCTTTTTGAGTTGGTGAAAGGGAGTGAAGAACTTGCGCACCGTCAGTTCCACCGCCACTACAGAGGTGATTGTCACCGAAGAAAGGAGCATGTAAGCTACAATAATCTGCAAAAGGACTGCCTCAAGCGGTTCCGCACCGGCCAGAATCATACCCGTCATGGCACCCGGCAAAGCAACTATCCCCACCGTCTTCATGAAATTCAGTATCGAAATCATGCCGGTAGTAGCGGCGTCGCGTTGAAAGTTCCCTGCAGCTATCCGCCAGCTTTTTCCCAGCGAGAGAGAGGTCTCTATGGCCAGTTCGTTGTTTCGTATGTCGGAGGCAAGACGGTCGATCGCAAGCGCGGAGGCATTCATGGAGTTGCTGATAATCATACCAGCCAGAGGGATCACGTAGCGAGCCTCGAGGGGAATAATGTCAAGAGCCAGCATTGTAGCCAGAGTAAAAAGGGAACCGATTATCATGGCGGTAAAGGTGACTGGAAAGACACCTTTGAAGCTTTTGACTCGACCTGAGGCAGCCTGCGCTCCCACGAGGATCATCACCAGAATTGCTAGAGAAATCAGCCAGAGTGATTCCAGGTCAAAAATGAACTTGAGAGCATAGCCCACAGCTACCAGTTGGATAAAGGCACGAACCGAGCCCAACGCCATATCTTTTGCAACTGGTATCCGCCACCATCTGCTGACCCCAATGGATATGGCCACCAGAGCCAGCGAAAGCAGGACTTGAGTAATTGAAGGACTCATCATTTCAATTGTCTCATTTTGTATAAGTGGCCCGCCTCGGTTTGCGGATTGTTGATTACTCTTTCACAAGGCCCGGATTCTACCAGCCGTCCGGCCACCAGCAAAATGGTTTCTCCCCCTATCCGAAGAGCTTGCTCAGGGTTGTGAGTAACCATGATGACTGTCAGGCTCGTTTGCTGAACAATCGACCTAACCAGATTTTCAATTGATTCAGTATAACTCGGGTCGAGGGCCGAAGTCGGTTCATCGAGAAGAACTACCTCAGGGTTAGTTGCCAAAAGTCGAGCCAGAGCTACCCGCTGCCTTTCGCCGATTGAAAGCGTGTCAACGGCACGATCAATCCACGATAGTGGTACCTGCACCTGTTCAGTCAGTCGCTGAATAACATCAGCCGGCAATTTACTATCCGCATACAGCAAGTTATCCTTGACCGTCTTAGGGAAAAGATACGGGGTTTGGAAAAGATACCCGATCTCTCGCCGCAGACGACAGGGGGAGTGTTCTTTGATGTTTTGGTTGTGAAATAGGATGTCCCCTTCGGTTGGTTCGTCAAGGCGGTTCAAGAGACGAAGCAAAGACGACTTCCCCGCTCCTGAGGGACCGATAATGGTGTAGATATTCCCCTTTTTGAACGAAAAGGAAAAATGGTCGATGACCGTTTTGGTCTGACTGCCGTCTTGGACGGCGCGTGATATCCTTCTGGTTTCAAGTATGGCGTCATCAGAGGGCAAAGAGTTATTCCTTTTGCTCATCGCCGAAGTACAGGTAGCGCTCAAGCAATTTCACATACTCGGACCAACCCGTCCCCCCCTGCCTTTCCCTAATGCGATTGATGGCCCCTAATTTGCTGTCTATTTCATCGCAGTAAAAAACGACAAATGCCTCCGGTATTTGTGGCAGGATAGGCGAGGCAAACTCTAATTCTCCGTGGTGAGACAGGACTATGTGGCGAAGTTTCATCAACAGCCTTTCCGGAAAGGCATCGATTTTTGCCGCTCGTTCGCATATCCAGACATCAGCTATGCTGATATGTCCCAATAGACGGCCTTCATCAGTGAAATCAATCATTGCGTTCGCGGCATACTGTTTCACTTTTCCGACATCGTGGAGAAGCCCACCAAAGATCAGATAATCCTTATTGAGAAAATCATACCCATCGGCCACCTGCAGAGCCAGCTCAGCCACATTGGCAGAATGCTCCGAAAGGCCACCCACGTAAGCGTGGTGCCAGAGTTTACCGGCGGCCGCTTTTAGAAAGTCATCGAAGAACTTCTCATCTACCCAGAATGAGTCAACCAGCCTCTTGATATAGCTGTTCTCAATCTTGTCCGTCAGAGCCAGGATTCTTGCTTTTCGCTTTTCTTCCGGCTCGGCGGAGTGGGGCAGAATATCTTCAATAGCATATTCCCCCTCCTGGGCAAGGCGGAGGCGATGGACGGTGAGCTGCCTTTTGTTGTTGTACTCGCTGACCACACCGCGCACTTTGACAATCATCCCCTCCGTCAGATCAGTCAGGCAAAAGTGATCCGGCTCCCACATAACAGCAGCCACCCGGCCGGTACTGTCCCCCAGTTCCAGAGAGACAAACTGCCCACGGGTGTATTCCCGAATTTCCTTCTTTCTCACCGCAAAGAAGGAGGTGACCGTATCGTCAATTACAAAGTCTTTGATTTTCTTGTTTTCCATGCTGATCAATTATAACGAGTTTTGAAGCCGAAAGCCAGTCGTGCTTTGCTCGTCAGTTCTGATATATTCGTAGGGCAGGTCTCCCGGAAACCTGCCATCCGCTAAAGCTGGTCAGGAATCATCTGCCGTGGGTGGACTGTCCCCCAACTTGTTATATCACGGTTAAAAAGGTTGTGATTTCTCGTTGACAAAGAATGGATAGTGTAGTATACTAATACAGTTCAAGAAATACTCACAATAGCGGTAAAAACACTCAAACATTTCGCAGGGAGTGTGCTATGAAGTATCTGTCAATAGTGTTAGTCAGTCTGAGCTTGCTTCTCACTGGCGCAAGCTACGGTAGTGCCACCACGAGCGGCCAGACAACAAAGGCTTCGGTGACAACCAGCCTGACCTCGATGCCGCTGGCTTTCACTGAAAACCAGGGCCAGTGGGACGAGCAAGTTTTGTTCCGTGCCTACGCCGGCGGAGCAACGATGTGGTTCACCAAAGACGGAGCCTACTACCAGTTCACCCGCCGGATTCGAGTAGGTCAGGAGCCTTGTGCTCCTGATATATCCGATCATGATGTCGGAACCACAGGGATTCCGACCTACAAAGACTTAATGGGTGCCCCACAGCTTGCTGTGGGTTCTGACCAGTTTGATCGCGAACCCGATAGTCTTGAGATCATGATGATCAAAGCTATTTTTATGGGCGCCAACCCAAATCCCCATGTAATTGGAGAGGGTTTACTGGAGTACAAATGTAACTACTTCCTCGGCAACGACCCTGGCAAATGGCGCACGGATGTTCCCAACTATCGGGCGATTGTTATGGATGAAGTGTATCATGGGATTGATCTAAGCTATTACGGTGAAGGTCACCGGATTGAGTATGATTTCCGGGTATCACCAGGGGCGGACTACTCACGGATTCGCATTCGGTATGAAGGGGCTGAAAACCTGTCGGTAAGTGATAATGGGGCGCTAGTGGTTAAAACCGATTGGGGTGAGATAAAAGAATTGGCCCCAGTGGCCTACCACGATGACAACGGTACCCGCAAGCCGGTGGCGGCCGAGTACCTAATTGAAGATGACATGTCTTTTCGGTTCCGGCTGGGGGATGGTTACAATCCCTCGCTACCGGTTGTCATTGATCCGGTGCTGGCCTATAGTACCTACCTGGGCGGTAGCGATACCGATTGGGGGTGGGCCATCGCAGTGGATGCTACCGGTGCAGCATATGTCACGGGGAGGACAGCCTCGACCGACTTTCCCATATTCAATCCTTTCCAGACAGATCAGAGTAACTGGGATGTTTTTATTACCAAGGTGAATAGCAGCGGCAGCAGCCTGGTTTACAGCACCTATCTTGGAGGTAACAACATTGATGAAGCGTTTGGCATAACGGTGGGTGTCGCCGGGTCAGCGTATGTCACAGGTGGGACGAGCTCCACTAATTTCCCCACACTCAACCCCTACCAGGCATATCAGGGAAGCGTCGATGCTTTTGTCACCAAACTGAGTGTGAGCGGTAGTAGTCTGGTTTATAGCACTTATCTGGGCGGCAGCGCCTCTGATTACGGAGAAGGTATTGCGGTGGATACCACCGGAGAAACATATGTCTCTGGGAGAACAGCATCAACCGACTTTCCAACGTTCAACCCTCTCCAGATAAACCAGGGTGGCATGGATGTTTTTGTCACCAAGCTAAACAGCAGCGGTAGCAGCCTGGTCTACAGCACCTATCTGGGTGGGAGCAGCGCTGATGAAAGCTGGGCTATAGTGGTGGATGCCGTCGGCGCGGCGTATGTCATAGGGACTACCGGTTCGTCCGACTTTCCTACGCTCAACCCCTACCAGACAGATGAAGGTGGTATAGATGTTTTTGTTACCAAACTGAACAGCAGCGGCGAAAATCTGATCTACAGTACCTACCTTGGTGGTGATGGCGATGATTATGGAAAGTCTATTGCGGTGGATGCCTTCGGTGCGGTGTATGTTACAGGAGGGACTAATTCCACCGACTTTCCCACGCTCAATCCCTTTCAGACAGATCAGGGTAACTACGATGTTTTTGTCACCAAGCTGGACACTGGCGGTAGCAGCTTGATCTACAGTTCCTATCTTGGCGGCAACCTGCGCGATTTTGGAAGGGCCATAGCGGTGGATACCAACGGGGCAGCGTATGTTACCGGATATACATATTCCACAGACTTTCCCACATTATACCCCTACCAAACATTTCAGGATGTTTACGATGTTTTCATCACCAAGTTGAGGAGCGACGGGAGCAACTTGGTGTACAGCACCTATTTTGGCGGCAGCTCTGGTGATCTTGGGTGGGCTATTGCCGTGGATACCGCCGGATCTGCGTATGTTACGGGGTGGACGTTATCAGACGACTTTCCGACTCTCAATCCCTATCAGACTAATCAGGGCAAGCAGGACGTTTATGTCACCAAGTTGTTAAAAAGCTGTTGCAACCACGACGAAATACGCGGCGACGTTAACTACGACATGTCCTTCAACGTGGCTGACCTGACCTATCTGGTTGACTACTTGTTCAGAAGTGGTCCGCCACCACCATGTCCAGAAGAGGGTGATGTCAACGGAGACAATTATACCAACGTAGCCGACTTAACCTATCTGGTTGACTGTCTGTTAAGGAGCGGTCCACCGCCTCCGCCGTGTCCGTAGGACCAGAATTGTAGGTCAGGACTCTTGCAGTCCTGACAGATGTTATCTGCTTTATTTGTCGGGAACATAAAGCTCCTGACCTACTCATATTATGTTTGGCAGAACCGCTCCAAGTTCTGACCTACCAGTCTATCGACTACGGCGCACGGTTGGGGCAGATGTGGACATCTGCCCCCCACGAAGACGCTCCGACTCCGAGACTGTGTCATAATCATGAATGTTAACCACACAAGCTCCATAAACTGTCTTTGCGAGGAGCGTAGCGATGTTGCAATCTCTTGTTACGAAAGTAGTTGCACCACGGAGATCGCCACGCTCCTTTCTGTCGCTCGCGATGATGCCGTATTGAGACACACCCTCTCCGCTCAGGGTGACGGGCAACGCTTGTTTTGTGTTCGTTTCTATATCCTCAACCACCGGCAGGTACAAGGTCTGCCGGTACCCATGAGAACATACAGGGCAAGTCTGACTTTGGTTGCACCATGTATAAGAATATATTAGCTTCTAAATATGAAGATATTGACCCGCTACATTTTGAGAGAGCATCTGGCTCCCTTCCTGTTCGCCTTTTTTACGGTGACCTTTCTTTTGATTATTGACTTTGTTCCCAGAATTGTCAACAGCATTTTGGACAAGGACTTGCCGGTCTCAATCGTTTTCGAGCTGATCGGACTCAACCTGGCTTGGATGATTGCACTTTCGGTACCGATGTCGGTACTGGTGGCAACTCTGATGGCTTTTGGCCGCTTAACCTCCGATTCCGAAGTTACCGCCCTTAAGGCCTCTGGCGTGAATCTGCTGCGGATCATTATTCCCTTACTGGTGGCCGCAGGAGTTATTACAGTAGCTATGATTGAATTTAACGACAAGATTCTACCCGATCTCAATAAGAGAGCTCGTCTTTTACGCGCTGATATCTCAATCATGCGACCGACTTTGGTGTTTCGGTCCGGTATTTTCATCTCCGAAATACCCGGTTATCTGATCCTCATTGACAAAATAGACCACGCTACCTCACGGATTAAGGGGGTGCGTATTACCGATATCAAGGACCCCAATATTACGCAGATCATTGTGGCCGAATCCGGTTTGCTGAAGATGACCGATAATGGAAAGAATATGCGCTTCACGCTCTACAACGGCGAGATGCACTCACTGGATACAAAGGACCCCAACAACTACCACAAGATTGATTTTGAAAAACAAGTTGTCAATATCTCCGGCACCGGCTCCGAACTGGTTCGCCACGACACCGACTACCGGACTGACCGCGAAATGCCGATCGCTCAGATGCAGGCGAATGTCAACCGGGCGCGGGCAGCTATCACCCCCTTTCGAAAAAGAATCGCTCAAGCTCTCACCGCTAAATTCGACTACCTCTTCTTAGACAGCTTTGCTTATCCTGCTGCTGATACCATCAGTGACTCAGCAGCGTTGTCGCTTGTCCAAAATGATGCCGCCGTGTTAAGGCGTCAGATAACCACCAGCAGACAACAGATCAAGGCTCAGCGGAAAGTGATGAACAAATACACCATTGAAATCTACAAGAAGTATTCGATCCCGGCGGCGTCGCTGGCTTTTATCCTGATCGGCGCGCCTTTAGGAGTGCTTTCAAAACGAGGCGGCATGGGGATGGCCATTGCCATTTCGATTCTGCTGTTTACCATTTACTGGGCCTTTCTCATCGGCGGCGAGGATTTGGCCGACCGCGGCTTGGTATCGCCGTTCTGGGCTATGTGGGGCGCCAACATCTTACTGGGTGGAATCGGCCTGTATCTGTTGTATATCGTCGTCACTGAAAAACCGGTTCTTGGTTTTTTCAAAAAGGGAAACCGACAATCACATGATTAAAAAAATCGACCTGTATTTGTTGAAGTCATTTTTCATCTCCTTAGCAGTAGTCACCGTGGCTATTGGGTTAACCATCATCGTCATCAATGTAGTGGAAGAACTGCGGGATTTTATTGACCATAATGTTCCCCCATCCAGCATCCTTGAATACTACGTTTATTTTGGCGGGTGGGTGATCAAGTCGTTTCTGCCGATGTTTGTGCTGCTGGCCACGCTTTTTTCGGTTTCAATACTGGCCCGTAGAAACGAAATTCTGGCGATGACGACCTTAGGGGTGTCGCTCTACCGCATCATTCTCCCGTACCTTGTGACTGCCTTACTTCTTTCGCTCGGTCACATATACTACAACGAATACCTGTATCCCCCGGTCAACAAAAGGCGACTGGAGATAAAGGAATTCACGATTGAGAAAAGGTCGAAGCAAGCCCTCAGCCGTGCGTCGAAAATTTACCGTCAGATCAAACCGGGACACTTTTACACCATCGCCAGTTTCAACGTCGATCGTGGAGTAGGTAAAGACCTCAAAGTTTATAAAACCAACGAAAACCGCCTTAGCCAGATTATTACAGCTTCTGAGGTGTACTATCGTGACCACCGGTGGATGGCCAAAAACGGAGTCGTTCGCACCTTTCACGATTCCGCCGACGAGTCCTATTCCGAGTTTGCCGAGATGACCTTGCCCGATATCAAAGATAAACCGGAGGATTTCGCCAAACGGATCGGTAAACCGGAGGATATGAGCTACCATGAGCTGAAGGATTACATCGACTTGATGAAGTGCACCGGCGGACCGTACCTCAGCGAATCGATCGACCTCGACTTAAAACTTTCCTACCCCTTGGCTTCTATTATTGTGGTTCTAATAAGCATCCCGTTTGCCTCCAATCCGCGCCGGGGAGGGATAGCTGTTTCCATAGCAGTCGGGTCGCTGATCTCTCTGGTCTACTTTGTCCTTTTCCGAATACTGCAGTCGGCCGGATACAACGAAAAGATTCCCAAGGAAATGGCGGTCTGGGGAGTTAATGGACTTTTCTTTGTTATTGGGCTGGTAGGGTTGTTGAAAGCGAGAAAATAATGCCGCATTCTGATCATGAAAAAAATCGGGAAGCCTGGAACGAGATGACGGAGGTGCATTTCAAACACCCCGATTACAAGGTAAAAGAATTTCTTGAAGGTCAGTCTACTCTGAAGTCTATTGAACTTACTGAGGTAAGCGATGTCTACGGTAAAACATTGCTGCATTTGATGTGCCAATTCGGACTGGACACCCTTTCCTGGGCGCGGCGAGGAGCGATAGTCACGGGCGTTGACATCTCCGACAAATCCATTGAACGTGCCAACGAATTGAAAGAAAAGGCGGGCTTGCCCGCCGAGTTCGTTCGCAGTGACATCCTGGACCTGATAGGCAGGATTGGCAACAAGTTCGATATTGTGTTC
>Ga0315551_10001150_pt1 | contig 20374 bp, 16 predicted proteins | sample SalMarSW160290MG_FD_203678 | JGI IMG/M metagenome (GOLD analysis project Ga0315551, IMG submission 203678) | Salt marsh sediment microbial communities from the Plum Island Ecosystem LTER, Massachusetts, United States - Salt Marsh Sediment SW1602-90 ...
CCAAGCAAAGCCGGGGGCTAGCCCGCCGCCGCGACAGAGCGCTGGTCGTTCGCGAGGCGACCCGGCGACTGGCCCAGGATCCTCGCGATGTTCCGGCTTTACAGGATCTGGCCGAAATCGCCTTCGAGGAACAGGATTTTGCCACTGCGTACAAGCACTACCGATCCCTGGTCTCCCTGTGCGGAGCGAATCCGGAGATAGACGAGTTCGAGGTCAACCTGCGGCTCGGCCAATCGGCTCTCAAGGTAAAAAAAGGCGAGGAAGCGTACAAACGCCTCATGGTCGCCCGAAGCTTGAGACCGGATGAGTTCGAGGTCAACTTCAATCTCGGCCTCATCGAGTTCACGCGGAAAAACCATAATAAGGCATCCGAGTACTTTCGCATCGCCCGCAGTCAGCGGCCCGACGATGTCGCCACCAACCGCTATCTGGGCTACAGCCTGTACAGCCAACGGGCGTACGGTGACGGGATCGAGGTTCTGCAGCGGGTGCTCGACTTCGAGCCGGAAGACAAGAAAGTGCAGTTTCTGCTCGCCAAGTCGTACTACGCCGTGAAACAAAACGATCTGGCCCTGAAGATATTCACCCGCCTTCGCACCGATCCCGACATCGGGGCAATTTCGGCGCTGCACGCCGGAACCCTCGATACAAATGCCAAGAAGTTCGATACGGCCCTCGAGGATTTCGATATCGGGCTCCGGCACAAAAATATCAATCAGGCGGTCCTTCTGGAGTTGAAATACAGACTGGCCGAGGTGTATCTCAAAACCGGCGAGCTGTCGGGAGCACTGAGAACGTGGAAGGAGATCAACACGCTCCAGCCGAACTACAAGGACGTGGCGGAGAAGATCGGCCAATTCCAGGAAGTGAACACCAACAGATTTCTGCAGATCTTCCTTATGGGGGCGAGCTCCGAGTTCGTCACTCTTTGCCGGCGTATCGCCACCCGCTACTATGCCAACTCCAATACCAAGTTGGCAAACATCTCCCTCAAAAAGGGGCAGTACGCCGATATCCTGGCGCATGTGCGAACCCCTCAGTGGGAAGATCAGGTGCTTTTCCGCTTCGTCCGCTCTCAGGGCGCTATCGGTGAGCTGCTGTTGCGGGATCTGTATGTCCACGCCAAGGATATTCACGCCCCCCGGGCCGTGTGCGTGAGTGCCGGAACGTTCACCGAGCAGGCTCAGGGATTTGCAGAAGCCAGAATGATCGACCTGGTTGAAAAAGACAATCTTCTCAAGATGCTGAAGAAGCTTTAGGAACGACGACCAGATGCCTCTCTTCGGCTAAAAAGGGCACCCGGACAGCGACGATCCTCAAGCGCTGCAGATCGAGGCCCGAGGCCGCCAGTTCCTCCAGAACTCGCGACCGTTTTCCCTTGTAGGCAATAACCGCCCCGTTCGGTTCCAGAATACGCTGCAGATCGGTAAGCACCCTGGGTAACGGCGAAAAAGCCCTGAACACGACCAGGTCGAAGCGCCGCCTGACCTCCTGCAGGCGGATCTCGGCAACCTCGACGTTCTCCAGGTTGGCGAGGATCGCCGCGTTCCGTAGAAACGCCGCTTTTTTTGCCGAAGGCTCCAACAATGTGAAGCGGGAATCCGGCAGAAACACGGCCAGCGGGATTCCGGGGAAACCGGCGCCGCTTCCCACGTCGGCGACCTGCCTTCTCTGATCAAGCGCTTTGACTGTCGCCCAGGCCGCAAGCGAATCCAGTACGTGCCGTACGATCAGCTGCCGTCGGTCGAGCTGCCGTCGGTCGAGCTGCCGGTCCTTCGCATCGCGGCGGCCTACGAGACCGTACCGCCGATTCCAGCGTTCCAGCTCCTCGAGGAATATCTGAACCTTGATGATTTGCTCTGCGCTGAAGGGTATCTCCAGCTGCTCCAGGCCTTCCCTAAATTCGGGGCACATTCTCCCCGGCATCAGCCGAGCTCCCGCCGGCCGCCGCCCAGATAGACCAGAAGCACCGCGATATCCGAGGAGCGCACTCCGGAAATCCTGGAGGCCTGTCCGATCGACAGGGGACGGATCTCTTTGAACTTCAGCCGGCTTTCGGTCGACAGGCCGGTGGCGGCCTCATAATCGAAATCCCGGGGGATCTTCAGATCCTCCATCTTGCGGAACCGCTCTACCTGCTTCTCCTGACGCCGGATATAGCCTTCGTACTTCACATCCAGCTCGCTGAGACGGAGCCAGGCAGGATTCGTTTGCTCCACCTGCGCCGGGCCGAGCGCTCCGATCAGCAGTTGCTCGATGTGGACCTCCGGATCTTTGAGCGCCTGCTCCAGGGGACGGCCGAGGTGTTTTCGCAGATGCGGCAGGTTCTCGCAGTCGGACTCCTGCAGGCTGCGCCGGCGCAGCAGTTCGCGAATCTCCTCGATCCCCCGGCGTTTCGCCTCCAGGACTTGCACGGCCGCCTCACTCTGCAATCCCCTCTGGTACCCCTTCTCCAGCAGCCTCAGGTCCGCCGTATCGTGACGCAGGGACAGGCGGTATTCGGCCCGGGAGGTGAACAGACGGTAGGGCTCCTCGGTTCCCAGAGTAACGAGATCGTCGATCAGCACTCCTATGTACGCTTCGGCCCGAGACAGAACCAGGGGAGAGGTGCCCCGCAGATAGGCGGATGCATTGATTCCGGCCATCAACCCCTGAGCTGCGGCTTCTTCGTAGCCGGAGGTCCCGTTGGTCTGACCGGCCACGAACAGGCCCCGCAGCCGTTTGCTCTCCAGAGAGGGATACAGCTGGGTAGGATTGATGAAATCGTACTCCACGGCATACCCGGGCCGGAGAATCTCGAGCTTTTCCAGGCCGGGCACGGTACGCAAGAATTGTTCCTGAACCTCCTCGGGGAGGGAGGAGGAGATGCCGTTCAGATAGACCTCCTCCGTGCTCAAACCCTCCGGCTCGATGAAGATCTGGTGGCGATCCCGATCGGGGAAACGGACAACCTTGTCCTCGATAGACGGACAGTAGCGCGGCCCGATTCCTTTGATCTTTCCTCCGTACAGGGGAGAACGGTGCATATTCTCCCGAATGATGCGGTGGGTCTCCGGTGTGGTGTAGGTTACGTAACAGGAGACCGAGGGCCGGTCCAGGATCGCTTCTTGAGCGGCAAAGCTGAAAGGCAGCATCTGGTCGTCACCTCTCTGTTCCTCCATCCGGTCCAGAATCAGGGAGGAGCTCAAGCCCCGCGCAGGTGTACCGGTCTTCAGCCGCCCCACGGTGAACCCCATCTCCCGCAGACGGATTCCCAGGCCGCAGGCCGGAGGTTCTCCCAGCCTGCCCGCCGGGGCGACGTACTCGCCGATGAAAATCTTGGCTTCCAGAAAGGTTCCTGTTGTCAGAACCACGGTCCGGGAGCGAATCCGCCTTCCTCTTTCAGTGATCACTCCCTGAATCGTCGCCTGGCCGCTCGGCGTCTCTCCCCCCGCCGCTTCGGCGCCCCTCTGCCTTTGCCCCATGGTATCGGAAGTCAGAAAATCGACAACCGTATCCTGGAAAAGGGTGAGGTTGGGCAGCTGTTCCAGGGTCTGTTTGGCCAGCAGGCTGTAGTGAGCCTTGTCCGCCTGGGCTCGGGGCGCCTGAACCGCCGGCCCTTTGCTGCGGTTTAGAATCCGGAATTGGATCATGGTCCGGTCTATGAGCCGGCCCATGAGACCGCCCAGCGCGTCGATCTCCCGCACCAGATTGCCCTTGGACAGCCCGCCTATGGCGGGATTGCAGGACAATTTCCCGATACAGTCGAGATTCTGGGTGATCAGAATGGTTTTGTTCCCCAACGCGGCCAGGGCTCCGGCGGCCTCGATTCCCGCATGACCGCCGCCGATCACTATGGCATCGAAATCCATGGTCACTTACCCACGCAGAATTGGGAGAAGATCTGGTTGAGGATATCCCGGGAGGTGACCTCTCCGGTGATCTCCCCAAGGGCATCGATCACTTCCTTGAGATCCACCGCCAGCACGTCGAGGGGCTGGCTCTCCCCCAGGCCCCTGCGAAAATCCTCGATACCCTGGCGGGCACATTCGAGCAATCGCTTCTGCCGCAGGGAATCGATGATCGGCTCCCCCGCGTCCACCGCAGCCATCCCTTTGAGAACCGTTTCAATGATCCTCCGGCTCAAGGCTTCCAGGCCCTTCCCCTCTCTGGCGCTGGCCGCCACGAATCCCAGAGGACAGCCGGTTTCTTCGGCACCCCGGGCGTCGATCTTGTTCCATACCGGGATCGTCCGCCCGGCCTGGGCTCGTGCGTTGAGGAACTCCTCATCCTGTACGACCAAGCCCTCTCCGGCATCCACCAGATAGAGGACCAGATCGGCGTTGGCAACGATGCTGTCGGTGCGGCGCATCCCCTCAGCCTCGATGCTATCAGCCCGGTCTCTGTACCCGGCGGTGTCGTAGAGTTTTATAGGGACCCCATCGATAGTCACAACCGCCTCCAGATAGTCCCGGGTCGTTCCATGCACCTCCGAGACTATGGCTCGATCTTCCCGCAGCATCCTGTTGAACAGCGTCGATTTGCCCGAGTTGGTTCTGCCGGCCAACACCACGGAGATCCCCTCCTGGTAGAGCTTTCCGATCCGGTAGGTGGATAAAAGCCGCTCCAGTTCCTCCTGGCAGAGGGCGGCCTCCTCCTCCCTGGCGATCGGGTTGTTCTCCTCGATCTCATCCTCCGGGTAGTCCAGACCCAGCTCAACGGCAGCGGAAAGCCGCACGACGGCCTGCTTTATCTGGGTGATCTTCTGCTCGATCGCCCCGGACAAGCGGTTCAGGGCGATGGCTCTTGCCCGATCCGATTTGGCCCGAACCACCTCGTTTACTGCCTCCGCCTGGGTCAGGTCGAGCTTTCGGTTGAGAAACGCCCGCAGGGTGAACTCCCCCGGTCCGGCGAAGCGAAACCCCGCCGCGGTCAGTAATTCCAACAGCCGCCGGATGATCACCGGACTCCCGTGACAAAAAATCTCCGCTCCATCCTCACCGGTAAAGCTCTTCGGGCCGCGATATACCGCTACCAGCACCTCATCGATGATCTCCGGCTCTTCCTCCCCGTCGCCAACGACGATCGCGCCGCGATGCACCGTATGTCCTTGGACAGCTGCCAGAGTCCCCACCGCGGCCGAGGCGGAGCGGAACAGGGAATCCAGAAGCCTGAGGCTGTCCGCTCCGGATACCCGAATCACCGCCAGCGCGCTTTCCCCCCACGGCGTGGCCAGGGCGGCAATCGAATCCCGGGGATAGAACGAATTGTTCTCCATCAGGGACAAGATACGGCTTTTCCTGAAGCCGTTCAATAAGCAGGCTTCCAGGTGGTGCAAAGGGCTCAAAACCGCTTTTTCGCTTAACAACCCGGAAGATTGGAGGTATCTTCTGTAGTGCCGGCGGGAGAAAACCATGAGAGACACGGATATAGATTTTCTGGACTTCGAGTCCGCTCGAGAGTACGTACTGGCTTTCATTATCTCGTTGAAAAAGGCCCAGAAACAACGAGCCGTGGCCGAAGAAGAGCTGGAACACTGGAGCAGGCGGGTCAAGCTGGCCGAGAGCCGGGGGGAACCGGTGTTGAAGCGTGGCGCGGAACAGCGGGTGGCGGAGCTCGAAGTCCGCTGCCAACAACTCCATCAGGAAGAGCTGGAACTGAAGCGCAAGGTGGATGTGTTGAAGGAGAAGCTCAAAGCCACCAAGATACGCTCCTCCCTACAGGTCGACGCCGACGCCCTGCTGGCCCAGATGCAGATGCTGGTGGGAGAACCGGACAAGTTGAAGGAGGACCTGCGCAACACCGAGGCGGATCAGGCACTGCAAGCGTTGAAAAAAAAGATGGGTCAGGGTGAAGACCGCTAATCCCCGATCCCCTTTCACGACCGATTGCGACTCTCCCGCCTCGGAGGTGATGCTGTTCGGGCACCGCGGCTATTCCCATCTAGCCCCAGAAAACACCCTGGCCGCCTTTTCCCTGCTCCTGGAACACGGCATTCCGGGGGTGGAGCTGGACGTGCGTTTGAGCCGGGACGGAAAGGTCGTGGTCATCCACGACGAAAATGTAAAGCGCGTCACCGGCGTGGATGCGCTGGTACAGGACTGCCCGGCTTCGAAGCTGAGGCGCCTGGACGCAGGCAGCTGGTTCGGCGGTACCTTCCGGGACGAGGGCATCCCCCTCCTGGATGAAGTTTTCGAGCTCAGCGGGGACCGTCTCTACTACGATATCGAGCTCAAATGGGGACAGAGGCGAAGCAACGGCCTGGAGGAGACGGTGGTCGAACGGATCCGCAGCCACGGGATGACCGATCGCTGTTTGATTTCCTCCTTCAACCCGTACTGCATCCGCCGGGTTCAGGCTGTCGCACCCGAGATCCCGACGGCCCACATCTACGCGAGACATCGCGATGTTCCCCTGCTTCTGCGTCGGGGACAGGCGGGGATGGTTATCCCGACCCCCTACATGAAACCCCGTTCGTCTCAGGTTACCAGGATCAGCTCCTTCTTGCTGCGGAGGATGCTGCGCAGCCGGATCCTCGCCTGGACAGTGGATGACCCCGCGGAAGCTACCCGTCTGATACATCTCGGGGTTCGCGGAATCATTTCGAACCATCCCAGCAAGATCAAAGCCGCGCTTCTGGCCTGACCATCGCCTCGATAGCCGCCGTTATGCCGCTGGCAATCATGTTCATGAGTTCTTCCCTCCAAAGCTTTACTCGATGAGAAAGCCTTACTATATTGGGAGGGAACCATCATGACCCTGTACCTGATTCGGCACGCCCAATCCGCCAACAACGCACTCTACGAGCGAACCGATTCCAGCATCGGCAGGGTCGAGGACCCGGAGCTCACCCCCCTCGGCGTCCAGCAGGCGAAGGTCCTGTCCGATTATCTGGCGGAGCGCGGCGTTTCCGGCGGCGAGTTTCGCTTCACCCACCTCTACAGTTCTCTGATGCTTCGCGCCGTGGCTACGGCTACAGCTGTTTCCCGAACCTGCAACCTGCCGGTGATTGCCTGGCCGGAGGTCCATGAGCAGTTGGGGATCTTCCTTGCGGATGAACAAACCGGAGAGCTGATCGGCCGTCCCGGAAAGAGCCGCTCCTACTTCCAGGAGCATTACCCTGATCTCCTGCTACCCCAACACTTGAACGATCACGGCTGGTGGAACCGGCCGGTGGAGACCGAAGCGCAGTGGAAGCAGCGCGCCAAGGACTTTCTGGTCGAACTACGCAGGCGGCATGGAACCGGGGAGGACCGGGTGGCGGTGGTAACCCACGGGGGCTTTTATCACGTGGTAATTCTGGCCTTGACCGGCGGAGCAGGCACGGACGGCCTGTGGTTCACGATGCACAACACCGGGATCACCCGTATCGATTTCCACCCGACCCAAACTTCGGTGGTCTATCACAACAGATTGGAACATCTGCCTCCGGAGCTGGTCAGCTGACCTGAGAGTACGCACGGATCAGGGACTCGGCTACAAAACCAACAGCCCAACACAGCTTTACTCTGTCTCCAAGCCGTTATTATATTTATGACATGAACAGTAAGATAAAGATCTTGGGCTTATTTTTCTTTTTTACAACAGCCGCGATTCTGTTTTCTCAATCCGCGGGAAAAGGGCGCGGTTCGGATTGGGCATCCCTCAAGATTCTCCCGAAGGATACCAAGATCGACTACCCCATCGCCCTGAGCGAGCGGCAATGGAAACAGCGCCTCGGTGAGTTCGAATACTACGTACTGCGGGAGAAGGGTACCGAAAGGGCATTCACGGGCAAGTTGGATAAGGTGTACCAGGAGGGTACCTACTACTCCGCCGCCACCGGCCAGCCGCTTTTCAGCTCGGAGAGCAAGTTCAACTCCGGTACCGGATGGCCGAGCTTCTACGAGCCGATCGATCCGGATGCGGTGATTCTGATCGAGGACAACGAGCTCTTCATGCGGCGGGTAGAGGTGGTGGACAGCTCCAGCGGTTCTCACCTGGGGCATGTGTTCCCGGACGGTCCTGATCCGACCGGGCTTCGCTACTGCATAAACTCGGCCAGCCTTATCTTCGTACCCAAGGGCGCCGAACCTCCCCAGATCGTGAAGGACTACCTGGAGACCTACGGGGACTAGGCCGCTTCACTGCAGCTGGTTAATAATCGCCTCGCCGATGTCCTCGCCCAGCTTCTTGAAGGCCGTAGACAAAGCTGCCGAAGCGTTGGTACCCTGGGCGCGCTTGGTCTTGTTCACCGTGAGCAGTGTTTTCCCGGAAGCCAGTTCCACGACGGTCACGGTCCCGGTGACCTGGATGATCACGGTCTCCTTATCCTGGGAGTGATCGGAGATCTTGGCCGTGCCGAATATCGCCCGCTCCACCTGTCCGCTGAAGTTGTTGTTGAGGAAAACAGCTACCTGGGAGGTGGGGCGTCCCGCGACGTTGGTAACGGCCACAGGCAGATTTTTGACCTGGAAGCCGGCCTGCCCCAGCTTTTCCAGCAATCCCGCCGAGGTTTCGGTCAAGGCGATGGGGTTTCCCGAAGCATCGAGATCGAACACGGCAACCCCCGTGCTGATCCGCGACGCCATGGACAGGGATTCGAAGGAAAAGGTGATTTTCTTGTTCGAGACCAGCTGCTCGAATCCCTCAACCTGGCTGTACAATTCATCCGGAACATCGAGCAGCGACTCCATGGCATCGCTCATGTCGAGGGACATGGTGAGCTGTTCCTTACCCACGAAGTTCGGCGCCGGAGCCTGAAAGGAAACGATGCCATCGGCATCGGTTTTCACGGTTTCCGTGCGTACCGCCGGCCTACCGCTGCTCCTCATAACTTTGTACACCACCCGCACCGAGGCGCCTTCGACTCCCGGGTCACCGGCGGTAGATCCGTTTACCACTTTCGCCCGGAAGGGCTCCTCGAACTCCCGTCCCATAAACGTGCTCAGGTTGTCGTTCAACTTGACTATGCCTATGCTTCGAACCGCGTTGCTCGCCTGGTTGATATTCCGCTCGAATTTGATTTCCACATTTTCCAGATCCGACTTGAAGGCTGCCGAGGCGGCGTCCAGATAGCGAATTGCAGCCTGGTAGAGCTGGCCTCGGGATTCGAGCTCCTGGGCTTCCAGCTCCGGTCCGGAGACAGCCTCGATCTTCTCCTGGAATACCTCTTCCAGACGGCGTTTTTCCTTGGCCAGGTCAGTCTTGTTGTAGCGAGCCAGCAGGTAGAGGGTCAGACCGCCGGCTTGCTGGACCTGCCACTTCTCGGCGATCTCCAACCCCGCCACTCTTCCGGAAGATCTCGAGGTGAGTTGCTGCACCACGTCCGTCTGGAAATCATCCACGGACGCCCGGGCTGTGGCTGTGGTTTCGGAGGTGATCCGGACACCGAGGTAGCGCATGATCTCATCCAGCACCGCGCCCCGGGCCGCTTCTTCGGCTTCCGCCAGGCTGCCGCTGCTGGAAGTGCCTGAGCCGGTGAAATACACATATTGATCGTCGCTCTCCGGAGGCTTTAACACCCAGTCGGGGGGAGTCTCCACGACCTGTCCCTGAGCGGTATCGGGTCCGGATGTGCAGCTCGTATAGAGCATCAAAAGCGCCCCGATGAACAATATTGCGATTACACTGGCCCTTTTCATGAACTTCTCCTCTTCGCACTCGCGTCTAACCCGGGTCGGATGCTTTTGTCGGCTCACCCGACCCGAGAGACGGTCATATCTTTTTTATTAGACGCGGGGACGTATCGTCCCCGCGTCGGTTTCCAACAATTCGCTTCGACAGCCTTGAATAATTACAGACCTTCGGAGAACAGCTCTTTTACCCTGTCGCGCGCGGTCTGCTCCTCCTCGGTCTTGGGCTTATCCTTGTTGTTCTGGGCGTCCAGGGATCTCTGGATGGCCGCGTCGATCTGCTCCTGCGGCACCGTGTAGAGCATGTAGTAGGTATACTCCTTCTTGGTCGGCTTCCCGTTGTCATCGTAGAACTGCCTGTAAATCCAGAAATCGTCCTTCTTACGCGCCCCGGCATACTCCGCCACGGCCAGGATCTTGGCCACCTCTTCCATGTAGGTCTCCACCATGTCCTTGTCGCCCACCTGGGCGCCGGCGAACTTGTTCATCACCCTGGTGGAAACCATGCGGGCCACCTCGGTCGCCGCGGAGAAGCTGCGGGTCCAGGCTTTTACTCCTTCCAGGTCCTTACCCGTCTGCTCGAACACGAAGACATAATTGTCTTTGTATTCTCTCTTCCCCTCCAGATCCTCCCCGTTGGCATACTGGAAGATCCACTCAGGGATATCCCCGCCCAAAGCTGTCAACTTGTGCTCGATCACCTTCGGGGGGTAGACCTGCGGCTCGACCTTGAGGGCTCGTTCCTGCTCCGGTGTCGGCTTGGTTTTGCAGCCGACAAACAACAATCCGATCGCGACCAACACGATAGCCACTTTCCACAGATGCTTCATAAACATTCTCCTTTATAAAAGAAGTTTCAAACTTTTAAGAGGCGACGCCTCCCCTACATGCCTGTATTAAAGGTAACACTTTTTCCGCGCAAAACAACCTGATAGATCCCATCCAGACCGGAAACCGTGTCGGACACGTCGTAGACCATGTCCACCAGATCCTCCACGGATCCGATAAGATATACCTCGTATCTTGTCTCTTCCGCGGTCTGGCTCACTGTCTTGATGTCCTTGGCCTTTCTGCGCATCTTTCTGTAGAAATCGCTCATCATGCGAGAATCGAAGGTATTCTGGACGATCAGCTCGTACTTGATGCCGTTGGTAAGGGCTTTGGCCATGTAGGCTTTGGCCTGGTCGAGAACGATGGGCATGGCCTTGTACACGCTGGTCTGCAAAGCGTTGATCTTGGCAGCCTGCTCCGAGGCGGTGGAGAAGGTCCGGGGGCTGTTCCAGGGCTGGGACCCGAGCAGCCGTCCCGTTGAGGCTTCGAAACCCTTCAACGTTATGTTTGCCTGCCCGTAGTACTTGTCCCCGGAGGTCTCCCCGCTGGTGCGCCCGTCTATCTCGATGTACACATCGGCGTTCAATTTCTGGGCGATCCACTGAATGATGGAAATGCTCTGCCCGGTTTCCTCCTCGTAGGCCATCTGCTGATCCTTCTTGAGACTCTCCACCTGGTCGAAGTCGATCGCTTCGATCGCATTGGAGGTGAGATACTCGTTGGCGATCCCTACCGCCGCCTTCATGTAGAAAGGATCTTCGGTAGCCTCTTCGTTGAAGTAGACCATGTAGGTCATGTTGTTCACGTAGCGGGCGATGATCCGCTTCTCTTCCGCAGTCAGCTCCACGCCCTCGGTTTGAGCCGTGATCTCATCCAGGGTAGCGGCGCCTCCTGCGGTGGCTGCCGCGGAGGCTTCGGCGGCTTCCCCGGTCTTCTCCTGCTTAGTCACCGTCTCGCCATAAAGCCCGTTGGCTTTGAGGGTGCTCTCCACGGCCCGCATCTTCACGGCCACGCGGGCTTCGAAGATGTAGTCATCCCCGATCTTGTCCTTGCGCAGGGTTTCGAATGTCTCATTGTTCACAAAGGCGTTGGGATTCTGGGTGTTGTAGAGGACCTCCTGCAGCTTCTCCCGATTAGCCTGCTCATTGGCCACGCCGATCATATCGATAACAGCTTTGCGAACCGCATCCATCTTGGCCAGATTCATGGCCTTGAGCATCGAAACGTCCTGTCCCGCTCCCTCGTATACCTTCTCCTCCGGCAGGGGCTCGGCCCCGCCCGCCTGGGGAGTGGGGATCGTTTTAGAAGGGCCACCCGCACAGGAGATCAAGAACAGAATAAGCATGGGTAGAGCGATGAGTCCTGACAGAGACTTGGTTTTCACCCGATCCACCTCCTTGTTTCTAATACTTTATCGTTACACCCGCTCCCACGAACACGCCGTCGTAGTCGGGGAACGTCAAATCGTCTGTGAAATGTTTCAGGGGTATCAGAGAGAACCAGTTCATGTATCCCACCTCTACCGAGAATCGGTAGTTCTTATGGAACAGGTAGTTGGCCGTCACACTGGCCAATCCGCCGACATGGGTGAAAAAGAAGCGTTCATCCTCCGGTACGTCGGCATACTTCAGATACCACAGATACGCCATCCCAACTCCCAAACCGGCCATCGGCACAATCTGAAAGCGGCCGAGGTACATATCATATTCCCCGCCTACATAAACGTTCACCGGCAATGCCGCGGCGATATTGGCTATCAGGGGTACCTCTATTCCCGCGAGGGGGCGGAAGCCGAAAAATCCCCTGGACACCGCCTGTCGTGCACCGATGAGGATGGTTTGATCCTTTGCGTAAAGTGCTCCCTTGGCGAAGTGCACGTACGGAGTGGTGTCCATGCCGAAGCGGGGAACTTCCTGCAGCTGATCCCCGATCTGCGGTCTGGGCCGGGCGTAGATGATCTTGGCCACTGACACCTCGTCACTGACCTCTTTGATCACCACCAACCCCTCCTCCCGGGTGAGCGCCCTGCCGGACTGCAGGATTTCACTGGATACGATTACGTACTCATCCCCGGCCTTCAGACCCAGGTCCCGGCCCAGCTCGATGATGATCTCCGTGCCGCGTACTTCGATGACTCCCGTTTTGAGCTGGAACTCGGGAATTTTTCGGATCTCGAAGGTCAGCTGCATGGGGATGGCGTCCAACGCCGCCTTGATGGCCAGGTCCCTGTTGGTATCCTTGCCTTCGGTATCCACGAAAGCCTGGGCGAATGTCCGCCCCTCCTCCACGTTGATGAAGGTGAAGGAGGTCTTGATGTTGACCTGGTACTCGCCGGTATCCAGAGGCGCGACAACGTAGTTCGCCACCGCCGGTACCACCACGATGAAGGAACCGGTGAGCTTATCGAAATCCGCCTTGGTGAAGAACTCCTGGCCCATCTGAACCTCTTCGGGGATCTCCACCTGCTCCTCTTTGTACATCTTGATCTTGTCGATGAACTCGTTCAGATCCCCCTCTTCCAGGCGCTGCGTCAGGCCGACCACGTCGAAACGACCCAGATTTATAAAAACGCTTCGAATCTCCTCGTCGATCCCTCCGAGCACGGCATTCGGAATATCGTAACGGTAGTAGCTGAGCTTGAACACGGCAATTTCCCTGCGTTCCGATACGACTTGAGCGGATACCGTTGTGCGGACGATAAGGGATATTGCCAGGAGTGCAGCTACAAGGAGTAGTAGTTTGCGCACCTTTGATCCTCCCACGCGTGTAGATGAAGCCGGAATTTCTTTTTTACTATCATTTACAAGGTTACAGCGATCCTGCACCTTTTTCAATTCGCGGAGATTATTTTTTAATTGAGCGGGCCGGATGTCCGGCAGCTATCGCACCGGCGTGCCGGTTGTAAAACAGCCTCAGTTACGTGGCAGCTGCAGCACGTTGCAGCCGCCACCCATACTCACCCTCGCGCGCCGGGACTCCTACGCTCCCTCTCGCGGTTGGCGCTTCACGAAGCGCCCCGCCCCGGTTTTGCCGACGAACTTCATCTGCTTGCCGTCCCATTCGGAAACCTTGCGTCCGCGGGAGTATACGGCGAAGGGCATCCCGGTCACCTCCCATCCCTCCCAGGGGGTGTAGTCCACGTTCATGTGCAGCTTGCTCTGGGATACCTTGAATTTCTGCTTCGGATCGAAGATCACCAGGTCCGCGTCTTTTCCCACGGCGACCTCTCCCTTTTCCGTGAGGCCGAACATTTTCGCCGTATTCGTCGAGAGGACGGCGACCATCTGTTCCAGGCTGATGCGTCCCTTGGCCACCCCTTCGCTATGCATGAGCATCAGCATGGTCTCGATCCCCGGCGCGCCGTTGGGGATCTTCTTGTAGTCATCCTTGCCGAACATGTCCTTCTGGCCCTTGAAATCGAAGGGGCAGTGATCCGTGCCGATCGTTTGAATATCCCCGTATCTCAATCCCAGCCACAACTCGTCGCTGGAGTCCTTTGGGCGCAGGGGTGGAGACATCACATACTTGGCTCCCTGCCAGTTCGGCTCCTCATAGCGCTCCTCGTTCAGCGTGAGGTACTGGGGACAGGTCTCGGCATACATCTCCACGCCCCGATCGCGGGCCTTCTTGATCTTCCACATGCCCTCTTTCGAGGAAAGGTGAACGATGTAGATCCGGGAACCGGTGAACTCGACCATCTTGGCCGCCTTGTCCACCGCCTCCTCCTCGGCCAGAACGGCGTGGGCCTTGGCGTGATACATCGGAGACATGGTGCCGGCCTGCTCGAAGTTCTCGTTCAGGCGGCGTACGATGTCGAAGTTCTCCGCATGCACCTGGACCAGCCCGCCGTACTTCTTGGTCTCCTCCAGCAGACGGATCATGGTGTAATCGTCCACTCGAAAATCGTAGAACAGGAATATCTTGAAGCTCGGGGTTCCATACTCCTGAGCCGCCTTCTTGACCTCGTCGATTACCTCCGGGCGAGGATCCAGCACCGCCGGATGCAGGGAGTAGTCTACGGCAACCTTCCCGTCGGCGATACCGCGCTTTCGCTCCACGGCCTCGTGAAGGGACTCACCCTTGTTCTGGAGCACGAAGTCCACAACGGAGGTGGTCCCGCCGCAGGCCGCGGCAATGGTTCCGGTCTCGAAATCATCCTTCGAGGTCGTGCCCATGAAGGGCATGGCCAGGTGAGTGTGAGGATCGATCGCCCCGGGAAGCACGTACTTGCCCTTGGCCTCAACAACCTCATCGGCTTTGATCGACTGTTCGAGACCGCTGCCGATCGCCTTGATCTTTTCCCCATCCACGTAGACATCCGCGTGGCAGCTTCCCGAGGAAGTTACCACCAGACCGTTCTTTATCAATATGCTCATCCGTAGCTCCTCCTGTGACTAAGCAATCCTCGTTATCGCTTCAGATCCACCTCTTCGAAGGGCTGGTACTTCAGCTCCTTCTCCAGGCCCGGATCCATAATCGCCGTTTCTTTACGCTGCCAATCTTTGCTCATCTCCTTGAAGGTGATCAGACCGGGCACGGGGCAGACGAAGCTGCAGATCATACAGCTGAGACACTTGTCCTCGATCAGCTTGGGGCGCCTCTTCTCCGCGTCCCACTCCAGCGCCTGTCCGGCTGCGTCGTTGCATACGATGTAGCACTGGCCGCAGCCGACGCAAATTTCGTAGTTGTACTCCGCCCTACCCTGACGCTCCAGATCGAAGTGATCCGTCTCCTGCAGGTTGGGCAGAGCCTTGCCGATAAGATCCGATACCTTGTCGATCCCTTTGGAGGCCATGTAATCCCTTAAGCCCTCGGCCATATCCTCGACGATTCTGTAACCGTAGTGGATGATACCCGTGGTCACCTGTATGGTCGTGGCCCCCACCAGCAGATACTCCAACACATCCACCCAGGTTTCGATGCCGCCGATTGCCGAAAGAGGAAGTCCCAGGTCCTTGCACTTGGCCATGTCGGCTATGAAGTGCAGGGCGATCGGTTTGATCGCCGGACCGGAGTAGCCGCTCTCCGCGCCGACGCCGAAGATGTTGGGCTTGGGCACCCAGTCATCCCGGCCGATCTCCGAGATACCACTGAAGGTGTTTACCGCAGAGATGGCATCGGCGCCCCCTTTCTTGGCATACAACGCAGGCTCGGTGATGTCTGTTATATTAGGCGTCATTTTGGCCATGACCGGGATCCCTACAACTTTTTTCACAGTTTCGGTGAATTTCTCCAGCAGGTGAAAAGCCCGACCCACCTTATGTCCCGAGCCTTCCACGGTCATATGGGGGCAGGAGAAGTTCAACTCCAGCATATCGGCACCGTTGTCCTCGGCCGCTTTGGCCAGGTAACCCCATTCCTCGTTAGAAAAACCCATGATGCTCACGATTACAGGATGATCAGGGTAGTTCTTTTTTAAATATAGGATGTCCACGAGGTTATCTTTGAGGGACCGATCCGTGATCTGCTCCACGTTCTGCAGACCCACCAGCTGCTTGGCCCCGAGGTGGAAGGGGTTCATGCGCGGAGAAGGATGTATGATCGGGATACGGTCGGCTCCAAGGGTCTTATAGACCACGCCCCCCCAGCCTGTTTCGAAGGCATTGGCTATCATCTCCGCGCTGTTGGACACTGGGGATGAGGAAAGCATGAAGGGATTTTTAAATTTGATCCCACAAAAATCAACGGACAGATCTATATTTTCCGCCATAGATGTCACTCCTATCAAGCAAAGTTTTTCGCGATGGCCCAAGCGGCAACCTTGCCGTCTTGAACCGCTTCTACGACTAGGGCCGGACCCCGCACGATATCACCTCCGGCGAAGATCATCTTTTCGGAAGCCCGCCCGGTTTCAGCATTTGCGACAATAAACCCTTTTTTATCGACCTTCGCAACGGGGGACCAATCGACCGTTTCGTCCGCTTTGTTTCCGATCGCCTCAACGACGAAATCGACCTCCAGAACCCACTCCGCGCCCTTGATTTCCACAGGCCTTCTTCTACCCGAGCTGTCCAGTTCCGCTAATTGAGTTCGGACCAGCCTGAGACCGCTTACCCGACCGTTGGAACCAGTCAGATAGTCAGTGGGTTGATTTAGTACGAGAAAGTGAACCCCTAGACGCAGAGCTTCCAACCGCTCATCTTCCTCGGCAGGCATTTGCGCAAACGAACGCCGGTAGACGAGGTAGACGTTCCGAGCTCCCAGCTTCGTGGCAGATTCAACACAATCCATAGCAACGGAACCACCGCCAATAACTGCAACTGTCTTTCCATCAATTTGCCTGCCGAGTTCCTCGAACCGCTCCTCCCGCAGGGCTACTAAAAATTCTGCGGATGTATATACACCTTTGATATCACCTGCATTGGGGACCAGCCTTTGTGTTCCCCATAATCCTGGAGATAGAAAGACGGCTTTGAATCCTTCCTCGAGCAGCCTTTCCGCACCTAGCCTACCCTCGATTTTCGTGTTGCACTGGAAACTCACTCCAAGATCATAAAGATCTTGAAGCTCATTCTTAAGGAACTTCTTATCGAATCGATATGCGGGAACCCCGAAGCGGATAATGCCTCCAGGCTCAGATCGCTCTGCAAATACAGTGACCTGGAAACCTTGCTTGGCTAGCTCAGCAGCACAGCTCAAGCCCGCCGGACCAGAGCCGATCACCGCAATTTTCTCTTTGCGGGGCTTTGGCTTTTTGAAAACCTTGAATCCTGTCTGCCAGGCGTATTCCACCAGGAATCTCTGTACCTTGCCTATCTCGATCGGTCTGCTGATTCCTGTCGCGCTACACTCTTTCTCGCATAATCTGGACGTCGGGCAAAGCACACCACAGGCTCCGCCGAGAATGTTGTTCTCCTTGATTGTTCGGATCGCTCCGGTGAAGTTCCGCAGACGCAGCTTGCGTATAAAGGTTGCCGGATCCGTCTCCGCAGGACAAGCTTTGGAACAGGGAGCATCGTAGCAGAGCAAACAGCGGTCTGCCTCAGCGATCGCCTGGGTTAAGCCAATGCCCTTCTTCATTTCCTGAAAATTATCAGCGTAGCTCACAGATACAACCTCCTAATGTAAGTACAAAATAACTTTTCCTATAACGTACGGATTAGCGGGTTTTTGTACAATATTCCTCTGGTTGGTCTCCAACAGATTGAACAACCACGATGAAAAACCCTACAAGCAGGAAGCCTGTCAGTTCAGCTGCGATTATACTTGCTACAGGGGCGAATTGTAAAGGCAGCTGACACTTTCGAGGGTTTCTTCCTGACCGCTTGATCCGTGGGGCGCAAACCGAAAATGTGCGCCGCGGCTGAGATGGTACTCGGAATGGCAAAGTCCCGGGCAGCATGATATAAAGAGTCAAGAGCAAAACCCATTGAAGGAGGAACCATAGAATGAAATTCGATCTGTTGATAAAGAATGCCAAGACCCGTTTTGCGAAGGAGAGTCTTCGCGATATCGGCATCAAGGACGGCCGGATCTCAATAATCGGGGGAAAATTGAAGGAAGAGGCAGAAGTGGTGATCGACGCTTCCGGAAAATTGGTAACCGAATCTTTCGTCAACGGCCACTTGCACCTCTGCAAGGTGTACACCCTGAACATGGTACCCCAGGAAGCCCTCACTTCCTACCAGGGGGAGGCCATGGGAAAAGCCATGAGCGCCATAGAGCTGGCCTCGAAGGTGAAGGAGCAATACGACGAGAAGTGGATCATCGAAAACGTGCGCAGAGCTGTCCGTCTGGCTGTGAAGTACGGTAACACCCACATCCGTGCCTTCGCTGACACAGACACCAAGGCCAAGCTTGAGGGAGTAAAAGCTCTCATCAAAGCGCGGGAGGAGTTTAAGCACGCCGTGGAGATCAAAGTGGTTGCTTTCCCCCAGGACGGGGTTGTTCGTGATCCCGGGGCAGAAGACTACATACGCGAAGCTTTGGAGATCGGCGCCGACGTGGTCGGAGGGATTCCCTGGATCGAGTACACCGATGAAGATGCGAAAAAGCACATCAAGTTGATGTTCGACCTGGCCAAGCAATACGATAAAGACGTCTCCATGCTCATCGATGACGCCGGAGATCCCGGTTTACGTACCCTGGAGATGCTGGCTGTAACAACCATAGCGCAAGGCTGGGAGGGAAGGGTCACGGCTCAACACGCACGGGCGATGCACCTGTACCCCGAGCCTTATTTCCGCAAGGTCCTTGCTCTACTCAAACGGGCCCGTATCGGAGTGGTCAGCGATCCCCATACCGGCCCCCTGCACGCCCGGGTACGAGACCTGTACGACGAAGGGGTCGCTGTTGCTTTGGGACAGGATGATATCTGGGACGCCTACTACCCTTACGGTCGCAACAATATGCTCGAGGTGGCCTTTCTTGCCTCCCACCTGCTGTGGATGACCACGTTTGCTGATATGGAGATCCTCTACGATTTGATCACCACCAACGCCGCTCGGGCTCTCTCTATCCCTGAGTTCGGAATAAAAGAAGGAAACAAAGCAAACCTGGTTATATTAAATGCTGAGAGCATCGCCGAGGCCTTGACCGACCACGATCCGCCCCTCCACGTGATTAAGGACGGTAAGGAGGTTACGCTCAGGGATTGAATATCGAGCCGCCTCCCCGGCGCCCGAAAAATACGAACGACTATCCCCCCTTTTCCTCCCGGCGGTATGGCTTAAGCAGGCTGGCCGGAACAGTGGCCCGCCGGGACACGCCCACCAGCACAACGATGGTCATCAGGTAGGGGATCATCAGGAAGATGTGGAAGGGCACCTTGAAGCCCAACCCCTGCAGCCGCAGCTGCAACCCATCGAGGAACCCGAAGATTATGGCTCCCAACACCCCTTTGAGCGGGTCCCAGTTGCCGAAAATCACCATAGCGATGCTTACCCAGCCTCTGCCGCCCACGACTTCTATGAGGAACATGTTCTGATGGGCCAGGGTGAGGAAAGAGCCGCCGATCCCCATCAACGCACCCCCGGCCACCAGGCACAGAGTGCGGGTCCGGTAAACGTTTACCCCGACAGTGTCTGCGGCAAATGGATTCTCGCCCACGGTGCGGATCTTCAAGCCCGCCTGTGTCTTATACAGCAGCAACGAGAGCACCGGTACCAGCAGCCAGGCCACATAGGTGAGGAGATACTGGTTGAACAGGCCGGGACCAATGAGGGGGATCTTCGACAACAGAGGTATGGCCACCTTGGGGAATGGATCCACCGTGGGCGGCACCAGGGGAGATCCGAAATGGAGGCGGTAGACGAACATGGCCAGTCCCGTGGAGAACAAAGTGATGCCCAGACCCGAAACGTGCTGGCTCAAGCCCAGGTAGACCGCCAGAAAGGCCATCAATAGTGCCAGAGCCATACCCACAAGGGCTGCGGCCAGGACTCCCAGCCACAGGAATCCGGAGGACAGGGTGACAAGAAACCCGGTCATGGCCCCCATAAGCATGATCCCTTCGATCCCGAGATTCAACACGCCGGCGCGCTCGCTGAGTATTTCGCCCAAGGTGGCAAACATGATGGGAGTTGCCATCCGCATGGTGGCCCCGATCAGCCCGGCGAAGAAGGACACGTTGAATATTTCCCGAATCAATTGCGCGATCCTCCAGCCCTCATGCGCGGGCGAACGCGCAAGACCCTGATTCGATATTCCGTCAGGAGCAGAAAGACGAGCATCACCATCAAGGCCATACCCTGGATCACCTCGGCGATGTAGGTGGGTACCCCGGTCATCCGGCTCATGGTCTGGGCGCCCACGATGATCACGCTGAAGAACAGAGCCGAAAGGAGGACTCCCACAGGATGGAGATTGCCGAGCATGGCGATCACGATCCCGGAATAGCCGTACCCGGGGGAAATGTCCATGATCAGCCTGTACTGCAGAGCGCAGAGCTCTCCGACACCGGCCAGACCGGCAAGACCTCCGGAAAGAACGGCGGTCTGCAAGGTTACGAC
>Ga0315551_10001152_pt1 | contig 20370 bp, 23 predicted proteins | sample SalMarSW160290MG_FD_203678 | JGI IMG/M metagenome (GOLD analysis project Ga0315551, IMG submission 203678) | Salt marsh sediment microbial communities from the Plum Island Ecosystem LTER, Massachusetts, United States - Salt Marsh Sediment SW1602-90 ...
TCTTCTGGTTTTCTGTTTTATTTCTTCAGGTGAATCGTAAATGAATATGCATGTTTCAGGTTGGCTCTTTGACATTTTGGCTGAAGATAATGCTTCTCTTTCTTTTCCTTCAGGAATCGGCCACAAAGATGGTTTCGCCAGACCTTGTAGTAGATGGTGGTGAACGCATATTGGTTTCCAGAATCCTAGTCTTTCGCCTAGCTCTCTTGCAACTACGTTCGCATTACGTTGATCTATGCCTAACTGACAAATTTTCACTTCCATGTGGAAGATGTCTGCAACCTGCATCGGCGTGTAAAGAAAGTCTGAGACATAATTTGCTTCTGTGTCCTTTCTTCCAGCGATTTCAAGAGTTCGCCTCGTTCTAGCTATTGTCAAGTTTTTCGCAATCATGATTGTTTTCTTCCAGTAGCTTAAGTCGTTGTAAAGCTCGTCTGAATAGATGAACTCAACTTTGTCTTCTGGAACGCCGAGAGCTATCCACGAATGCTTGAAGAGATCTGCTGCCTTTCTGATCAGTTCAAGGTTGCCGCCTAGCTTGTTGTTTAGCCAAGCATGCCATGTGGAAAGATAAGCCTTGAATTGTATTCCAGCTTCGACAAAATCTTTCATTTTATAGGCGCAAATGACACCTGTTCCCAGATGGACCAGTCCCGAAGGTTCCCAACCGTTGTAGGCTATGGGATGTTCTTCCGTTTCTAGAAGCTGCCTCAAACCCTCCATTGTCAGAACTTCTTCTGTTGGAGGTCTGCAAATCAAATCAATTTTTGTTTCTATGTCCAAGCTCTTTACCCTGCCGTTCTATTAGCTTCTAAGGTTCTATGCAAAAGTGAGACTTAAAAGTTAGGTTGTCTCTGTATAACATTTCATCTTCTGTTGCGGAGCAGCTCGTTTCTAGACATTTGTTTGACTGCTGCACATGGTGTTTCTATTTCGTGGTTTTCGGCGCCGGCGAGTTCTTGGCATGCTCGGTGAGCCTTCATTAAGGCTTCTTTGTAGTGATTTTTCTGGGTTGCGCGATTTGATTCGGGATCGCAAGAGATACCTCCATTCTGACTTGTGATGAGGTTCGTGGCATAATGCAGGGATTTATGTCATTATAGTTGCAGTGTTGTTTTCGTCTTCGAAAGATGCTTTCCTATTGTGCATCTAAAGGGGAATTTCTTGGAATTCATGTGGAAGGCTTCTCGTGGAATTGTGCAAGGACTGGTGTGAGTGTTGTTGTTGATAGGGGGAGGGGGTCTACAACAACAAATTATGAAGGATTAATGATGAGGGTGAGTTGTGACACAAAGCGCGCGCTGTTATTTTCTTTGTTCCTGCCTTCTCGCTGCAGGAGAGTATTTATCTAGATTATGTTGAGGTGCGCATGTTTTTTTGTGAAGACTAGGGTTGCTAGCAGTGTTGTTGCTATGAACAGTAGTAGAATAAGTAGTTGTGGATATTCTGGTATTACTTGGTAGATGTAATGATAGCCGTAATTGTCTTTTATTTTTTTGTTGCCGTTGTTGTCATAGGCGATCATTTTGTATGTTATCCATGTGCCGTTTTCGTATCCGGGAATTGATGTTTGATACACGTTTGCAGATATGTCAGTCATGTTTAAAGGGATCCACGTTGTTCCGTTGTTGACGTTGTACCATAAGGTTACGTTGTGTACTCCTGTGCCAGAGTCAGTGACGTTCACCGTAACCGTTACGGTTTGATGTTCTGGGATGTTGTCAGGGGGCTCCTGTACAGGAATACCTATTCCGGGAGGAATATCATCGATGAAAAACGCTTCTAAAGTGTGATTGGTGTCCATGAGCACGGTTATCGGATTTTCAGCTCTTGTTCCTCCATCAAGCAGCCAATAATCAAACGAGTAACCTGAATCTGAAATGGCAGTTACATTCACTGAAGCTCCTGCTGAGAATTCGTGAGTTCCCGTTGGAGGATCAGTTATCCCTCCAAGTGTGGATGTGATCGTAAGTGTATAATTGCGTAGAGTAAAAACTGCTAGGAGTGTATGGTTGGCTCTCATTAGAATCTCAACTGGATTGTCTGAGCCTATGTTGTCGCCATCAAGCTTCCAGTAGTCAAATACATGGTTTGTGTCTGGAACAGCTGTAACAGAAACTTCTGTGCCATTGATACACGGGTATGTTCCAGGTGTGGGATCAGTTGTTCCACCAACTGTAGCTGATATTGTCAGATCATAAGTCAGAAAACTGAAGGCAGCACGAAGCGTGTGATTTGCATCCATAGTGACTGTTACAGGATTTTGTGAGCCAACATTTACGTCATCGATTTCCCAATGATCGAAGTAAAAGCTTTCTCCAGGAGTCGCCGTCACTATAACCTCTGATCCTGCCGAATACGTGTATGTTCCCGGTGCTGGATCTGTTGTTCCACCAATTGTGCAAGAGATTTCCAGAGTGTATTGAGACCCGAGAGCAGGAAATACATAATAAGCCAGATCATCTCCGTCACCTTCCCAAGTGCTTGGGGTTCCTTGCCATGCATAAATATGGCCGTCAGCGTAGCCTAAACGGCAGCCCACATAGTGGCCTACTCCGAAGGGTAAATCGGCTATGTGTTCCCAGCTGTTGGTTGATATTGTGTATCGGTAAGTTTGGTTGTCAGGGATTGCTGGGTTTTCTGGCGAAGCTTGGTTTCCGCTGAGCGCATAAATGTAATCTGTATGGTTTGGCAACCAGTGTCCAACATAAAGAAGCGATCCGCCATCGCCTACTCCGCCTACACCGCCACTATGAGTGTTAGCAGGAATATCCGCCATAGAAGTCCAAGCATTACCTGTAAGGCTGTACCGCCAGAAATCGCAAAGCGGTGATACTTCATCATACTCTCCACGTAACGCATACAGGAAATCATCGTCTGTCCATACCAGGGAAGCTCCGTCACCCATGCCCTCAGGCGGATCTACGGGCGCGTCACTCCAACTATTGCTGGAAGGGTTGTACCGCATGAAGTATGTTGGGCGTTGCTCGCCTCCTATTGTGGCATATACACAGTTATCTGTGCTGACCCAGGTTATTGCGTCTCCTTCACCCTGCTCAGCAGTCGAGTTTGCTAAAGCCTCCCATGAATTGGTTGTGATGCTGTAGCGGTAGAACCATCTGCGGCTGTCAGCGGTAGCTGCCCCGTACAAGGCGTAAATGTGATCATCGAAATCCCAAGCTAGGGCTGTGCCTGTCTTGAAAGCGTCGCCAGAGGCAGGGTTAGGTGGATCTGCCAAAGCCGTCCAAGTGTTGTAGGTTGGATTGTAACAGTAGAAATCATTCTTTCTTGCCACGTAAATCGCGTCACCTGTTCCAACAACCGCTTCACCCCAAGCACCTGAAACTGTGTTCCTCACCCAAACCCAAGAGTCATCCGCCTGCACATTCTGACAGGTGAAAGCCAACATCAGCGTGTTTACGAGAGCAAATATCAAACACATTATCAAAACAAACTTTTTTTCCATACCGCATCACTCATATTTTTATGGGTTTAGCTTTTATGGCTTGTGATAGTAACTTCATGAGGTGCACTCAGAGCTTGCTTGAAGCTCCGCTTCACACATCCAATCTCCCTTCACCCTTATACCATTTATCCAGAAGCTTCCAATCATCATGTTTGAAGACCATATGCACAGCATAGCCATACTACTTCTTAATGATTTTTCCGCATTCTGGACACTTAGGCAATTAAGAACCTTCCCAAGAGACTTTAGATAGACTTGCACATATACTTTTGAAAAGCCTTGCCTCACCTAAGCAAATATCACCTGTAAAAACGGTAAGACTCGAATACTCGAATACTCCCTCGAACTTGGGAGAAAACGCCTAAACGCGCGAGCGCTCGCATAGTAAGCCAATAGCACATATTTTCATAACTAGAAAATTTAGGCATCAACTCGGCGACATAAGCCTGGAAGACGCAAAAAAGAAGGATACACAAACATCTGCGAATTTAAGGAAGCCTGGGAACAGATTAACGGACCTGGCAGCTGGGATTTCCAGAAGGTTATTACAGCTTACGAGTTTAAGCTAATCCAGAAAGCAGATTTTCGGAAGGATCCATAACGCGCGCTAGGCTGTTTAGAAATTGTTGTCGATTTTGTGGTTGCTGTCTTTTCTTAGCGCGCGAGAAGATTTCGCTGTTCCATTTGCCTATGATTGCCATGTGGGCTATTTCTAGTGCTGTTAGGCATATAGTCATGGCTATTGAGAATTTTATTCCGTAGACGAGTTTTTGGCTTGGTTCTATTGTTATGGTTTTGGGTTTTCGTTTTTGTGTGGTTTTTATTGTTATTTTTTTTGTTAGGGCTTTTTTAAGCGTCTGTCATGGTTTATCCCTCTTTTTTGGTGTATGCGTTCTGTGAGGGCTTTGCGTCCGCCTTTTAGGAAGGAGTTTAGGAGTTGTTTTGCTTCGGGTTTTTATATATGGTTTTTTTGTATAGTTTGTATTTTGGTTGTCCAAGAGTGGGTATGGCTGTGTAGTCTATGTCATATAGACCGTCTGCGTATTGGAAGTTGTTTTGGGCGAGGATTATGTGCTTGTTTTTTTGGCCTAGGAGGCCTATGTATATGCCCCAGCTTTTGACTGGGACGTCTATGCCTGCTAGTCCTCCGCTTAGGCTCTTGCCGACGCTGGCGTCAAACCATTCAATCTTGACAAGGTCACCAGGATGTAAATCCTTAATCTGTCTATCAACCTCCTTCATGATACATCAAGAGAAACGAGCGTGAAACAGCCAATATAAAGACTAACGAAATTTACCAATTCATAAATTTATAAGGGGTTATATATCGGCATCCGAATGGCATAATCCCCGATACGCTAGTATATCGGGAATTGGGAATGCTGTGTAAAGCGATACGTTTATTTATCGTTTCTGTGATGTTTACACTCATGAATCTTGATGAGAAGTTGCACGAGAGGATCATTGCGAAGAAAATGAGGTTGGATGGGCACAGGCCGTTGTCAGAAGAAATAGTGAGAAGGTTACGTCTGAAAATGGAAGTTGAATATATTTATCATTCTAATGCGATCGAAGGGAACATGTTAACGTATCGTGAGACGCAGCTTGTGATCAGAGAGGGAATGACCATTGGTGGCAAGAGTGTTCGTGATCACCTTGAAGCCATTAATCATCCGCGTGCAATTGAATATATCGAAGCTTTGAAGGATCGTCCTCTTGCAGAGAGTGGTATTTTGAGAGTTCATGAAATGATATTTTCTGGTATCCTTGAAAATGCTGGGAATTACCGAAATTCGCAGGTCTTCATGGAGGGTTCTGATTTTGTTCCGCCCCCTGCTTTTGAGGTGCCGTCTTTGATGAAGAAACTCGTTGAATGGGTAGAGAGAAATCCCAATGAGTTGAGGCCAGTTGAGCTGGCAGCTGTTTTCCATTACAGATTAGTTGCCATCCATCCTTTTGATGATGGAAATGGACGAGTTGCCAGACTGTTGATGAATCTGCTTTTGATAAAGCATGGATACCCGTTTACCACTATAAGAACTTATGATCGTCGCAGATATTATGGTACTCTTGAAAAAGCAGACAATGACGATTTGAAGCCTTTTGTGAATTTTATAGCTAGGTGTGCCGAAGAATCATTAGACCTTTATCTCAGTGCTATCGAGCCTACGAATAAGAATAGACAGCTTATTAAACTCAGTGAAGCCGCGGAATTAGTTCCATACAGCCAAGATTACCTTAGCTTATTAGCCCGCCGAGGCAAGCTTGCTGCAACAAAAATAGGAAAAGACTGGTATGTAACCCCAGAAGCGCTAAAGAATTATCTCATATCTGTGAAATCAAGAAAAACGAGTAGAAAATAGCGAATATAAAGGCTCACGAAATTCACCAATTCAGAAATTTCGCAAGAATTTTGGGTATTCAAAGCGCGCGACTATGAAGTAGTGGAAGGTTGTCATTTTTCTCATTATGGGAAGAAAGTGGCTGTTATCGTCTTTTTGCATTTCTGATTTAGGACTTGTATACACGAGATTGTCAAGAAATATCGCTTTTATTTATGTCGCAACAAATTTTACATATTTTTGTATGTCTCTTATATACTGTAAAAAATCCATAAAGCTTTTAAGCCGGAACTAGTATAGTTCACAGAGTGGTTAAAATGGTAGATGAACTGAGCGAAGAAGTGAAAAAAGTGCGATTATTGTTGGAGAAAGTTCTCTCCATCCTTAAACTGGCAAACATGGAGAAGCTTGTCAAGAGTAAGGAACAAATATTAGGGAATGAGACGAAATGCAGAATATACGAATTATGTGACGGAAGGCACACAGTTAGCGACATAGCCTCTACATTGGGTACCACTCAACCCAATGTGTCCTACCATCTATCTACTCTGCTTGAATCCGGACTTGTGCTTTACGAGGATATAGGAGGAAATAGATTTTATTTCAAGACTTTGGAGTGATAACTTTGAATAAAGATGTAAATCTATTGAAGCAAATCCGTGACGAACTAAGGGAAATGAAGTTTTGGCTAAAGCTTTCAAGTCTTCCAGCTCTTAGAAGAGTGCTACTAGATAACGTTAGAGACGATGTAGATAAACTGGTTTACGAATTGTCGGATGGAGCTAGAAGTACCCGTGAAATAGCTCGCGAACTCAAGAAAGTTGGGAAGGAGATCTCCCATGCAACTGTTGCGAATATGTGGAAGAAGTGGGCCATTTATGGTCTAGTGGAACTTTCTGAAAAGTTTCAGGGAAGGTACAGGAGAACTATTTCGCTAGAGTCTGTAGGCATCGAAATTCCGAAAAGCTCAAAGGAGGCCGAGAAGATTGCCTGAAGAAAAAGGAATAACATCTGACTTTATGCAGACGCTAACGGAAATCCTGATGTGGACAAGGTTCGAGAACTTTCCGAAATTAAGAAAGATTCTATTAGATACACTCACAACAGACGAAGAAAAAAGGGCTTACGAACTAACCGATGGTGAGAGAAGTCGCCGCGATATTGCACGCAAGATAGGGGTTTCAAATTCTACTATCCAGAGTTGGTGGAATAAATGGTATAACCTTGGCATTCTCGAGCCCAGTGGAAAAAGAAAAGGTAGACCGCAGAAAATTGTGGCACTTGAGGACATGGGCATTGAAGCGCCTAAAGGCTTTGCTAAAAAACCAAAATTCAAAGAAAAAGTGAGTAAAGAAGAGACAGAGCAAAATCAAGAGAATGTTGGGCCAAAATCGGGTGATACAAGTGCCTAAAACGGAGAAGAAGGACAAACAAGATAGAATGATTGAACTACTGGAAGAAATGTTAAAGTGGATCAAAGTTACAAGCATTCCTCATGTAAAAAAATTGCTTTTAGAGATTCTTCCGAGCGACGAAGAAAAAATCGCCTATCATTACAGCGATGGATGCGGCAGCAAAGCTGTGGCAAAGTTTGCTGGTGTGAGTTATGTTACAGTGACTAAATGGTGGAAGATATGGGGTAGAGCTGGTCTAGCAGAGATGATGAGTGCGAAAGGAGGCGAGAGAGCCAAACGTATATTCTCACTTGACGATTTTGGCATAGAAGTGCCCAAAATTGTAAAAGCTGCTCCTAAAACCGCAAACAGAGGAGAGATGGCTTCTGATAAACAAGAAAGTGATGTCGGAACTTCGTAAAAAGATGCGACCAGCAACGATCTATGTCAGGATCCAAAAGATCCAAAAAGAATGCCTAACTACAAAAGAGGAGGCAGCAAACCTCTTGGCTGCTGAATTGGGAATTCCTGTTTACAATATCCTTTCTGAACCTGAATTGAGAAAGCTCAGAGAATTGCAAAAGACGAGAAGTCTAGCTCCCTTGAGGAGTATTCGAAAGGAGGTCAAAGAAGAAAGGAAGAAAAAGACAAGAATAAAAGAAGCATCAATAACTCCGAATAGGCTGTATGATCTATTGAAATTCCATCCGAGAATCGTGAAAGCGAGCAAGTCTCAATTTAGATCAGGTCATTATACAGATGCAATCTTTCGTGCATTCAGATGTATAGAGGTTCTTGTTAAAGAGAAATCCGGGTTACGAAATGAGTTTGGTCCGGCTCTTATGCATAAGGCCTTCAACGAAAACAACCCTAGAATCAAACTCAATAGATTGGAAGAAGACTTTGAGATAGACGAACAGACTGGGTTTAGATTTATATACGCAGGAACAATGGCAGGCATTAGAAACCCAAAGGCGCATACTGAAATCGAACAGAAAGATCCGTACAGAACCCTTGAATATCTTTCACTTGCAAGTCTCCTTGCAAAAAGATTAGAAGAGGGAGAGAAAGTCGATGGCTGAAGAACTGAAGAAAATTGTTCGCCAAAATGAGATCATAATTTCTTTGCTTGGAAGAATCGCTTTTAACAAAGAGGAAGTTAGAGAGATAGTTACTTATAAGAAGCGCAATCCAAAGAAATATGTCGAAGGCTACAATGCTTGTGATGGAAATCACTCTGTTTCAGAACTTGCAAGAATAATTGGAGTAACTCAAGGAACATTGTCACCTATTCTTGCTGAATGGGAAGATGTTGGGATAATCCGAGAAGTTGAGGGGCGTAAAGGAAAATTCTACAAGAAGTTATTCCCAATCTAGGTGGGTATCATGGTTAGAAAGGCAAAACCAAAAGAAGATATAGAGAATATCCAGGAGGACATTAGAGATATCCGGAACCGCATAGAAAAGATTATGGGTGACACTCACAATATCAACAGGATACTAACATTGAGAGATAGAGAAGTAATAAAACAAGACTTAATTAATCTTGTAGGAAATTCAACCAAAAAAGCTGCAATATTTCATGTGACTGCAGATTACATAGAGAGTTCAGAGATCGCTAAGAAGATTGGAGTTGACCAAAGGAATTTGAACAAAATTCTGAACCCTATTCTTGAAAAGGGATATATTTCTGGAATGAAGTCTGGACGTAAGAAGCTTTTCAAGAGGTCTGAAATCCTTGACTTAATTGGCTTTGAAAAGATAGAGGAGTTTGCCAAACTCATAAAAGAGTGGGGAGAAGGCAAGAGTGATTCTTAGCCCTTTAGAAACAGTGTTATTGTGGATATTCATAATATTGTATTCTCTAACATTGCTTATTGCTTGGAGGATCTCCAAGAATTCTACTAAAGGGCGAAGAAAATCCTTATCAAATTTCTTCTCACTGAATCTCGCTAGTTTTTATACTGGCTTAATTGTTGTCCATTTTTGGCTAAATAGTATCGAGCCAAATCTTCAAGGCTTCATAACAGTCTATGGCCTTTTAACCATAGGAGTATATGTTGCATCTATTGAAGTTCCAGGTTTCTTAATTTTGTCTCATTATGATGAAAAGTCCATTGGAGTTTTACGAATTGCCCGAGAACATCTTATAACAAGCACCTTCGATTTTTCGCCTTCAATCCAAAGCTTGCAGACTCTAGTGAATAAACATAAATCTAGGCTAGAAGAACTGCACTTGTTCGCCAACCTGAGCTACTTCGTTCAATCAAGTAATCAGATGAAGCACATAAACAGATCAGTTCTTGATTTACTTTTAATAGAGATAAACCAGTCAGTTAGAAGCGTTTCTCAGAAGAGCAAACATCCCTTTCCAAAACTGATAGATGTTCTTTCATTAACAGGTCTCAGCTTCTTGATTGCTCAGCTTCTTAGATGAAGAAAAATACGATAGCCTAAACCAAAAACTAGTTGAAATAGGAAAAAGTAACAGAAAACCTTTACAGACATGACTGGGAAAAAGTTAAAGGGGATCAGGCGTTAATAGTAAATGGTTTTCAGGATGGCAAAGAGAATCAGTATTATCAACTTCAAAGGAGGAGTCGGCAAAACAGCTTTAGCTTTCCATCTTGCCACCGGTCTAGAACGCTACCATAAGGAACGTGTCCTTTTAGTTGACGTGGACCATCAGAGTAGTCTTTCTCTGACAATTATGAAGCCAAAAGAATGGGAAGAGGCTGTAGAAAAGGGTAGAACTCTTAATGCGGTATTTGAACACTTCACTAGTTCTGGTGCAGAACTCCCTGGCAAGGAAATCATCTATAAAAAGCCATATCCTTATGACTATCCGGAATTGGATCTCCTTCCAGCTACACTTCAACTCGATGAAACAGAGATAGACCTTACCTCAACAACTGTTGGAAATCCTGTTGAATCAGAATGGAATAAACGTACACTGATTTGCAAATGGCTCGAGAAGAATAAAATTGATGAAGATTATAGTTACATAATCTTTGACAGCCCCCCAGCAACCAAAATTGTGACCCAGAATGCTATCGCTGCTAGTCATGCCTATGTGATACCTGTGATACCCGATGCAGTTTCTACGCGCGGCATTCCACATCTTGTAGGACGAATGTTTGGAAAGATTGATGAAAAACTAGCAGGTCTAGCTAAATACTTGAAAGGCAAAGGAAAGAATTTAGTCACGACATATATACCGAAAACCCAGCTTGCTGCAATAGTCATCTTCAAGATAAAAACTTCTGGGCCATCTTACAGCGGTTATACATTAGATCATACACGACATCTTTCCAGTATCAGTGACCGATACTCAGATTATATTCTTGAGCCATACATCGTCGATGGTGTTGGAGTCCCGGAATGTATGACGAGAGGCTTGCCAGTCTACAATTTTCCAAATACGCAGAACGTGAGAAACAGAGGATTCGTAAAACGGTTTAAGAAAATAACTGAACAAATAAAGCAAAGGGTTGATGAACTTTAAGAATACACTTGTTTCATTGGTGACGAATTGATGAAAACACGAGAACAAGCAAAAGCACCAAAGATAAGACTTGCTGACTTCATTAAGGCCGTCAAAATGGCAGAGGATCTACTGAAGCTAGAATCCACAAGAAAAGGTAGTCTGAGATCATTCCTAGAAGAATTGAGAGTCATTCTAAACCCATATAAAAATCTGAATGGAGGTATTTTCTTGGAAATATTGAGGGATTCTCTCTTAAGAATTGATCCAGGGCAACTGAAAGAATTAGATGAATATCCATTCATTCAACTCGACATAGAGAATCTCACTTTAGATGAGTTGAAAAATCTATTAACTAAAAACACCTTCACTAAAGAACAACTGTTGTTTATAGGTGAGAAACGTTTCAGCCTTTCCAGAGGCACACTTAGAAAAAGTAGAAAAGAAGAAGTTCTAGATGAGATATTGAATGCTATTCGAAATATTGAAACATTAGATGCAATTAGCAGAAAAGCTGCTGAGTGAGTTAGAACGTCTACAAACTGACAATGTTATTGGATAAAGAACCACATAACCAGCTTAGCACTTTCTATTAGATGCAAGAAATGTAGACTTGTGGAAAAAAACACCCACAAGCCTACAGCCAGATTCCAATACAATACATCACCACCAAAGAAATAGAACTAATACTCTAAAAAAGGGAGATCTCTTGAGAACCCCATGCTTCGCAACCTTTCTTTTATCCGTTGCCTACGAAAATCTCTTATACCATTCCTTATAGTCCCTTTTCCTAGGCATGAGATTACCCGTACAAGTTCAAGCCATCCTATACAGAAAAACCAACACGAAAACACAATACCTACTACTAAAAAGAACATCAACCCTAAGAAAATTCTGGCAACCCATAACCAGAAGGCATAGAAAAAAGGAGAAACCAAAACCCAACCCTCTAAAAAGAGAAATACAAAAAGAAACAAGAATAGGCATTACCAACTAACTAGCTATGTAAACGCTTGAAACTAAGCTGCATAATAAAGAGGAAGAGACACATGTCTACCATCTTTGAAGTAACAGCATACGACGGCAGAACCATAAGATTAAGCGAAGCACAATGGCACCACATAACCTTCTTCCACCCCGAAATTCAAAACCAACAGAAAAAAATAACCCAAGTCATACAAAACCCAAAAGTCGTACTAGAAGGAGCCACAAAAGACACAAGAATATGCTACAGATTCTATCCCTCCACACCCGTAACCTCCAAATATCTCGCCGTCATAATCAAACTCCTCAACAGAGAAGGGTTTATAATAACCAGCTACTTTACACAAAGAATGAGAAAAGGTGTAGTTCTGTGGAGAGAAACCAAATAGTCATGAGCTACGACAGAAAAGCCGACGTAATCTACATCAGCTTCGGCAAACCCAGAAAAGCCGTCTCCGAGGAAATAGACCCCTACGTCCTTGTGAGAAGAGACCCAAAAACCAAAGAAATCCTAGGCATAACCATAACCAACTTCACCAAATACTTCGAAACACAAAAGAAGCTGAACATAAAAGTCCCTGCATCATGAACTACAAACCTGTCAGTCTCACTCCATAGCCATGCAAGTCACCACAAACCACAACAACCATCCTTCCACTCTTATCCAACGCTTAAACCAGCCTCGTAACTCTATGCTTACTCAACTATCCCTCTCAGATTTCAAAATATACTTATGAGTAATCAATAAAGGAAAATGTTAAGCCTCAGGACTAATCTCCAAGTTTTACGTCTCTCTAAACAAGCTCATTGAGAAAGAAAAAGTCGTGCCATGTTTTGAGGGTTTCAGGGAAATTCCCTATCTCATCCGGCACTATAAACCAGCGCTTTTCTTCGGGGATTGTCTTAACCCGTTTGATAAGCTCCAGTATCTCCTCCTTATCAACTGGAATATTGGCGTTAAGAACCGCTTTTGCCTGATCCTCTGCTATATTGTCTTCAATCATCTTTATCAGAAGCGCTGTTCGCGCAGCGGAGACACGAAGCCTATCCCAAACATAACTCGCCCCATAAACAAGGAAAGGTTGAAACCTCTGGAGACCATCTCTTAATATCCTAAGCTCATTTTTTGCCCTCTCCTTAGTTTCTTCGTGAAGCAACTTATCGGAAACTTGTTCTCCAGCCTGTTGCGGCAGGCTTGCCACCTGACACGTAAACAACATATCATTGAAACACTCACCCATCGTGAAATGTTCACCTCTGACTTTGGATTGAATGCCGACTGACTCACGATATGATTCGGCGCACTCTTCAAAACAAAAGTCAGACTTCTGAAGACGATTTATGTCGCAGAAATGCTTCACATATTCCAGACCGTTTCTGCTGTCTCTCAGCGGACGACCTATCGTATTGGGACCTACCGTAGAAAGCTTATCGCCAAGCAACGCCCCAACCGTCGGCGTTGTAACCTCTACCGAAGAGTCAAAAAAGAACGCTTTTAGAGGAGTCTGCTGCGTCGGCATCTTAGGTCTTATTCCAATAGCATCAAGCAGAATAATCCGACTTCTATCAGTGATGGCAGGCGTCTCAATCCTGTAGAGGTAGAAGGGCACATCACTACTGATAACTCGCTCCCTACGACTGTACAGAAACGCTTCCCTGTCGAATTTCTCATACACCTTTCTTAAGATGCTCTCAAACTCTTCTTTCGAAGCATTCGTGCATATGTCAACATCGACACTAAGGCGAGTCCAACTGTTACCTAACAGTATCTGAACGGCAGATCCTCCCTTGAATATGAAATCCAACCCTTCTTCTTGAAGCTGCCCAAGGTATTCTAAACAGAAAATCGCTTTTTCCAGATTAGCCACATTATTGATTGTTCCCTCAAACAATAGGCTATGGACTTTCTCGGGATCAAAAGTCTCTACAGTTCCTACACTCTTCGTTGTGTCAATCACTCTCTTGCCCCGTCCACCATCTCTCTAATAGCTCTCAGGACCCCTTTTCTTCCCACGAGAATATCGTCAGGTATAGACAAGAGCGAGGACTGCTTTAGGCTGTAGAGGAAGATTACCATCTCATCTCGAAGCTTCCGTCTCTGGGCATACCTCAACAGTCGGTTAAAGTTTATTCCATCTCTCCGAAGCATGTTTGCAAACATGACTCCAAGTTCGCTGGGAGGAAAACTCAATTCCTTTCTGGTGATGAAGTAGTACAAGTCTAACCATATCCTCTCAGGTGTAAGAACGAAACTGTCCCCAAGCCTAACAAGTCCATATTCCTCCCTCCTCTCAAGGATGAATACTGGTTTCCAGTCATAGTAAGCATATTCTCGAAAATCTCTATTTTCAGGACGCAAAACTGCATGATATCCCCTCTCTATGAGAGCGTCGCGTATGCTTGCAGAGAGCACCTTATCCGTTTCAACAAAGACCAAGTCCTTACCTACGGTGTAGTGAGCGTAATCAGCCAGCATGCCAATAGACCACACCTTCAATTCGGCCATTCGAAAATGCTCTCTAAGAACCTTCGAGAGCTTCGACAATTCAGGAGAGAGATCAACGGTAGCAGTGGGTCCCTTCCCTTGTTGGTACAAGCCTCTTCCTATTCTTTTGACAAGTTCCATTCTAGCCAGCCGACTTAAGTAGTTCTTCGCGGTTATCCGCGAAACATTAAAATCCCGCATGACATCCTCTATCGAGATCGTCTCTCTCTGCGTGACGTATCTCACTAGCCTTTCCGGCACCTTCAATTCTAATCCCATGAAGTCGATATACTTTTGGCAATATATATGATTTGTTGTCAAAGGTATACAGATCATAGAAACTTCAGCCTAGCTCCCTATGCAAGTCATCACAAACCTCAACAACCATCCCCCTACTCTTCAAATCCCTTAACCAAGTGGAGACTTCTCCCGCATACTCCCTTTTCACTGCTTCGCAACCCTTCTTTCATGACTTGCACACAAAACTCTCATATATCATTCACCATAGAAAAAAGAAGGAAGTCTAGGCAGGTGATCCGCCCTAAACCTACTCCGATTGCATTACCATGTAAAGCTCGACTTCATGCCTCTCCACAACTGCCTCCCACTTAGGCATCTCCGCCATCATCTCTCGATCCGCCATCATCTTCTCAAAAAAAGCTGCCAACTTGGCAAAACTATCCCACTCAAGCTCGAAAACGATAGTATGCATATACTCACCCGCAAACAATGGATTATACATCTTAAAAGAAACAGGACCCGCAAGCCGATTCACCATAGCCATCCACTTCTTGTTAAGCTCCATCGCCTCTGCCATCTCCCCAGGGAGAACCTTCATAATACCTCGCTGCAATACTTTCATAATTTATCACCTCCTTTTCACACGTACGCCAAAGGCACGTCAACGCAAACTATATTTATGACTATTATTTCGAAAACACGCTCGCACTAAGAAATGGAGCAAAATATCACACATATACCAGACACTAAAAACCCCCGACGAACTCTACGAAGACATCGAACACCAAACAACAATAGCCATCAAAAAAATCAACAACAAATCCATCATATTAGCCTACAGAAAAAAAGCCGAACTAGTTAAGGCTATAACCCTCTACCACACTACTAAACTCAAACGACACCTCAAACGTCGCCACCCGCGAAACCATCATTCCCTCACCTCTACCTTTTCCTTCACCCAAGATTTAGAACATTTTTGAGAAATCATCGTAAACCTTTTCCCTATGCCCAACAAACAAGACAACAACCCTATTCTCCTCTCTGCCAATCTCATAAATAACCCGATAATCACCAACCCTCAAACTCCAAAAATCAGAATACTTCAAACGCTTTCCAACCCTCTCCGGACGATCTCTCAGCTCCCTCAGCCTCTCAACAATCCTCAACCTTATCGATTCTTCAATTCTCTTCAACGCCTTAGCGGCCTTCGGATGCAGAAATACAGAAAAAGCCACTAAAACTCCTCTAAAGGAACAAGAACCTCAGGATGTTTCCTCGTCTCTCCGCTCCGCTTCACCAACATCTTAAAAAACTCACGCGTCTTCTCACGTTCTTCATAAAAGCTGATTATAGCCTTTATGGCGTCGCTTCTACTCTTAAACCGCCCCTCAGCAACCCACCTATCTATCTCCTCAAGCATCTTCTCGGGCAGTCTAAGCTGAACCTGAGCCAACAAATCACCGTAAACAGTATTGTTTACAGAGACACTTAAACATTTCGTTAAAACCTTAACTCCTTAAAACCTCTAACACAACAATATCTCTTTGGCGAAAACCAGACTTCCACTACTAAAAAGAACATCAACCCCAAGAAAATTCTGACAACCCATAACCAGAAGGCATAGAAAAAAGAGAAACCAAAACCCAAGCCCCAAAAAGAGAAATACAAAAAGAAACCAGGCCCACCACCCAACCAAAACCAAAATCCCACAATACATTGTAAACCTATCTTTCGCACCTGTTCGCTAATAGCGAACAAATATATACACAAGCGAACACCCACCACTACAATAAAATGGCTCTTGATCCTTCAGAAACTCTTTCATTATTGCGTTTGTCAAATCGCTTATTCGAAGGTTGTTCAAGAACACGAATTTATCCAGATTTCTCTATGCAAGTTATCACAAACCTCAATAACCATCCTCTTCTACTCTTCAAATCCCTAACCAGACCAAGACTTCTCCCGCACAATCCTTTTTTCCACGGGGTTTGCTAGGAGTTTGCGTCTGTCAGTCTGAGATGACAGTTCTGTGGCTTTGGAGCTATTCTATCAGGGCTGCATCCCTAAGTTTCGCTTCTACGTCTTCTAGACCCAGTTTTCGTAACGTTTCTGGTTTTGGCACTCCGTTCTCGTTCCAGCCAGCAGCTTCAAAATATTCAAGTCTTGACTCTGCAAACTTCTTTCTATCTAACGTTTTTCCCTTGTAAGGTCCTGAGGGCAGTGGCTCCCAGAACCGCGGCGGATTATCATCATCCAGTTTAGGCTTCCACTTGACGTCTGGTCCGCCCAGTAGTAGCATGGCTCTTTGCAGGTGCAGTATTCGTAGAGCTTTTTCCTTATACCATTCTTTTTCTGTTAGCTTCCATCCTGTTGTCGCCTCGTAAAAGTTGAATATTTCTGTGTCTTCGATTCCGAATGCGGCGAAGATACAGAAAACAGCTGAGTCAGCCATTATTGAGGATAATTCGCCGCCCTGGTCAAGCGGGAGAGAAGCCGACGATGTGTGATCTCCGCCTTGAACTGAGCACGCGTAGGCAATGTCTTCTGAAATGAAGTCTTTTCCGCTCCTAACTCCATGCGCTCCTATGGCTACACCCTTCTCATGAACAGCGTACTTGAGCAGATCGACACCTTTAATTTCTCCAAGCTTTAAGGCTGCCCGATAGACTCCCTCAGCTAGGACGTCGCCGATTCCCTTCCTGAAGGCTACTTTCTCAGCTAGGGCTGCGAAGGCTTCAACGTTTGCCCATTCAGGTTCTATTCCATCTAGATCTTTCTTTGTTAGTATTCCTTTCTCGTAGAGTTCTGCTGCGAATCCTAACACTGCTCCACCTTGAATCCCACACAAGCCCAGCTCGTTACTAACGTAGGATAGGTAGATGTTCTCTTCAGGGGTGAATATTCCGAGGTTTGTTCCCAAATAGGCTTCAAGCTCGTAGTCTGGATTGTCGCATATTGCTCCCCTAAACCTTCCAGTTTTTAGCACCGCGAGCTTTAGACATGTCGTTGGACAGCCAAAGTCTCCCCAGTTCTTCTTAACCCAGTACTTGTCGAATTCTTCTCTTCTGTAACTTTCCCTGTCATGCCATTCATTCTGCCAGTTTCTGACAGGTTCAGAACTTGTTTCAGCCCCAAAGAAGTAGCCTCCTCCTCCAGTTCCCCAGCGTCTGAACCTTTCATTCTCAAAATTCGATCCAGAAAATCCTTGGGCGAGATCCAACACTTTCTCTTGGTCACAAACGTCTGGTACTGGACCAAATCCTTTTGCAACTATTGCTTTCAAGTTTTTAGCCCCCATTACTCCGCCATATCCGCCGTAGCCCGCTCCATGTGCATACTTGGCGACGACAGCTGCAACCCTAGTCTTATTTTCTCCGGCTGGCCCAATATAGAGAATTGAGGGTTCCTTCACTTCCCCGTGGCTAGGCCGAATGTCTTTGATTTCCGCGATTGACTTATTAACCAGAAAACGTAGGGTTTCCCTTGCTTTTTTGCCCCAGATGGGCGAGGCGTCTTTGATTTCGACTTGGCTGTCGCAAATGAATATGTAACATGGCTTTTCTGCTTTTCCAGTTATTATTACCCCGTCATAGCCTGCGCATTTCAAGTCTATTCCAAACTCGCCTGCAACCGTTGAGCCTATTATACCATTGCTTTGAGGCGACTTTCCTGAGATACAGACTTTTGTTCCGGGGAAGTATCCCGTGAACGGGCCTGTAAGAACAAGTAGAATGTTCTCTGGGCCAAGTGGATCTACAGTTTCCCACTTCCTGCCAAGTCTATCCCATAAAACCTTGGTAGCCAGGCCTCTTCCGCCAATATAATCTCTTAGAACATCGTCTGAAAATTTCGCGTCTTTGACGTTTCTGCCGGAAAGGTTTATTTCCAAGAATTTCCCGGCATAGCCCCTCATAAGTCAATAACCTCCTTTGCGGTTTCTTCTCCAAGAATTTTCTTGGCGACTTCACGCGTGAGTTTTTGGGGTGTTTTGGCTAAGGTCTTATATGAGACTTCTTTTTCTCTTGCAATAAGCATTAAAGTGTCCCATCGGCCTTCTTGGCATGCTTTGACGCATTCTGGCTTTCCATCACACAAATCGCAGATGACAATGTAGTTTCCTTCTGGATGGAGATGTGGAACATTTCCCGGGCAAACCTCTATGCAGAGACCGCAAGCGGTACATTTTGAAGCATCTACATTTATTGCCCCAGTTTGACCATTTACGGATAGAGCGCCTGTTGAGCATGCTTCAACACACGGATAATCCTCGCATTGGAAGCATAAATGGGGAATCTCAACTCCTGGGACAATCATGAAAATCCGTATTCTGGAAGCTTCAGGCCAGATTTTCCCTTCATGATAAAGCGCACAGGCGATCTCATATCTTCTACATCCACTGCAATTTCCATAGTTGCGCGTAATCCACACTCGTTCGTCTCGGTTCATACCGCATAATTTACTGCACAATCAGAAAAGGTTTCCTCTTTCGAGCCAATTTCAGTCTTGCGGCCTACATCCCTGCGCGTGAATGCCATATTCGGCGACCCCTCCATACAATCAAGAATTCAACGTAAAATCGGATCAACATCTGAAGAGATCAAGGCTCTTCTCGCGCGCGCGACGATATGATTCGGCGCACTCTTCAAAACAAAAGCCATCAACTCCCTCACCAAAATGGAAACAAAAGGATACACACTCGCCACAACAACCATAAACGCCTTCGAACCTATTCTACAGCGCCTACAAATCCAAAAAACACGAAAAAAACCTAGCCTCAACCAAAACACTGCTCAAAAGACTAACCATCCTAAAAATGGAACTCACATCAGCCCAAAACGCCGGACGCATATACACCGAACTAGAAAAACAAGGCCAACCCATCAGATTAAGAGACACCATGATAGGCGCAATCACCCTAACCAAAGGCTACAGCCTAGCCACAAGAAACACCGAACCCTTCCAAAAAATCAAAGGCTTAAACCTCATACCGACCCCTTAAAACACACAAGTAACCAGCTTCATTCTTGTTCTCATAGCCAATCCATCTCTCTAACTAAGCTTATCAGCGATTATTCCTTCAAGTATCGACAACGTATTACTCTCCCGTGCTCGCCTCTCAAGCAAATCCATGTCAACACTAGTGAACTTCAGAATCGCCTTCACATCACCCTCATCCTTCAAAGCCCTCTCCCTTGAAACAGTTGCCCTAATCATCCGCAGTTTAGCCAAAATCAAATCCTCAGGCGTCTGATAAAAAGTCGCCAAACCCAAAATACTTCCAGCCCTCCTCACAAGCTTCACATCCGAAAGTATAACATCAACGGTAAGAGGCGACTTACTATCCTCAAACGTAACTATTCCATAACCCTATTCAATCGCCGCATCAATCCTTTCCTCATCAACCAGCAACCCAGCCTACTTCAAAGCCGAAACAAGGTTACTCCGAGCTTCTTCCTGAGTAATCTTAACCACAACATCCACATCCATCGTAGTCCGAGGCACACCATAATAACTCGCCGCCAAAGCTCCAGTAAACATATAATCTAACCCGACAGCACCAAAACTCTCAACAACTCTCCTCACCAAATCAAAAAAAGATTTCAACCCTAAACTTCACGTCCACATCTATGCCGCCGCCTCACCCACTCAATCCTTTCCCTCAACCGCCCAACAAGCTCTTCCTCCGTTACGTCCGGAAACTCCGCCCTAATTCCCTCCGCACAAATACGAACACAACAATCAGACATGTCAATAGCCACATCCACCTTCTCCTCAGGCCTCAACCGTTCCGCATCCAACCAGACACCACCCAAACAATAATTTACAGCACCTTAACCTTAAGAAACATTCCCTTTCACCTCAGTCACAAAAACAAAGCGTAGCGTCGGGTCAAGACCCTTGACAACTCTTCTAGAGTCCGCATCTTTAAAGCGTGTCTGGTAGGAAAGTTTATATGTACTACCAAAAGAATGTAC
>Ga0315551_10001153_pt1 | contig 20368 bp, 18 predicted proteins | sample SalMarSW160290MG_FD_203678 | JGI IMG/M metagenome (GOLD analysis project Ga0315551, IMG submission 203678) | Salt marsh sediment microbial communities from the Plum Island Ecosystem LTER, Massachusetts, United States - Salt Marsh Sediment SW1602-90 ...
AGAGAGTCATAAGGCAAATTTCATCGGCACAGGTATGCACGGCGGCATTATTTACATGAGAGGGGATGTTCAAGAATTTCAGCTAGGCAAAGAGGTAGGTGTTGCTGAACTGGATGAAAACGACCACCCTGTTCTGAAAAAAATCATAGGTGAATTTGCTTCTCACTTCGACTACAATGCCGAGGAGATACTGAAGCACAAGTTTATTAAGCTTTTCCCTCTTTACCTTCGCCCTTATGGCCGACTTTACGCTTACTAAATTCATATAAGGAAGCCAGCTTTGCCTCGAGTATTCATCATAGCTAACGAAAGCGAACAATCAAGGAAACTGAGGGCGGAACTTGTTCAGAGTGGATTTGATTGCCTCATTGTTCCCCCTAATGATGAAGCAATCGAACAAATTGCGGGGCAATCCCCTGGGGTGATGTTGCTAGATGCGGATAAAGCGCCAACTGGTTCAGAAGCGTGGGAACTAGCTCAAAGGATACGGCAAGACATGAACATACCCCTCATCGCTCTTATGTCTAGAGAGCAACTCAATGGCCTCGATTCCAGCATAGATGATTTTGTAGTCAAACCCTACGAGGCAAATGAGGTTACAGTCAGAATAAAGCGAATTCTGAGACAAAAAGGAGATATAGCCAGCGAAGATATAATTAGATGTGGCGACTTGGTTATAGATTTAGCCAAGTATGAGGTATCGCTTGGTAATAAGTTAATACTATTGACTTTCAGAGAGTACCAGTTACTCAAATTCTTGGCGAGCAATAAAGGAAAGGTTTTTACCCGGGAGGCTTTGCTGAATAAGGTCTGGGGATGGGACTATTACGGTGGTGATAGAACAGTAGACGTTCACATCAGGAGATTGCGAAGCAAGATCGAGGATCCAACTCATACCTTCATCGAGACAGTTAGAAATATTGGCTACCGATTACGGGAAAACCTCTAGCCATTTCCCATTTGCCCTCTTTAGTACATCAGTTTTTTCTTTTCCTGCTCCGTAACACAAATTTAACCCAATTGTAATATTTTGGAAACAATAGGGGGCTTAAATTGTGGACATGAAATATGGGAGGATTCCAAATGTCTGTTAACTCCGCTGATACCGCCTGGCTTCTAGTTTCAGCAGCGCTGGTTATGTTGATGACACCAGGCGTGGCTCTATTCTATGGCGGCATGGTGCGAAGAAAGAGCGTCCTTTCCACCATGATGATGAGCTTCGCCGCCCTAGCGGTTGTGGGCATAATCTGGGTGCTCTATGGCTACAGTCTGAGCTTTGGTCCTGATAAAGCAGGCATTATTGGTGGGCTTGATTGGGTGGTACTCGGACAGGTAGGACAAGAGCCATCTGCTGTCTATGCCAGCACTGTTCCCCATCTGGCTTTCATGATATTTCAGGCTATGTTTGCCATAATCACAGTAGCTTTAATCACTGGGGCAGTAGTCGAGCGCATGAAATTTAGTGCCATTCTGGTCTTTTCCGTTCTATGGCTAACCATTGTGTATTGCCCCGTGGCACACTGGGTTTGGGGTAATGGTGGCTGGCTGGCAAAATTGGGTGTACTTGACTTCGCCGGCGGCATCGTGGTTCACATAAGCGCTGGCGTCTCAGCCTTAGCTTTAGTCAGCTTGCTTGGTCCTCGTAAAAGTTTCCTGGGGAGAGAGCCGATGGAACCCCACAACATTCCCATGGTAGCGCTTGGTGCTGGCCTCCTCTGGTTTGGCTGGTTTGGCTTCAATGCTGGCAGTGCTCTGACCTCGGGAGGGTTGGCCACTAGCGCGTTTGTCACCACTAACATTTCAGCTGCCGCGGCTGCCTTCACCTGGATGATGCTCAGTTGGCGCCAACGACGTCCCAGTCTACTTGGCACTGTAACCGGAGCAATTGCCGGACTGGCGGCAATAACCCCGGCCGCCGGCTTCGTGCCACCACTGGCAGGAATACCAATAGGTATTGTTGCAGCAGTGATATGCTATTACTGCATGCTCTTCAGGATGAGGCGTGGTATAGATGAGTCCCTAGATGTATGGGCGGTTCATGGTATGGGAGGCACTTGGGGGATTTTGGCCACCGGCATCTTTGCCAGCATCGCTGTGAACTCGGCCGGCGCTGATGGGCTGATTTTTGGAAACGCTATGCAGTTCGCTAGACAGCTTCTGGCGGTGGTTGTGGTATGGGCTTTCGCCTTCGTAGGCACATGGGTCTTGGGGAAAATCGTTGATGCTACTATGGGACTCAGAGTTAGTCCTACGGAAGAAACAGTAGGTTTAGATATCTCACAACATGGGGAAGGGGCATATGGAGGGCAGTTGAGATGAAAAAGATAGAGGCCATTATCAGAGAAGAAAAACTGGAAAGTGTCAAAAGGGTTCTCGAGGAAAATGGTTATTTCGGCCTGACAGTTAGTGAAGTAAATGGCAGAGGCCGACAAAAGGGCCTATCGCTACAATGGCGGGTAGGGGAATATCGGGTAGATTTCCTGCCTAAGCTCAAGATAGAGGTTGTTATCCTTGACGAGGACGTGTCCAAGATTTCACATGCTATTGCTAATAGCGCCAGAACTGGCGAGATGGGAGATGGAAAGATATTTGTCCTTCCCCTTGATAATGCAGTGCGTATCAGAACAGGGGAGGATGGCGACAACGCTATATGAAGTAAGTTACAATGTAAAAAGGAGGTCAAGAATGGAAAACAGAAGCAGAGAAGAAGGCAAAGAATATGTCCTTAAGATGGCTAAGGAGCACGACGTTAAGTTCATCAGGCTGTGGTTTACCGACATCCTGGGTATTCTGAAAGGCTTTGCCATTACTGTGGAGGAACTGGAAGGTGCTCTGGAGCAAGGGATGGGCTTTGATGGTTCCTCTATTCAGGGCTTTGCTCGGATCGACGAGAGCGATATGGTGGCTTTGCCTGACCCGGACACTTTTCAGTTGATACCCTGGAGACCCAAGGAGCACCATGCTGTAGCCAGAATGTTCTGCGACATCCAGAGACCCGGCGGTGAGCCTTTTGAAGGGGACCCCAGATATGTACTGAAGAGGAATTTGAAGCGAGCGGCTGGCATGGGATACACCTTCTATGTGGGCCCAGAGTTGGAATACTTCTACTTTCAAGATTCGAAGGGAACTCAGAGATTGGATGAAGGGGGCTACTTCGACATGACACCGCTGGATGTCGCCACCGACCTAAGGCGAGAAACAGTTCTTACCCTGGAGGAGATGGGCATATCCGTTGAGTATTCCCACCACGAGGTCGCCGCCAGCCAGCATGAGATAGATATGAGGTACACTGATGCTCTAACTATGGCTGACAACGTGATGACCTACCGCCTGGTAGTCAAGCAAATAGCTTTACAGCAGGGAGTCTACGCTACCTTTATGCCTAAGCCAGTCTTCGGCATCAATGGCAGTGGCATGCATGTCCACCAGTCACTGTTCAAAGGTGATACCAACGCCTTCTTTGATAAAAATGATAAACACCACCTTTCTAAGGTAGCTAAATGGTATATTGCGGGATTGTTAAGACACGCTCCCGAAATCACTGCGGTCAACAATCAGTGGGTCAACTCCTACAAGCGATTGGTTCCGGGATATGAGGCACCCGTGTATCTTTCGTGGGCACGGCGAAATCGGGCCGACCTTATCAGAGTCCCAGAATATATGCCGGGCAAAGAAAAGGCTACCAGGATAGAGTTCAGATCCCCCGATCCTGCTTGCAACCCTTACCTTACCTTTAGCGTTATGCTGGCTGCCGGACTGGAGGGAATTGAGAAGGAATATGAAGTGCCAGACCCTGTAGAGGAGAATGTTTATGAAATGACCGAGGAGGAGAGAGAGGAGCGAGGCATAGGCACTCTACCCGGCAGCCTTTGGGAAGCAATACAGCTCACGGAGAAGAGTGAAGTGGTGCGACGGTCCCTTGGCGACCACATTTTTGATGCTTTCATCAAGAATAAGAAGATCGAATGGGATCAGTATCGGAGCCAGGTAACTGAATACGAGCTTAAGAGCTATTTGCCAATCTTGTGAGACGGAATTTGTAAAGAGTTGGGGGCAGGAGCCACCATGTGGAAGAGCAGCACTCGTGACTGCGTAGGCGCCGTTACATGTTTATCTGCATGCCATCGTAGGCAAACCTGATGCCGTCCGACTCTAGGGCACAATAGTCATCGTAGCTGCGGTTCCAGTACTCCTCAAGATGAACAAATAAGACATTTCTCGCCTCAATGCGTGCCGCCAATTCCAGTGTTTGTTCGAAGGTGTAGAGAGTAGTTCTCGAGACGTGGTCCACCGGGTACTTGAAGTGATGTTTTAGCCCACTCTCGAATATCCCCGGCTGGATGACAAGGAGATCGGGCTGTTGAACCTCAGTTCGATACTCTGGGAAAGGCTTAAAATCACAGGGAGCATAGACGACCTTGCGCCCTGACTTTTCAAAAACGTAAACGAAGGCTAACTGGGAACCTCGGTCCACAGGGATGGCAGTTATCTGAACGTTATTTATCTGGACTTCGCCCTGAAAAAGCATAAGCCTGACAAAACCGCTCTGCTGATAGAAATCGACCAAGGAACCGTACTGAGATCGGACCTCTCTTATTCGTTCGCCTAGCTGTTCAGGGAGTAGCAAACAAATTTGTTTTTCTGGATAGGCACGCCAGCTGCGGAAATCCAGCGTAATCTGCTCCACCACGCGCAATCCTTCCACATGGTCCGGGTCCAGATGAGTTAGTATCAGGTAATCGATACGACGGATATGAGAACGATTCAATTGGCTTGCGATTTCTGCAGGTGTGTCAATAAGGAGGTTGATATCGTGAAGGAAAGCAGAGGGTCCTGTTCTTGCGTAGGGAACACCCTTCTTCCTAGCTTCCTGGCAGATGCGGCATTGGCACAGAGGTTTGGGAATAATCATGCATCCCCCAGAACCCAAGATGCTCAATTTCATGGGATACGAGAAAGCAAGCCCTGTGTAGACTTGCCCTCTTCCTCCTTTCCTTAGCGAATATGCTTCAGGTCACCATCCATGGTGCCCCGGACTCGCTCCCTCTCCTCAGCGAAATCAAACCCAGTCCAGATTCCAATTGAGCCGAGTATCGAGTCCTGAGGGTGAAACTGACGAAAGATCTTGAAGTAATAGGCCGCCTCTCTGCTATTGATAGTCGCCTTGGGATTCTCCGCCTTGATGCGTTCATATTCGTCCTCGCTTATCTCACTCTCAGCCAGCTTTTCTCCCAGGTCCTCGCAGCCTGCTCCTTGAGTGTACTGGACTTTGTAACGCCACAGTATCTCATCGGGGAGATAATTCGTGTCTTCAAAAGCCTTGCGTAGGATCCATTTCTCAATCTTATCTCCTACCTTTTCGGACTCGCGAATCTTGAGCTCGGGAGGGATCTTCATAGAAAGGTCAATCATAGACACATCCAGGAAAGGCACCCTCAACTCCAGACTGAAGTACATTCCCATCCGGTCGGCACGCTGCAGGTTGATGTTATGGAGATTGCCGATGCAGCGCCTGGCTTCCTTATTAAGCACATCCATCGGATAATGCTTCATGTAATGATAGCCAGTGAAGAGCTCATCAGCCCCTTCTCCTGTGAGCACCACTGTCACATAATCAGCGGCTAATTTGCACGTGAAGTAACAGGGGACAGCACAGCGTACAAGTGAGGGATCATAGCTTTCCAGCTTCTTGATGACGATTGGCAATGCTTCGTAATACTCTTCTTCGGTGAAAATTAACTCGTGGTGCGTTGACCCAATATGTGCTGCTGCAACGCGAGAGGCCTTAAGGTCATCACTCTCGTCCCCAGATGCATCCTTCATACCCACCACGAAGGTGTGGAGGTGAGGGATTTCATCAGCGGCGATGGCAGCTACCAGACTGCTGTCTATGCCACCGCTGCAGAAGGAGCCTACATGGATTTCCCTGTCTGCCAATAGCCTTTTCTTAACTGCCTGAATGAAGGTTTCTCGAATCAGATTGCAGGCCTCTTCAACATCCGTCAGTAGATGGTCTTGAATCTCAGGGATCTCATAATATTGAATAAACCCATCTTTGGGAGTGTAGTAGTACCCGGCAGGGAATTCATGAACTTCCTCCACACCAGCCAGCGTCATAGCCCCTAGTTCTGAAGTGAAGTAAAGCTTATCCCCGACATAGCCATAATAGAGCGGCTTGATTCCAATTGGATCGCGGGCCAGCATGAAATTGTCACCATCAAAGAGAGCAAAGGCGAACATCCCGTCCAATTCTTTCACACACTCTGGTCCTTTTTCCCGGTAGAGATGAAGAATTGTCTCTGTATCGGATAATGTTTTAAACTGGTATTTGGGCATGAGCTTTTGTCTTAGATCCCAAAAATTATAAATTTCCCCGTTGCAGATGATTCCTGTTCTACTACCGTTGGCCAAAATCGGCTGATGACCTCCGGCCACGTCGACAATAGAGAGCCTAGTGTGACCAAAAACGGTGCTATCGAAAGTGTGGAGTCCACGGTCATTTGGACCACGGTGAGGCAGTGCATCCAACATGCGATTTATGGTCTTTGTATCTTGTATTCCAAAACATCCTGCTATACCACACATAAATATTAACCTCCTTCCCTTTATTCTTTGGCTATATCAAACGCTTCAAGTACCTTGACAGCCTGAAAACCGTCGATACAGTAGGCATCAGCGCCTATTTCCTGGGCAAACTCGTCGGAGACAGCAGCACCGCCGATAAGCACCTTTACATTGCTCCGGAGTTTGTTTTCCTCAAGAGCCGTGATCACCACACCCATTTCAGTCATGGTAGTGGTAAGCAGGGCTGATAGCCCCAGGTATCCCGGTTTTTCTTCCTTCACGAACTCGACTACTTTCTCCGTGGGCACGTCTGTTCCCAGGTCATGCACCTCGTAACCAGCACCTTTCAGCAAGATAGCAACGATGTTCTTGCCAATATCGTGGATATCTCCCTTTACAGTGGCGATGGCGAATTTCCCTTTGGTCTCCACATTCGATGATTCCAGTATTGGCTTCAGGATGTCCATCGCCGCTCCTACCGATTCAGCCGAGGCAAGCATGTCAGGAATAAAGTACTCCTTGGTAGAGTACTTCTCACCAACCACCTGCATTCCAGCAGTCAACCCTTCAGTTATTATCAATTGCGGGGAGACATTCACCTCAAGAGCTTGTTGCGTGAGTTCCACCACACCGGGTGTTCCCTCAAGCCCCTCATCTATCCCCATATCCACCTGCGTCTTTCTTCCCTGTATTACATTCTCTTTAATTGTCGCAATGATATCCTCGCTCATGTTAGCTCTCCCTTTCATAAATGTTAAGTCTGGGTAGTATGCCAGGAATTTCTTCGAATATTCTGGCAGTTGTCTCTCGATCAATATGTTCCACCGGTCTTGCCAGCAATTCCTTCATTTGCTCATAGGCAAGTTCGAAAACATCGTCCGCCTCACCGTTGCCCTCAAAGGGATATATCCCAGATATTTCCCCACTGCGCAACAAGGGACGAATATAGCTTATGTACAGCTTTTGCGGCGTAGCCACCACCTCCCGTATTTGCTTCAGCATTGCTTCCAGTTCCCGCTGGTCAATCCGCGGCTGTCTTAAGAAAAACTCTATCATCTTGAAATGGGCATCGTCCAAGACTGCTTGGAGCAGACAGAAGACAGAATTACAGTCCAGCAAACCAAAGGCACAGTGTAGGTACTGGGGTCCTGACATGGCAACCACTATGTCCGAAAACAGCCTCTCTATCGATGATTGCTGCCCAGGTATCTTCGAGTCACAGACGCCGGAGGTAGAGTAATTGGGGAGCCTGTAGAAACGTGCCATCTGGACGCAGTCAATGTTGTACTGACTGGTCTCGACAGAGCCATAGGAATCACCCAGGGTGTCCATCCTAGCTCTGACCGGCACACTACCGTAGAGCACCGGAGCCCCCGGTTTTACCAGTTGCCCCAAAGTTATGCCCGCCAACACCTCAGCATTTATCTGAGCCATGATACCGGCTTCCTTGATGGGCGCAGTGGTGCCCGCTTGTGGTGACGATGACACAACGATTGGCAATCCTCGGCGGCATACTTCAATGAAAGTATCTGTGGTATCCTCGACGAACTGGAGTGGGCTCTTCACCAGGCAGGTGATAAACGAAATGATGGGGTTATCTTCAAGCGCTTTTTTGCCTCCAGCGATGAGTTCTGCCATCCTCACCACGTTGTCAAGTTGTTTTAGACTGGTCAAGCCGCTCATGAAGTGCTTCGTATTATTATTGAGCGAGGCGAAAAATTTATTGACATCTTTGTTCTCCTCGGTTATATCGCGGTCCTGGATGTTCACGGTGCGAATGTAGCCGTCAACCATCTCCAGATGCTCACAGACATGGGCTGACTGGCATAGGTCATCTACTGTACCTCGCCTGGGCTTGAACTCAGGCACCCTAATCTCCTTGGTAGAGTCAGCCTTGTTCACATAGGTAGGAAAATCCACATCCAGCCATATATTGGTCTCCGAGCCCGTGATTAGATATACTCTGGGCTCGTCGCCGTGCATAATGAGGGCATTATCCGGGTTCCGGGCCCCTAATTTCACGGTCTTGGGAGCAGTGTCCAGCGCTTTCAACACCAATTGCTCTGGAATCTTCACCTGCCAACTTTGATGATCACCAACGATGGACTCAACCGCCGCGCCATGACTGTGGAGTATATCCACTGCTTCCCGGTTGAAGCTTATTAGCCCAGGGGCAGTCAGTATCTGCATAGAAGCTCGGTGGACTAGCTCCACCTGCTCCCTGGTCAATCTCTCGTATGGTTTATCAACCAGTATTCCTTTTCTTGGCACCATATTCCCCCTTCAGATAAAAAGTCTGCAGTAGATCTGCAATAAAATAATTGCTATTCTAGTTCTCTGTGCCAGAAGCGAAAGCCTCCACCACAGCTACGGCCTGAAAGCCGTCTGCGCCATATCCATCTGCGCCGATGCTTTTAGCAAACTCCTCCGAGACAGGTGCTCCGCCGATTATAATCTTTACCTGCTCCCTGAGCCCGTTTTGCTCAAGCATTTGTATCACATCCGCCATGCGGGCCATGGTGCTGGTGAGCAGAGCAGACAAACCCAGGAACTGGGGGTTTTCCTCCCTTACTGCATCTACAATGACCTGAACGTCGACATTGTTCCCAAGATCCTTAACAGTGTATCCTGCCCCACGAAGCAGAATAGATACTATGTTCTTGCCAATATCGTGAAGGTCATCTTTCACCGTAGCCACAATGATCTTGCCCTTGGCATTAACACCACTCCCAGCAAGATATGGCTCAAGTATTTCCATGGCTGCTCCAACTGCCTGTGCCGAAGCTAGCATATCAGGAATAAAGTATTCCCCCGCTTCAAATTTTTGTCCCACAATATTCATACCACCAGAGAGCCCCTTAGTGATTATGTCCTTAATACTCAAGCCAGAGGCAAGAGCTTTCTCGATAAGCTCGGTAACGCCGGGCTGACCCACCATCTCTTCATCTATGCCTTCGTCATCCTTGGTCATCCTCCCCTGGATAACATTTTCTTGGATTAAGCTAATTATGTCCTCTGGCATTATCGTCCTCCAGTTTCGATAGTGTATTATGCTGCTTGGTGTACTGGGCAACAATTAGAATATATTGCATACTCACTTGAACTTATGTTTAATCTTACGTGTTCCTATCGTTACTTCCGAAATCCACAGTTAGTTCAATCTACTATGTTATCCTTTCTGTGTGCCCGAAGATATGCCTTGCATGAAGCATCCTTTCCTGTGAGCATGTCAGCCACCTTGATAAGGCTCATCGCTTTATTATCAAGCGGGTCGACAATTACTGCATCTAAGCCAGCATAAGCGGCCATTAGCAAGAAGGCGCGGTTCACTAACTTTCTCTTGGGCAGGCCATATGAAATGTTACTTAGTCCCATCACTGTCCTGGCATCAGGATAGCGTAATTTGATTTGCTCTATTGTCTTTAATGTGACCAATCCCTGGCGTGTATCCACAGCGATGGGTAATACAAGCGGGTCGAATAATACCTGCTCTGACTTTACCCCCAAACTAGTCAGGTATGCCATTACCCGTTCGCAAGCAGTCAGACGCTCCTCGACGCGGTCAGGTATTCCTTCTATTCCCATGGCCAGTGCTATTACCCAAGCCTTTTGCTCGGCTACCAGTGGGCCGATAGCTTCCAACCTAGCTGGCTCCGCAGTGACCGAATTAATTATCAATCTCTCACCATGATATTCCTTTAAGGCAGCCTCGATTACCTCTGGAGAATCACTGTCAATAGACAGTGGCTGCTCAATGGCAGCCTGGATTATTCCCACCAGCCACCTCATAGCTGCAGTTGCTTCTTGCAAGGAGCCACGTCCACTACCGGCGTTTACATCGATAAAATCAGCTCCGGCTAGTGCTTGAGCTTTAGCCAAGCTTATCAAGAACTCCTCATCTCGTTTGGCAATAGCCTCAGCGACTACCTTGTTTGATGCATTTATGTTTTCTCCGATTATAAGCATATTCTAAGCAATTATCCCCTTGATTTGTGATAGTACTTGCTGTCTTATTGGAGCGGGAAGGCTGTGCTTAGGCTTAGCCAGAAGCTCCTTGACAATCCCTGAAGCTCTTTCCCATGTCTCCTTTCCGCCTTTGCTTAGCCATTCCTCCTGGCTATTCCTGTCGCTCAGAGATGGCTGGTAGTGCTCGCTGCGCATAAAGTGTCTTGTATGTCTGGCAGCTACGAAATCACCTCCCGGTCCTACTTGCTTTATGAGGTCAAAGGCCAGAGTGTCATCATCTACTTTGATTCCCTCTACAGCTCTCATCACCATTCCCAGTATCTCGTTGTCTATGACATACTTTTCATAGGACACGGTCATTGCGAATTCCATAAGGCCAGCAGCATCATGGATGAAATTAGCTCCTGAAAGGGCACATAGCAGGTTGGTCAAAGCAGACTCATAGCCACTTTGAGCGTCGAGTGTTTTAGAATCGGTCATACCACCTGTAGCGTAGAAAGGAAGTTGATAGAACTGTGCCATCTGTGCGCCAGCTGCGTTGAGCAAGCCCATCTCAACCGAACCTGCCAGGTACTTTAGGTCTCTCAGGTCAGTATTTGTGGCGACCGAACCGAAGAGGACTGGTGTCCCCGGGTTTACAATCTGGGTAAGCATTACACCCAACAGCGTATCTACAGTCTGGACCACCAGGGTTCCGGCGAGCGTAACCGGTGCAGTTGCACCACACAATGGTTCAGCGGGACAAGCTACAGGTATGCCATTTCTGGCAATGGTCACGAGCATGTCGCCATATGTCTTGTCTATCCTTAGTGGGCTTATGATGCATGCTATCATGGATATTAAGGGGCGTTGGCGAAGATTTTCAGCAGAGCCGGCAACAATTTGTGCCATCCGTATCACCTGTTCCGCACCATCAAGTGTATAAACACCTCCCATAATATGCTTGGTGGTATTGTCCAGTCCGGCGAAAAACCGGTTCACATCCACCTGTTCTAAGGGCAACTCATTGGGATAAGTCGGTAGCAGAAAAAAGTGGACGTTATCCAACTTATCAACCAATCTGGCGATGCATCGCAGGTCTTCCATGCTTGCCAGTGTTCTTTGGTTCACATCAGGGTGATAAACATGAAGTGCAGTGCCGCCTGTTCCAGCATACACTCGCCGCCCACCCAAAATAATATCATGTGCCTCATCCTGTCCACAGAGTCTAATTTCCGATGGTGCCGCTTCAATAAGCTCCTTGACTTTGTCCTCATTCATCCACACCAAGTGCCTTTCCTTATCCACTCTGGCTCCAGCTCCCTCAAAAAGCTCCAGCGCTATGTCCGATTGCACCTCAAAGCCCACCTCTTCAATCACTTGCATCACAGTCTGGTGCACCTTCAATATAGAATCTTCAGTTAGAATCTTGAAACTGCCTCCGTCCAGCCCTTTGCGAGTCATTATCCTGATTTTATCTCCTTCCTGGGCAATTTTTTTTCCTGCAAGTCCTGCAAGGATTATAGTCCTCTACATCAGCTTTTGAGGGTCCGATACCGATAATGCCCGAAATTGACTTTTGTGGAATCATTAGACACTCCCCAGTCAAGCGAATTCCTGCTGTATCACCGGTTAGAGCATAAAAAAGCATCCGTTGCTGGCCAATGTTCCAGTCACAATAGCCGGGGCTGAAGCGTCGGCTAATGACAAGTCCTTGAGCCTTGGCTACCTCTTTTATTCTGTCCTGGGCAAAGTCCGCCACCTTTTCCACAGCATCCGACCCTATTGCATCTAAAACAGTTGCCTGAAGTATAAGCCCGTCTCTGGCTAGCTGCCATGCTGTCTCTTCCAAGTATTTGCCTATTGTCACTAAGAATATTGCCACCTGAGGACAACGCTCCAACAACCGGGCGATAATGCGACTTTTGAAGATAATCGAACCTTCAATAAGGGAGACGGAGCCTCGAGCCCATTCCACATCCTTTATAACATACGAAAATAGCGGGTTAATAAGGGAATGAGCGTGCTCTGCGTAGTCATCAATTAAAGAAGAAATACGCGCTGACAGATTCTGATCATCATCATATCCTATGTAGTGGCATACTTGCTTTTTGTCGATTTCAATATCGACAGTAACCCTATCATCAGTGACAAACATATTACTATACCCTTCCTTTCGTCCGGCATGCTACGCGTCAACACTCTTGCCTCGTATAGGACAAAATCCGGAAATAATGGACATTCAGCCGAGGGCAATTTTGAGTGTAGCGCAGACTAACTCTTGCTAATTTGGAAAGTCTTAAAAATTAGAATTAGGATGTAAACAAAATTAACTTTGCATTATGCACAGGGTAATCAAGTTACTGTAAGAGAAAAGCAGATAGATAGCCCCGGGTTAATCTCATCCCGCCTAGCTCACAACATCTACTACCCTCCTTGTGAGATTTTCACCCTCCTTTCCTGTCATAAGCAAGCGTATGATATCATAGAACCCACTCCCTGTCCAATTATCAATTTGAATCGTTTAAAATCTAACCTGAAATCCCTAGGATATAGCCAAGTTAATGCTAATCTGAAGAAGGTTAAATCAGGCTATGGGAAGGATGGATATACACTCGAAGAGCGAGTATCTCAAGGAAGAGGTTGTTTAAAAAATAGAGTTGCCCAATAAATTGGGCAACCAAGCCTTATAAAATTAGGCAACTACAAGAACCTGGATATCAGCCCATTCAAACTCACGCCACTTTCACAGCTGTTCCATACGCTACCATTTCGGCAGCTCCAGACATCACCATCGAGGTTACAAACCTGGTGCCTACTATGGCATTAGCTTCCAGCTTCTCGGCTTGCTCAATCATCCTTTGCATTGCCTCTTCTCGGGCCTGTGCCAGCATTACGGTGTATTCCTTAACTTCACCACCAACAATGTTGCGCAAGCCAGCCATAATATCACGCCCCATATGCCTAGCTCTGATAGTGCTGCCTCTGACCAAACCCAGGGTTTCTGTTATCCTTTTGCCCTCTATTTGCTCTGTGGTAACCACAATCATTTTTCTACCTCCTTGAATTTTTCCTTTTCCTCCTTGGATGCTCGATACCTCTCCCAACCTAACGATGCCAAGAGAATAATAAGCCCCACAGCTATAGCAGCGATGGCAATCTTAACCGGCAAGGGCAGTGATAAGAAAGCTAGACGAAAGAACCAATAAAACCCCCAACCTACCAAAATGCCCAGGCCGACTGCCAGCAAAATACCACCGATTTTCCTCATGTTACTCTCCCCTGAATTGATTAGTGATGGGCAATCTCCTATCCCGGCCGAAGTCCCTGGGGGTTATCTTTATGCCAGGAGCGGCTTGACGGCGCTTATATTCGTTCCGGTCTACCAAGCGAGCTACCCTTGTAACTATGTCGCGGTCAAAGCCCATGGCTATAATCTGGTCAACTGTCATGTCATCTTCCACATAAGCCTTTAAAATAGGATCCAATACTTCATATGGTGGCAGGGTATCAGTATCCTTTTGGTTGGGTCTTAGTTCAGCCGACGGCGCTTTGGTTAAGACACTAGATGGTATCACCTCATTTCCCGCTTGGCCATTTTTGTATTTGGCTAATTCAAAAACCATTGTTTTAGGCACATCTTTAAGGGGAATAAGTCCCCCTGACATATCACCATATAGTGTAGTATAGCCCATGGCTGTTTCACTTTTGTTACTGCAAGCGAGCACCAACCAGCCAAACTTGTTGGACAAAGCAAAAAGGAGATTGCCCCTGATCCTTGCCTGAATGTTTTCCTCGGTCACATCGGGGTCGGTGTCTTTGAATGGCTCCGATAGCGTTTCCAGGTATGCACCGAATGCTTTCTCAATAGGAATTACCTTGAATCCTATGCTTAAATTTTTTGCTAAAGCTTCAGCGTCTGATTTGCTGTCAGGTGATGAGTAGCGAGAGGGCATGGAAATACCTATGACGTTTTCGGCACCAAGGGCATCCACTGCTATGACAGCTACTAGACTTGAATCAACTCCGCCTGATAAGCCAATAACTACTTTCTCGAAGCCGTTTTTGTGCACATAATCTCTGACGCCGAGGACAAGAGCCTGGTAAATCTCAGCAAGTTCATCCAATCTGCCAACTCGTCTTTGCGGCAAAGGAGGCCTGGCAATTGCCGGATACTCACTTGATACCTCTATCCTGGTAGCTTCTTGTAGTTTCTCCTTGACCCATGGAGTTTCTTTCCTCCGTCGAGGATCACGCAATTGAGAACGAAATACTGACTCTACATCCAAATCAGCCACTATAAAGTCTTCCTCAAACTGCTTTCCCCGAAAAACGACTTCTCCTTTCTCATTGATGATAAGGCTATTTCCATCAAAGACAAGCTCATCTTGCCCGCCCACCAAATTATTATGGACAACAATAGCCAAACTGTCCGATGCTCTGGTAGCAAGCATCCTCTCTCTAAAGAGCTCTTTTCCGGCATGATATGGGGAGGCGCTTATATTAAGCAACACTCTTGCTCCGGCATAGGTCTCTACAATTGCCGGCCCGGCTTCATACCACATATCTTCACAGATAGTTATGCCTATGCCGACGCCATAAATTATGAAAACGGGGCATTCCTGCCCTGCCTGAAAATACCTATTTTCATCGAATACGCCATAGTTCGGCAGATAAAATTTATGGTAAACACCCACTAATTTTTTGTTATAGAGTACCGCGGCAGCATTGTATATATCACCATCGCTGTCAACGAAGCCTACTACTACTGCTATATCTGAGCAGTGCTCTATTATTTTGTTAAGGCTTTCCTTATTTTGCTTAATGAATTGTGGTTTAAGCAGCAAGTCTTCGGGGGGGTAGCCGGTTATAGCTAATTCGGGGAAGGTGAGCAGGTCGACTCCCAGCGACTTCGCCTGGTCAATGGATTCCATTATTTTCCCGGTATTACCGCTGAGGTCGCCCACAGTGGAATTAATCTGAGCTATCCCAACCCTGATGTTGTGCAATCTGCCTCCTTATGGCAACAAACTATAGTATACCAAACATTAATAAGCACGTAGTATGTAGAAGCTAATACAGGATAGACCATCCTTTTATTCAAATGCCCTTGGCCCATTCCACAGCATTCAGAAAAACACGGAAGCCATCCCCATAATCCCGCCAGGGCTCTCTAGTCCACCTTGGATGTTGCGTCCAACGGATGAATCGCTCCGGATGGGGCATCAGACCAAAAATACGGCCAGTAGCATCGCAGATGCCGGCTATATTGTTCACTGAACCATTGGGATTGTGAGGGTAGCCGGCCCGAATGTCTCCTGTCTCGTTGGCATAGTAAAGTGCCACATTTAGCTCTTCTAGCGCCGCCGGTTCAATTACCACCTTGCCCTCTCCATGGGCAACTGGGAGATACATAAGGTCTATTCCCCGTGTAAAAATGCAGGGGCTCGTTTTATTGGCGCGGAGGTAGACCCAGCGACATTCAAACCTGCCAGAATCGTTGCCAGCTAGAGTTAGTGATTGCGAGTTTTCATTCCTCGACTTAGGTAACATGCCAGCCTTCACCAAGACTTGAAAACCATTACAGATCCCCAGAATGAGCCTGCCATCGTCAACAAATTTTTGAATTTCGTCCCCCAGCCTGAGTCTTAGTTCGTTGGCCAAGACTCTCCCGGCCGAGATATCATCCCCATAAGTAAAACCGCCGGGGATGACCATTATCTGGTAATTGGAGAGAGACTTCTGCCGACGGATAAGCTCGTCCACGTGGATCAAGTCCACCTGTGCCCCGGCTCGTTCGAAGGCAAAGGAGGCTTCAACGTCACAGTTTGTCCCGGGAGCCCGCAGTATCAGCGTATTTACCTTAATCATCATGCCAAGTCCTACCAGTGAAGAGGTTTCTGCCAGGCCTCTTTGAGTTCAGTAATGAGAGCCGAAAGTACTATCTCCTTATTAAGACCGTAGACCTCGAGTCTTTCTTTGCTTGTAACATTACCGATGGCGGCGAAATCGGCCCCAGCCATCATGCCCTCGAACTGCTGCCTGTCCTCCGGGGCTACCTCTACCAGAAACCTGGTATTCGATTCGGAGAAGAGCACGTAGTCGTCTCGATTCATGGCCTCGCCCAGCGGCACTTGCCCCAAATGGATTACCATACCTAACCCTCCGGCGAAGGCCATCTCGGCAGCAGCCACCCCGATACCCCCTTCACTCAGGTCATGACAGGCCCTGACCAAGCCCTTCTCCATGACAGCGCTGAGGGCATCCATGAGTCTCTTCCCTTTCTTGGAGTCAACCCTGGGTACCCTGTTTCCCACACAGCCATGAATGCCGTAGTATTGTGAACCTCCAAGCTCATTCCACGTGGTGCCGATGATGTAGACTAGGTCGTCCTCTCGTTTGCAATCCATTGTAACCGCCCTTTCTACATTATCTATCACCGCCACTGCAGATATGAGCAGCGTGGGTGGAATGGAGATACTCTCTTTTTCGGTCTCAAACTCATTATAGAGACTATCCTTTCCGGAGACGAAAGGAGTCTCATAGCCGAGAGCAACATCGTAGCAGGCTTGCGCCGCCCGCACCAGGCCCCCCAATCTGTCCGGCTTATCTGGATTGCCCCAACAGAAGTTATCCAGCAGTGCCACCTTCTGAAGGCTGCCCCCAACAGCTACAACTTGCCGCAATGCCTCATCTATAGCAGAGGCGGCCATCCAGTAAGGGTCAATGTCTCCATACCTGGGATTGATTCCGTTGGCGACGACGATGCCCATATCTGAATCGAGTATCGGTCTAACGATGGCGGCGTCACTGGGGCCATCATTGTTTACCCCTGTGAGTGGCTTGAGAACGCTACCGCCCTGCACCTCATGGTCGTACTGGCGTATCACCCATTCTTTACTGCAAACATTCCACGAGGTCAGAATACGTAACAGGTCTTCACACAGGTTAGTTGGCTGCGGAAAGTCCGGCTCTGCATGCTGTGGCAGCTCCCAGACAGCTTCCTTCTCCGGTTGAGGCAGCCCTTTATGCAGGAATTCCATATCGAGGTCGCCAACCAGATTGTCTTCGTAGAAAAGCTCAAGCCGTCGAGTATCAGTGAACCCTCCGATGACGGTAGCTTCCACCCCCTCACCATGGAAAAGAGAAATCAACTGGTCAACCGTGTTTGGTGGCACAGCCAGCACCATCCGCTCCTGAGATTCAGATATCCATATCTCTGTGTAGGAAAGCCCCGAATACTTCAGAGGGACTCGCTCCAGGTAAACACGCACACCCGTTTCCTCAGCCATCTCCCCCACCGCCGATGAAAGCCCACCCCCTCCACAATCAGTGATCCGCCGGTATAGTTGCCGGTCCCGCGCCTTGAGGAGAACATCTATCAGCTTTTTCTCGGTAATGGGGTCGCCAATCTGAACAGAGCTAGCGGATATAGCCTCTGATTCCTTGGTAAGCTCTCCCGAGGCAAAGGTAACGCCGTGGATGCCATCACGTCCGGTCTTGCCCCCCACCAGCACCACAAAGTCTCCAGCCTGCTGCTGGCCCCTCTGGCTCATGCTCGCGGGTAACAGACCCACTGTCCCGCAGAAGACCAAGGGGTTGCCTAGGTATCGCTCGTCAAAGAGGATAGCGCCATTTAGCGTGGGTACACCAAGTCGGTTCCCATAGTCAGCCACGCCGGCGCGGACGCCTTTGAAAATGCGGCGGGGATGCAACACACCATGGGGGAGCTTATCATCGGGGAAATCAGGAGGGGCAAAACAGAACACATCGGTATCCAGGATGGGCTTGGCCCCCAGTCCCGTCCCCAGGATATCGCGAATTACACCACCTATCCCCGTCGCCGCTCCTCCATAGGGCTCCACCGCCGAGGGATGATTATGCGTTTCCACCTTGAAACAGACGGCATAGCGGCCATCGAAATCTATTACGCCAGCATTGTCCCGAAAAACCGAAAGGCACCAAGGCTTTTTTAACTCTTCGGTGACTCTCATCACGGTGCTCTTAAGCAAGTTGTCGACAACAAGCTGACCTAGCCTGATTCTGCTCCTAAAGGTCTTGTGGATGCAGTGCTCGGACCAAGTTTGCGCCAAAGTCTCAAGCTCTATATCGGTGGGATTGCGGCCCAGCTTTGAGAAGTAATCCTTGATGTGCCTCATCTCGTTTAGATTCAACCAGAGCCTGTCCTTGCTCACCTCCATCAGGCCGTCATCACCCAGGTTAAGCAAATCTACAGTAGTTAAGGCAAATTTGTAGGTTGTGGAAGGGAGAGCAACCGCCTCTCGCTTCGTGACCACGTGCTGGATCAGGCTATTGACCAACAGCTTATCGCAGATAGATTGAAGGGTCTCTTCCGAGAGATCGCCCCGCAAGGAATATTTACGGGCGGTTTTCACCGACGTAACCGTAGCTATGCCAAGGTCGCGGATTGCCTTGCCAACGCTCTCCTCTACGGGATCCGTCACACCAGGATTGTAGGCCACCTCAATAACATAGGTATCCCCACCTTCGATATGAGATAAAGGCCCCTCACCCCAAGAAAAGTCTTCAACTATAGGGTCAGCCAGTAGTTTCTGGCCGATCTTTCTTACCTCTACCTCATCCAGCTTTCCCTCCAGAAGATACACATCGCTGACCCTAGCCTGTTCTACAGTTGCGATGCCGATGTCACGGATGTCCATTTCCAGCCTGTCTCCCTTGGGGTCGGGGAAACCGGCCTTTACTGAGACCTCGATTCGAAACAAGAGACTTACCTTCCTACAATTTTCAGAAGCCCATCATCCTTCAAGACCCAAGCTGGCTACCTTGAAGGATTCCATCCTCAGGATTGTGGGACAGTTTTTGGCTGACCATATTCAAGAAATAGCTATGGAACCTTAAGTCGTCGGTGAACTCCGGGTGGAAAGCACAGGCCAGCAGCCGATTTTGCCTGGCGGCGACGATAGTGCCATCGGGAAGACGGGACAGAATTTTTACACCAGGCTCAGCTTCTTTAATAACCGGGGCTCGAATGAAAACAGCGTGGAATGGCCCTTCGCCGACAAGCGGTATCTCCAAGTCCAGCTCAAAGCTATCAATCTGGCTGCCAAAGGCATTGCGTCTGACCTTCATATCCATGAGGCCTAGAGTCTCCATTTCATAGTCGGAGATACTCTTGGCAAGCAAGACCATCCCGGCACAGGTCCCCCAGATAGCTAAACCATTTCGAGCCATCTCCCTTATAGGCTGAATCAACCCAAAACTCTCCATGAGCCTCAGCATGGTAGTGCTTTCCCCGCCGGGGATGATAAGCCCTTCCAGTGTATCGAGTTCATGGGGCAGGCGAATTGAAGGAGCCTCCATACCCAATTGTCGCAGAATACCAATATGCTCTATGAACGTTCCCTGTAGAGCGAGAACCCCCACCTTCATATCTTGTCGATTCCCTGAAAGACTCATGATACACCAAGCGATGGAACTAAGCAAGCTCTTAATCGGTATACTAAAAATAAAAGGAATGGATTATATTTGACAAGCATGACTTTGCTGTGGTATTGTGGAAAACGGTTTCCTATTACCCAAAATACCCAATTGTTACCATGGGGTTCGAAGCACAAGACGTAGAAAGAAAGACAATCGCCATCATGAGAATTCTGAGGGGCTCGCCGGGGCCCCTTGGAGCCAGAGTTATTGCGCAAAGTTTAAAGGACCACGGGGTTGAGCTAGGCGAAAGGGCGGTGCGGTACCATCTTAAGCTAATGGATGAACGTGGTTTCACAGAGAGCGTGGGAAGAGATGGGAGGTTAATTACACAACTGGGCCTCGAAGAATTAGAAAGTGCTTTAGTCAGCGATAAGGTTGGGTTTGTGGCTTTTAAGAT
>Ga0315551_10001154_pt1 | contig 20368 bp, 22 predicted proteins | sample SalMarSW160290MG_FD_203678 | JGI IMG/M metagenome (GOLD analysis project Ga0315551, IMG submission 203678) | Salt marsh sediment microbial communities from the Plum Island Ecosystem LTER, Massachusetts, United States - Salt Marsh Sediment SW1602-90 ...
CCATTTCAAGGCTCCAAGAGTGCGCCCGTTACCGTCGCTGTGTTTAGCGACTATCAATGACCGTACTGTGCGCGGCTCGAGCCGCTACTCCAGCAGGTGCTGGACAAGTATCCTAAAAAGGTCAAGCTTGTTTTTAAGAATTTCCCCCTTTCTTCCATCCACCCATTCGCTCATAAGGCTGCTGTTGCGGCCTTAGCAGCCCATGCGCAAGGAAAGTTCTGGGAGTTTCACAACAAGCTGCTTGAGAACTACAAAGCATTGAACGATGCCAAGATTCAAGAGATTGCCACGGAGCTCAAGCTCGATATGGAGCGGTTTAACAAGGCGATGCAAGACCCATCCATACAAAAACTGGTTGCCAGAGATTTAACAGAGGGCGAGCAGGCAGGAATTGAAGGAATACCCATCATTTTTGTCAATGGGAAGCTTCCCAAAGAGACCAGCCTGCAAGGGTTGGAGGACCTGATTGAGGCTGAATTGAAGAAAAAGAAAAGCAAATAAAAACCTTCTTCCATATTTTTGCGATCTCCATTGGTCTGAGAAAAAAAATGGCTGAGTGAAGGTTATTAAGAATTACACTCAGCCAATTAAGAGCTAAAAATATTTTTTATAGTGCCTGGAATAAAGAAGGAATAGGGTATCGAATTTGTTCCCTTATCTCCGTCTCCTCTTGGGAGCCTTGCCGACAAAGGCGTTGTAGAGCAGGGCAAAGACGAACCCGCAGATCGCCCCGTCCACCAAGGCGTACAGCATCCCTACTATTACATCAAGGAACGTACCCGAAGCTTTGTACCCGGGATACACCGACGCCATTATTTTCAATGACTCTCCGGCAAACCCCGGGCTTATGAGATTCAAGATGCCTATTACCAACATACCCAGTGCCCACGCAATAGCTGTTGCAATGGTTAACCCTTTTACGCTTAATTTCATCTTTTCCTCCTTTCCAGGTTAGTAAAAAAGAAAAACAATTAAAAGTGCTGGTGCCTGGAGCGAGGATCGAACTCGCACGAGGCATGGCCTCAAGGGATTTTAAGTCCCTTGCGTCTACCAGTTCCGCCATCCAGGCCTCGGTTATACCTTACATTCCTCGCGGAACCTTGTCAAGACAGGCTGTTGCGTCACCCGCCTAAGGAGGGGGAGGCCTCCTTCAAATACTGGGCCGCCTCTTCAGGGGGGGTGGGGTTGATGTAGAAGCCCGTTCCCCATTCGAAGCCGGCCACCTTGGTCAATCGGGGGATGATCTCGATGTGCCAATGGTAGTATGCATTGTTCGACTCCCCGAACGGGGAGGTATGTATGATGAAGTTATAAGGGGGATCTGTCAATACCCGGTCCATTCTCTGCAGGACCCCGAGGAGAACCTGGGCTACACCAGCATGGTCCTCTATCTCCTCAAACGAGGAGCTGTGGGCCTGGGGGATGATCCATGTCTCGAAGGGGAAGCGGGCGGCGAAAGGAGCCACGGCGATGACGCCGTCCACCTCCTCGATGATTCTGACCTCTGCAGCGAGCTCCTGCTTGATGATGTCGCAGAAGATGCACTGATGGTGATCGTTATAATACGTTTTCGCCCCTTCCATCTCCTCGAAGACCCGTTTTGGGACGATGGGGAGGGCGATCAGCTGGGAATGGGAATGATCCAAGGAGGCCCCGGCAGCAGCACCATGATTTTTAAAGACCATAACGCAACGAAAGCGAGCGTCTTGTTGTAATGTACGAATCCTCTCACGGTATGCCCAGAAGATATCCGCTACTTCCCCCACGGAGAGGTCGGCAAGCCTGGTGTGATGTCGGGGTGTCTCGATGATGACCTCGTGTTCCCCCACTCCAGTCATCCAGTCAAATACCCCCGTGCTGGTCTCCTCGAGCTTCTCATCAGCTACCAGGGCGGGAAATTTGTTCGTGACGACGCGCAGGCGCCAGCCAGGGGTGTTCGGGGCTGAACCATCTGGTCTGAGGGCATATACTTCAGGCGGGGTTTTTGCCTCGTTGCCGGGGCACAGGGAGCAGAATCCATCCTTGGGTTCTTCTGTTTCGCTGACGAAGTCCGAGGGCCGCTTCCCCCTCTCGGTGGCTATGATAACCCATCTCCCGATGATGGGATCTTTTCGTAACTCCGGCATAGAGGTTATGGAGACAGGTGGGTGATTACTGTATCCCCCTCTTTTCCAGATCTTCCTGCTCTTGCTTGCACTTGATGCAGAGGGTCGTCACGGGCCTGGCCTCCAGCCTCTTTTCTGATATCGGCGCTTCGCACCGCTCACAGATGCCGAAGGTCCCTTCTTCTATTCTCTCCAGTGCCTCGGTGATCTTTGTGATCAACTTTCTCTCGCGTTCGCGGATCCTGAGCAAAAAGTTGCGATCAGACTCCCATGAGGCCCTATCGGTGGGGTCGGGAAATTCCCCATCGGTGACCGTCAAATCGTTGATGGTCTTGGCGGCCTCCTTCATGAGCTCCTTCAGTTGTTCGTTCAAGAGAGATTTATAGTGTTGTCGTTTTTTCTCATTCACCCCGTTTCCTCCGGTCAGGAGAGAATACAGTATAAAGATATGAAGGGTAATGAAAAACCCATCGGAAGTCAATAGAAAAAGGGGGACAATCGTGTTTGAAGAACATGCAACAAAGAGGTTGCTTTGCATCGCTGCCATGCTACTATAGCGTATCGGTAAAGACCGAGATTATTGAAGTATATGAGAAGGGAGCACTGATGGGACTCATTACAATTATGCCGTGTCTGGACATGAAAGAGGGGAGGGTTGTCAAGGGGGTTCACTTTGTGGACCTCAAGGATGCCGGTGATCCTGTGGAAAACGCCGCATTTTACCAGCGTGAAGGGGCCGATGAGCTGGCCATGCTGGACATCGCGGCCACCTTGGAAAACCGCAAGACCAGGTTGGCGTGGGTCAAGGCCGTCTCAGCCGTCATCGATATACCCCTGACCGTAGGGGGCGGGATTGCCAGCCTAGAGGATATCGAGATGGTCCTGGAGGCCGGTGCCGAAAAAATTTCGATGAACAGCGCCGCGGTCAAGGACCCGGACCTGGTCAAGGTTGCAGCAGAGAAATTCGGCCCGGAGCGGGTGACCGTGGCCATCGATGCCAGGAGAAATCAGGAGATGCCGTCCGGGTTCGAGCTGGTGGTCTCAGGCGGCACCAAGCCGGTGGGGAAGGATGCCGTTGCATGGGCTCAAGAGTGCGAGAAGCTGGGCGCGGGGGTGATCCTGCCCACCAGCATGGATGGGGATGGGACCCAGGCGGGGTACGATCTGGCCTTTACCAAGGCCATTGCCGATGTTGTCCAAGTACCGGTGGTGGCCTCAGGGGGTGCGGGCACGCTGGAGCACTTTTATGAGGCTGTTGTGCAGGGTGGCGCTCAAATCCTCTTGGCTGCATCGGTATTCCATTATCGCATCCTGAGCATCGGAGAGCTCAAAGAATATCTGCAGTCAAAGGGTTTGCAGGTCCGTTTATCGTAAGATTTCCCTTTTCTTTTTCCAAAAGGCATTCCCCTTCTTTGGTAAAAGGCGAAGGGGAAATGTATCCCCTCTTGCTCTGAGTATGCATTGTTGGGCTACGATGTACAGGCTCAGAGGCGGAAGACCTTTTCAGCGTTTTCGAGGATCGTGTCTGAAAAGCCGTGGGCCCGTTTGATACGGACATCCTTGTCGAGCGGATTGTGGGTCTTCCATATGTGAATATACTCCTGGGGGGTCATATCATAGGTCACCCACGGAAGGTGGGTCCATCCGTCAATGGGGATAGGAAAGTCAGTGCCGTGGATCAGCCAGTGAGCGGGGTAGGTTTCCAGGATGGCGGGCATTAAAAAGATCCTGGTCGAGAGGGAAAGGGCGGAGGTGTCCGCCCAGAGCCGCACCGTGCCATCCCCGTTGGCTCCTTTCATAAAGGAGTAAAATTCTCTGATCTGGGGCTGCTCGATGAGCGGGAAGACGGGTGTGGCGCAATGAGCGGCGATCACTGTCACGCCGTACTCGAGGGGTCTTTCGAGGTGTCGAAAGTTGTCCAGCTGTCTCTTGCGGATTCCTTCGGGAAAAGAGTATTCAGGCCCCACGTGACAGAGCAGGGGCATGTGATGGGACGCGAGGGCACGGTAGAATTCTTTATGTTTATTGTCCATCAGATATATGTGTTGTGCGGAGGGTATCAATTTGAGCAGGACCGCTTCGGTCTGGGTGACGACGTATTCAAGTTCACCCTCCCAGTCTTTCCGGTTGGGGCTTACCGATGCGCCGAAGAAGAACCGTTTTTTCTTTTTTTCGGGATCGGATTCTTTGAGCAGGCGCTCGTTTAATGCTTTCACCGTGCGGTCGAGGAATACGTTGGAAATCCAGAGGTCAGTTTTCTGTTCGTCCAGTTCCCCCGTCTTCGGGGAATAGACGGCATCCAGGGCGAGGAGGACAACACCGTCGATCTCCTCGGATTGAGCGAGCATGCTATAGATCAACTCGAAGTATTCATTGGTGGATATCCTGCCATCCTGGTTAAAATCGGCCCCCATGCGCTCCAGATCCCCTTCAACCATGTTGTAGAGGATGCTCGTGAACCAATGGTGGTTATCATCCGCGTTGAAATAGACGTCCTCGTCGACTCGCTTCAGATCCCTGCCATTGCCCAGGGCATGAATATGGATATCAATCTTCATGGGTTTTCTCTCGTTTACTTTGGATTTTTTGTCCTTACTTTCAAAAAAATAACCTATAGTCTTTTCGGGTCAATGTCAATATCATTCGGAGCCTGATAAGGCTTGACCTCCATCAATGGTTTAGTATGTAATAGAAGGATAAAAGGAGGGGCAGCGAGATGGACGTGACCATGGTGATTCCGACGTATTGGGCCAGGGCGAGTACAGACGGCTGGCAGGAGGGAGATGCTGTGTATGATCATCCTACCCCGCTCGACCACGAGGGCACCCTGCTGCGGGCGATGCAGAGTATGGAGATCCTCGCGGATAAGGATTTTCGCTTGGTCATTCTGGCCATTGCGACTGCCGGGGCAATCGAAAGACAGGTTGAAACGAAGGTCGCTCGGATCATACAGGCGGCGGCCGCAATGGGGATCAAGACACTCCTCTTTGGTCCCTCTCATCTCAAGGGAGTGCACGATCTGTTGCGCAGTACAGGCAAAGAAGAGTACTGTGAGCTCCTGCAGCTGCGCGGATATTCTCCGGTGAGAAACCTCTGTCTGTTTGTTGCCCATTGCCTGGGTTCGGAGGCAGCGGTGCTGATCGATGACGATGAGGTGTTCGAAGATTCACAGTTCATGGCGAAGGCCACAAAGTTTATCGGCCAAGAAATCGGCGGCCAGACCGTGTCGGCAGTGGCAGGGTATTACCTCCAGCCTGATGGTGAATACCGCCTCAACAAGCCGTTTCATCCCTGGATGCGATATTGGGACCAGGTGGCGCGGATGAATGAGGGGTTTAATCGATTCATCAGTGTCGAGCCGCGGCTGAAGGAGACGCCCTTTGTCTTTGGCGGCAACATGGTCGTTCACCGCAACCTCTTTACGATTGTGCCCTTTGACCCCTTTGTCCCGAGGGGAGAGGACATAGACTTTTTGATGAATGCCAAGATGTTCGGATTCCGCTTCTTCTTGGATAACCAACTCTCGATCAAGCATCTCCCCCCACCCAAGTCGCATCCCACATGGAGACAGTTGCGGGAGGACATCTTTCGCTTTGTATTTGAGCGGGAGAAAATCACACGCCAACAGGAGAGAAAGGGGATGAGGCGGGTCGTCCCTGAGGAATTCGACCCCTATCCAGGCTGTTTTCTCAAGGCAGACCTTGAGGAGAAGATTGAACGGGCGTGCACGCTCCTGGCCGAGGAATACGAAGCAAACGGCGACGCACAGGGGAGCAAAGAGGCCCTCAACAATATCGTCCTCTCCACAACCGAGGCGAGGCCCCAATTCGATCCTTTTGAAAACATCTGCCGCATGCAGGAGGGTTGGCAGGGCCTCATGGCGTATGTGGGTGAGGGAACTATTGCTTCGCAGATCCAGGGCATTATCGAGGGGAACAAGGGGGAATAAAGCTTCTGTTAATGACTATACGAGATTAAACAGATCGTACCTCCTGCCGCATAAAGACCGTGTATGAGACAGCGAAACAGATGACGGTGATAGCGATAAGCGAGATGATATAGGGGAAGACTACGATGATGCTCTGGCCCAGCGGCAGCGGCCCCGAAAACCGGGACAGAGAGATCCTTTCCATCGGTCCCACAAGAACGATGGAGCGCGTTGTCTTCTTCAAGGGGTCGATAATCGTTGCCGTTCCCTCCGTATAGAGCTGCATAGGGGATACGAGGGTAAAGGCCTTCTGGATTTGGGCATGTCGCACGACCGCCTCAGGGCCTGACTCCTGCGCATCGGGGGCCAATGCATTGGCCGCAACGGTAGCTCCCAGAGAAACGAAAAAGGAAAAGAAGATCCATACTGCCAAGGCAGCCAACGCCGAAGTGGCGATACTGCGAAAGAGAATGGAAAAGAGGATGGCCACCCCGAGCCAGAAGGAAACATAGACGATGCTGATGACAAGATAGAAGAGAATGCGCAAGATCTCTTCAGCGCCGGGCACGACGCCTACCATGCTGAGCCCCAGGCCCGTGATCACGAGGATGATGGAAACCATCATGATGGTAATCATTACCACACCGGCCAAGAACTTTCCGTTAATGACGGCGTCCCGAAAAATGGGTTGCGACAACAGCTTGCTCAGGGTCCCTTCGTTCCTTTCCCGATTGATCGTGTCAAATCCCAGGATCAGTCCAATGAGGGGGCCGAAAAAGGCTACAAATTGGACCAAAGAAAACAAAGCTCCCTGTGCCGTAAACAGCATGAGAAACACAAATTGGGGTTTGGCAATGCCTGCCAGATCCTGTCTGATGTTCAACCCTGCCATGTAGGCCGTTATGAGGCTCACCATGGCGATCAGCGCAAAGAGTATCATAAACCGATAGCTGCTAAAATGATCCGCCAGTTCCTTTTTGAAGATTGCTGTGATGCCATGCATGGCTACGTCTCCCGGAAATATTTCATGTAGATTTCTTCCAAGGTATATTTTTTCTTGCCGATACCCAGCTTTTCCTTGGCTAATTGGTCCATAGGGCCCTGGGCCACCATTGCCCCATTGATCATGATACCGACGCGATGGCATACTCTCTGAACCAAATGCAGCAGGTGAGACGAAAGCAGTACCGTCATCTTTTTTTCCTTACAGAGCTGTGCGATCAGTTCCATCATCCAGTTTGTCGCATCCGGATCCAGGCCCAGCGTCGGCTCGTCCAAAAAGGCTACCTGTGGTTCTTTGATCAGCAGTTCGGCAATGCCCAGACGCTGTCGCATGCCCCGTGAGTAGGCACCGACCTTCTTTTCTGCCTCACTGTCAAGACCCACCATCGTGAGGGCGTTCTCAATGCGCTCGTCAGCCACCTCCCTGGAAAGTCTATTGAGATCCGCTATAAACCGGAGGGTTTGGCTGGCGTTCAAATCATTGTAAAAGCCCGTATTTTCAGGAAGATATCCGATCATCCCCTTTACCTTAATGGGTTCTCGGATCGGATTGATGCCGAGCACCCGGGCCTTCCCGCTCGTCGGTTCGGTCAAACCCAGGAGCATGAGGAGCGTTGTCGTCTTCCCGGCGCCGTTGGGCCCAAGAAAGCCGAAGATCTCACCTTCCATGACGTTGAATGAAAGGCGGTTTACTGCAACCTCCCCGTTATACTTCTTTGTTAATGCGTCTGTCTCTATGACTGCCTGTGCCTGTTTGCCCATTTTAACGCCTTCCCAACCAGATGAATAATCCAATGAGTCCGGCAATGACCACGACAATAATGCCGATGCCAATCCAGCCCCATGCGGTTGAGGCCTTTACGGTTACCCTGAGTTCTATGGATTTTGATGCCTTTTCCCCGTTCACATCGATACCCACTGAGTAGTCTCCCACCAGGGCCTCTTCATACGGGGTAAGGGTTATTTCCACCTGTTTGTGCTCACCAGGCTCAATGGCATCGACTGTTTCGGGTTCGAATTTAACCTCCCAATTTTCCGGCTTGTACGTTACGAATGTGACGTCGTGGTTGGTGGCTGAACCGGTGTTTTTAACATAGATAGACATATTGGCCACTTTTCCCTGTTTGGCATCTAATGAGAGGAGGCCTGTGGTAGTTCCTACCTCCAGACCGTACGTTCCGGTGAGGATGACCTGCAGCTTGGCCTCGGCCTTTCGGTTTTCAGAACTCACGATGACCGTTATGGGATATTCCCCTGCCTCAGCATACTTAGGGGGTTTGACCTCCACGGCGACAGTCGAATTGCCGCCGCCCTTTAATCGAAGACTCGATATATATTTTGTCTCATACGCGGGTTTAAAGTTGATATCCCACTCGCCGGGTCCCTGGGCGGCCAGATTGAAGACCGCATCTTTGTCCATTTTGCTTTCTACTGCGAGCGAAAACTCGAAACTTGCATCAGAGGGGCCTTGCAGGACAGGATAGGAGGTTGTGATAACGATGTCCTTGGTCTTTGCAATCTTCTCCGCTGCCTTTACCGTTACGGTGATCTCATTGTCCGATTGAAGCGTTCCATCCTTGGTACTACCTCTCACGCTAAAGAGATAGTCTCCCGTCTTTACGCCCTTTTCAGGCTCTGCAAGGAAGGTTATATTCTTTTGTTCGCCGTTCGGCACGTGGACTCCGGTCACGGCAAAGTTGAACGACCTGATCTGCGCCTTCCAGCCCTCGGGTACTGTGGTAACCTCAAGGAGGATATCCTCATCGGCCCTCCCTTTGTTTGCCACCCGGATATCCATCCTTACCCCTTCCCCCTGAGATACAACGACCCCCGGGTATTCCGGGTAAATTTCAATGGCCCGTGGCGGCCTCTTGTCCTTCTCATCAGCTAAAACAGCCGGCTGGAGAGAGACTATGATGAAGCACATCGTCACCAACACAGACAAAACCAGATAGGATCGTCTCATCATCTTCATCGAGCATGCCTCCTTATGATTTTTTTCATTATATTATAGTATATATAGTTTTGGGGGAAAAATTCAAGGGCTATTATGCAAAAATAGAGCAATGACAGAGGTGATAATTGCCTCAGGCTCAGGGACGTCGTTCAGAGATCCATCAATCCCTGCGGATACAGGGCCACTTTATCTCGATGTCACGTATTGTTGGCTTTCGTGAGCTTCTTGATCTCTCTTTGCACATCTTCCCACATGTGGCCGTGGAGTTTAAGTGTAAGCGTGCAGAAGGGACAGGTGAAGACAGCCCCTTCTGCCAATGCGGTTACGGGATAATCGGTCGTGCGCCCACAGATCGGACATGTAAAGGGGGGCGTCTTTTCTTTCACGGGAATCTCCATTGTTTGCTTATGCGATTGGTATCGCTAACGAGGCCAGGGCCTCTTTCACCTGCTGGGGATGCTCGAAGCGGATAGTGTGCATGCCCAGCTTCCGAGCCCCTTCGATAAAGTCAGCCCGGTCATCGATAAAGACCGCTTCCGGCGGCTTGACCCCTAATCGTTCCAACGCTATCTCGTATATCCTCGGTTCCGGCTTGGCTGTTCCCTCTTCACACGAGAAGACCGTCGCATCGAACATGGTATATCCCTGTTGATGGAAAAACCGCACTGTTGGGGATTCTGTATTGGAGAGCAGGCCTATTTTATATCCCCGCTCTTTGAGCATGGAGGCTAGGGCGAACATCTCCTCCTTGGGGGTATAGACCTGTCCAAAGACATGTTCCCATAGCAACGGATCATAGGGTTTGGCCACATCCAAGGCGGCGCACAGGCCAACCCACAGGTCCTGTTCCGAGATCTGCCCCTTTTGAAATCGCGCCCCAAAAGGTATATAGGCGTTGTTGACCGCTTCCGGGGTCACACCAAGCTCTTGTGCAAAGAGGGCGAGCATGCCTGGCGCAGGAATGTCAACGAGCACGCCCCCCCAGTCAAAGATTACCGCCTGCATCATATTATAATAAGATCACAGGATGCCCCTGTCCAGGGTCCGGTACTGGATGGCCTCGGAGAGGTGGTGCGGGGCGATGGCCTCGGCGCCCTCCAGATCGGCAATAGTGCGGGCCACCTTCAGGATCCGCGTGTAGCCCCGGGCACTCAGGCCGAACTTTGCCATGGCGGTTTCGAGGAGGCGGCTCCCCTCCTCATCGATCTGGCAGTAGCGCTTGAGGTGCCGGGAGGTCATCTGGGCGTTGCAAAAGATCCGCTTCCCCTGGAACCGTTCGTGCTGGACCCCCCGCGCCACCTTGGCCCGGTCCCTGATCTGGCCGGAGGATTCCCCCTCCTGCCACTGCGTCAAATCACGATACCGCACTGCCGGGACCTCGATGTGGATGTCGATCCGGTCGAGCAGGGGGCCGGAGACCCGGGAGCGGTACCGCTGGATCTGGGGGATCGTACAGGTGCACTCATGCTGAGGGTCGCTGTAAAAGCCGCACGGACAGGGGTTCATGGCCGCCACCAGCATGATGCGCGCCGGGTAGGTGAGGGAAGTCGTGGCCCGGGCGATGGTGACGTTCCCGTCCTCCAGGGGCTGGCGCAGGACCTCCAGGACGTTCTTTTTGAACTCCGGCAGCTCATCGAGGAAGAGGACCCCATTATGGGCGAGGCTCACCTCTCCGGGGCGGGGTATCTGTCCCCCGCCGATGAGCCCGGCATCGGAGATCGTATGGTGCGGGGTTCTGAAGGGGCGGATGATCGTCAGGGCCCGTTCTTGGGGGATGAGTCCCACCACGCTGTGGACCTTGGTGGTCTCCAGGCTCTCCTCAATGGTCATAGGGGGGAGAATGGTGGGGAGGCGGCGCGCCAGCATGGTCTTACCCGCGCCCGGAGGGCCGATCATGAGGATGTTGTGTCCTCCGGCCGCGGCAATTTCCAAGGCCCGCTTGGCGTGCTCTTGCCCCTTCACGTCCTTGAAGTCCTCGGGGTATTGCCCTGCCTCCTTGAAGATCTCCGCCATGTCAATCTGGACCGGGGCGATCTCACGCTCACCCCGTAGCAGGCTCACCACCTGTCCGAGCCCTTGCATGGGTAAGACCTCAAGGCCATCCACTACTGCTGCCTCCCGCGCATTGGCTTTGGGGAGGCAGATCCCCCGCAATCCAGCTCCTTTGGCTGCCATGGCCATGGGAAGCCCGCCCCGGATGGGTTTTACTCCCCCATCTAAAGAGAGCTCACCCAGAAAGAGGTAATCATGAAGATGGTCCGGGGGTATAATCCCCTGGGCCGAGAGGATCCCAATCGCAATGGGAAGGTCGAAGGCCGAGCCTTCCTTTTTGATATCGGCAGGTGCCAGGTTGACCGTGATCCGGCGCGGGGGGAACTCATACCCCGCGTTCTTGATGGCCGCTTTCACCCGGTCCTTGCTCTCCTTGACCGCGCCTTCCGGCAAACCGACCGTGGAAAAAGAGGGAAGCCCCCCCGCAATATCCACCTCCACCTCTACAATGTAGCCGTCGATCCCCAGCACCGCGCTGCTCAGTACCTTTGCCAGCATGGATGAACCCCCCTTGTGTGTGAACGATGAAGCCGATACATACTAGCAAGTTCCCGTGCCTGAGGCAAGCCCAAGTCTCTCGTGCTGTGTTGTATCGAATTTTTCTGGAGTGGCAGTTAACCGGACGCCTAAAAGAGAAGAAAAGCCCTTGTAACCTGGAGGTGACCCCTTGAACCCAAGCAGGCCCTTCAGTAACGGGAGCCCGGGGGGGTGGTCCCCGCCCGTATCCGCGCCAGGAGACGCCGGCGCAGCAGCAGTGCCGCAACAGCCCCCACCAGTCCTACCGGGAGGAGCAGCCAGTAGGGGGTTGACCATCCGCCTGTGAGGTCGACCATGACGCCGAAGGCCGTTGGCCCGATCAGTATACCCGTGCTTTGCCCGATATAGGCGACTGCCTGCGGCACGCTGGTTACCTTCCCTTTCAACGAAAGATCGGCTACGAGAGACAAAATGACCGTTGGAATGGTGCTGCTGACGAGTCCGATTACAGCCATTAAGGGTATGAGGTGCTGCACGTTCAGCACGGATGCCCACGGCAGGAGGGCGGCAAAAAGCGTCATGGCGATAGCACACATGAGCCTGCGGTGGAGGATCCTGCCGACAAACCAACCGGCAAGGGGTGCGGAGATAAGGCCGAAGATCGGGACGAAACTCATGAGCAGGGATGCGTGGGCCAGCGAGGTTCCCCGTACCGTATAGAGAAACGTCGGCGTCCAGGTGATGAATGACCCGTACATGACACTGAAACAGCATAACGCAAGGCCCATGAGCCAGATATCCCAGTTAAAGAAGGCGCTTCGTGCGCCTGAGCTTTCCCGCTTTTGTGCGACTGTACCGCCCCTGTGGCCTCTCGGAAGGGGCTTTATGAAGAGAAAGTACAGGAGGCCTGCAATCACGGCATAGAGGGTGCCGAACCACCACACCGACTGCCACCCCCACCGTGTTGCCACAAGCGGCGCACCCAACAAGGCTATGGCGGAAGCGAGCGGGAACCAGACATTCAGTATGCCAAGGGCTATGGAGCGTTTTTGGAAGCCGAACCGGTAGGCAATAACCATGGGCGCAACCACTGCCATGAGGGTTAGGCCGATGCCTTCCACGAGACGGCTGACCAGCATCAGCCCGAAATGCGTGCTGAGCGCTCCCAGCCCGGAGCCGAGGGCAATAAAGCAGACGGCGATGGTCCCCGTCGTCCTGCCGCGAAGTTTGTCGAGGATAAGACCGGCGGGAATGGCGAGGGAGATCCCGGCCACGGCAAAGATAGACATGAGCAAGCCCGCAGTGCCGCGGCTCACCTGGAAGGCGCTGATGAGCAAGGGCATGAGGGGCGGGACCTTGTAAAGGTTTAAGCTTCCCGCCAGGCCGGCAAGGAGGACGAACACGAGGACGGACCACGGTGCATGTCCCTCACGGCCTTCTGGCGTCGACGGTTTCAACATGGGGAAAGGAGCTACGGAGTTGGTTTTGCTATGGTAAAAAATAGCATTCCTTCGTTATGAAATCAAGGAATGGGATAGAGAGGGTTCACGTATTGAAATATTTGTGCGGAACTGGTAAGGTATCACAGGTACTCCGTAAGGAAGGGTGTGAAGCAATACGGGAGGTTTGGGAGATGAGGACATCTCCACAAAAGGTTTTCGGTTACCTGTCCTGAGGCAGGACACTGCCAAGGAGGAAAAGGGGGTATGAAGGGATGAAGGCAATAATCCAATGGACCATCTGGGGTGTATTGCTTGCTATCATCTTTAGTATGGCGTTGTTTTTTCGTTCACCGGAAGAGATCTATGACATGCTCATAAAGGTGGTCGATCAGACACGACCCTTTTCCGTTGTTGCCCACATACTATTTTTGCTTGTTTTCGTGGTCGGCCTGGTCTTTAAAAAGATCAGAACGGTCCTGTTCGCTTTTTTCATTGCCCTGCTCTCCCTTTCAGCTTTGACCATTGCCGTAGCATACATGATCCTTCCCAACATCATCATCTTTGCCATGTTTTTGGCCTTTATCATTCATGCATATCTCAAAAAGAAACTGAATTTTGAGTTGAAGAACATAGCGGGGGCGAATGTGTTTTTTGGGGTTGTGGGACTGGTGTTCGGCTTCTGGTACTTACATTGGGTGGAGAGCCCCCTATGGCTCAATGCGTTGTTCTATTCACCCTTGGGGATTGTCAACTGTCCGACTATGGTAACGGTGTGTGCCTTTCTCTGTCTTACGCGAAAGCCGAGATCGGTATTTTTGGAGGCGACGGTTGCGGGCATCACCCTCTATTTCGGCTTCTTTGGCGTCTTCTTATTAAAGGCGTATGTTGATGTTGTCCTGATCGCCTGCGCCATGTTTCTGTTGTTGAGATTGGGATCGTACTTGACCTTTGAAGATACTGCTCAGAAATCGCGAGTAAAAGCATAATAAGGAGGTGTGATGATGGGTGATTTCAACCGTTATGTAGACCTCTTCAAGACCTACGACATCGAATATATCATCATAATTGTCTTTCTCATTGCCATCATCTTCTTTTGGATGTATTTAAGCAAACGTCCGAAGAAGAAGGAAGGAAAGCGGTAAGGATACAAAGGGTAAGGTTACATTTGAATTAGTTAAGGACGGCTCCTAAAGCCGATACAAAGAAAATAGACTAGACCCCTCCTGTTATTGCTACTGAGTGAATAGTGTAGAGTTGACACCTTTGCCTGCTTCTCATCAGGAAAATAAGAAGCGTAAAAAATGTAAGGAGGGAAGCATATGCCCGTTATCCAAGTGAATGTTCTCAAACAGCCCGACATCGAAAAGAAGAAAAAATTGGTTGCGAAGCTGACGGACGTCATGGTTGAAGTCTACGGTGTGCCAAGAGAATCCGTTGTCGTCATGATCAAAGAAGACGAACGCGAGAACGTTGGTTTAGGAGGGGTGCTGGCTTTAGACAAGCTCACATAGCGCGCCGATGTAGAGTTTGTGTTTTTCAATATCGGTTAGAACAGAGGGGCAGGTCTATTTTGTTCAAGCTTGCACAGAAGGGGTTAACTGACTTGAAGGAGATGTCAAGAAAATAGACCCGACCCCATTTCGTTTCCGGTGGAGCAACTATAACTCATACGCTTATGGGAAAGAGGATACTGTGGTAGATGAGCATCCTATATATCAGGGTATATCGCGGGACGAAGCTGGGCGCAGGAGGAAGTATAGGGAGTTTGTGATGGGGAGACTGCGTGCAGGGGATGGGATGAGGGATGAAATGGACCGGAGGGTGATTTACGGGGATAAGACTTTGATCGCAAAGATTCGTAAGGAATACAAGGTAGCGGAAGTAACCAGGATACAGGGGAAACCCAAGAAGAAGGGGTAGCTAAAAAAGAGAACCGTCCCCTTTTTCTCTCTATATTGAAGGAGATGTCAAAAAATGACCTGCCCCCGGACGCCGACCCAGTAGCGACCTACTTCCCCTTATAGAGAGGCCTTCTCTTATCACGGAAGGCGGTAATTCCCTCCTCAAAGTCTCTGGTGGACATAATGTATATAGTGAATTCATCTTCAAGCTTTAAGCCATCCTCGAGGCTCATGCTTAAGCCTCTCATCATAGCTTCTTTGGTTGCTCTCACCGCTAGAGGGGCTGCCTTGCAGATACTGTCGGCTAATTTCCTGGCTTCAGTCATAAGGTGTTCTATCGGCACGACCTTGTTTACTAACCCTATGCGATATGCCTCCTGGGCATCTATCGCTTTTCCGGTGAATAACATCTCGGCAGCGATACGTCGTGGGATCGTTCGTGGCAATCTTTGCGTGCCACCCCCTCCCGGGCACACGCCAACCGTCACTTCAGGTAGACCAAATGTAGCATGTTCCGAGGCGATCATAATATCACAAGCCAGAGCTAATTCTAAACCGCCGCCTATTGTTTGACCATTACAGGCAGCGATAAGCGGCTTCCATATATCTAAGCCCCGCAGTATCCCGGTTGGCCTTTGCCATGGTTTATCCGTAGTCTTTTTTATAAAAGGTAGATAGTCTTTTATATCTACTCCGGCACTAAAAAATTTATCACCAGTACCGGTGATTATGCCAACCAGTAACTCATCATCATCACGAAAATCAATGAAGGCATTATGTAGCTGTCGCATGCCCTCGATATTTAAAGCTCCCTGTGCTTCAGGTCGGTTAATAGTAAATATGGCAATTCTGCTTTCCTTGGTATATTCAACAATAGCCATTATACACCTCCTCCACGTCTCCAAGGCTTCAGAACCTTAATTCTTCTCCACCACCTTTGCCCTGCCTTTCCCGTAGTGCTTACAGAATATCTCATTGTGGATAAGATAGTAGCTGCTCCCCCTGGAAAAGCTTGTACGCATAACATATCAAACCTTTCTCTCCGATCCTTCCCAATACTTCTCCCTTAGTTCCCTCTTCAAAATCTTGCCCGCGGGGTTCTTGGGCAGAGATTCCACGAATTCCACTGATTTCGGCGCTTTGTAGCGGGCTAGCCTCTGCTTGCAAAAGTCAATAAGCTCCTGAGCGGTGACGCTTGCTCCTTCCTTCACAGTCACTGCGGCATGGACTTTCTCTACCCAATACGGGTCGGGGATCCCGATGACCGCTACTTCTTCAATTGCAGGATGTGTGTAGAGGATCTCCTCCACCTCGCGGGGATAGACATTCTCACCGCCGGAAACAATCATATCCCTCTTTCTATCCACAATATAAACGTAGCCTTTCTCATCGTAGGTTCCCATGTCCCCGGTATGAAGCCATCCATTGGTAAGGGCTTCTCGGGTGTCATCCGGTTTATGCCAGAATTCAACCATGGTATGCTTGCTCTGGACTATTATCTCCCCTACCTGGCCGGGCTCAACGTCGTTGCCCTCATCATCTACAATCCTGACATGCACCCCGATACTCGGCCGCCCGGCAGAGGCCAGGATTCTCTGTTCCTCGGGAGACTTGTCCAGAACAGCATGGTCTTTGCTCGTCAAGTCGGAGATGGCGGGGCCGCTTTCGGTCTGACCGTAGCCCTGGATAAAAAGAGGCCCCCAGGTCTTTATCCCTTTCTTCAGCACCTCTACAGGCATGGGAGAGGCGGCATACCACATCCGTTTCAAGCAGCTGAGGTCATACTGATCCACATTGGGTAACGCGAGCATGGACACCAAGTGGGTAGCCACGATATCGATATCAGTCGCCTTTTCATCCTGGATGGTCTGCAAGGTAGCCGCCGGGTCAAATGATCTCTGCGGCATGATAACCGTGCTCCCCCCAATATAGAAGAAGGCCCGCAAATGGGTGCTTCCTCCAATATGAAACAGGGGCATGATTTGAATATGTTTGTCTCCCGGCTGTAACCCCATTATGATAGTCAAAGTCTTCGTATCATCCAGAAAACGGCTCTGGCTATAGAGCGCGCCACGAGGCGAGCCAGTGGTGCCGCTCGTATAGATGATGACCATCGGGTCATCCTCATCTACCTGGACATCGGGCTCTTCTTGGGAATGGGCAGCCAGCACATCACGGTGAGCTGTCATGTCGGCGGCAGCACCCTCAAAAGAGATGAAATGTTTTACCGTGGGCAAGCGGGACCACAGTGCATTGACCACCTCCACCAATTCCGGGCCGACAAAAAGCGTAGTGGCCTCTGAATAATTAATGAGATAATCCAACTCGCTTTCCTGCAACCTGGGATTAAACGGTGAGGCGATATATCCTCCCTTCATTGCCGCCCCGTAGACATCGACATAATCAAGGCAATTCCAGGACAGGACGCCGATTACATCGCCCTTCTTAACCCCCGCTGCCTGCAGGGCATGTATCAGACTATTTACTCTCGCATTGTACTCAACAAAGGTTATCCTCTCCGACCCGTATATAAAAGCCTCCGCATCGGGATATATGAGGGCGTTTCTGTACATGATATCGGCGAAGGTTCCAATCCGGTAACGACTGAGCTCCTGCAATAGTTTCTTCTCCGGCATTACGTTACCCCTTCGTGCTTAGGTATCGCCTATCTCCACGATGCCGGCTGTGGCGTCGACTTTTACGTAGTCGCCTGACTTGATTACTTCAAGTGGATTCTTGTCAAGTTTGTCCACCATAGGGATACCGGCGGTAATTGCGGCGCTGGCCAGGATAGCCTCAGCCTGAAGGCAGATCACGGCGGCGGGGTTGTTCCCCGCCTTCATGGCGTACCAGGAGATGACCGGACCCATGCTTGAACCCTTGCCGGTCGGCGTTACGAGTACTTTACCCCTCAAGTCCTCCCCGAATTGCTCGTTCAGGGGTGACGCTATCTTCCCGGTAGTTGGGTCCAGTTCGCCGAGGAATGAAAACGGGTCGCGCAGCACCACTGCCTCTCCCTCGGCCTTTCCCGGACTCACGGTATGCCCTTTCAGTATCATCGATGACCCCTTTCCCTTGGTGCGGTTACCAAATCAACGCAGTCCTTCATATCGTCATAATAGGTGCGGCACCTGCCCGCGGTTTGTGTCTGGAAAAAGCGGGCGCCGCGGGCCGAGTTGGTCGCTACGGCATCAACGCCCGTGATATGGACTAGGGGATTCTGACCGGAGACGCAGCAGTTCGTCATGATGGCCCCTGCCTTCTCAATGGTATCAACGTACCCGGCCTCTTTCGCCAGGCCGCAGGTCATATTAGAGACACCGACGGTGATCTGAGTCCCGTCCTTGAGCCTCTTCCCCTCCAATAGGGAAGCAAGCTCCCGTAATTCCGTGATGGTCAGGTGAGGACAGCCGAAGACAGCCAGCTGGACCTCGCCCGGGCTCACCGTGTTGAACATATCACGAACTGCCTGCAGGTCCTTCTTGGTTACTTTAATTATTTCTCTTGGCTTTTTGCCGCCCAAGGCCGCTTCCAAGGTGGGGGCCTCCGGGGTTACCCCCACCATATGGCACATGGTGCAGGCCCCGTCAACGGTCAGCGGTGAGGTGAGATATTTACATTGCTCAATAGTCATGGTGCGGGGCAGGTCGTCAAAGACCACGTTCCTGATCCCAGCTACTTTTCCTATGTAATACCCCAAGGCCCCGAAATCGGCATGGGTAAGATTACCCACATCCAGTTTCCCGGTGTCGATCTGCACCTCGGCGAACCTGTTTTCCGGCTTCATCAGGCCTTCGTAGGGGGCTACGCCGGTAATACTGCTGGCTACGCTGGTAGCAAGACTCTGCCGGGGGGCCCTGGCCCCGAACATGGAGTTGGCGGCATTCTGCCCTGAGGTCCCCGACCATATAACCGTATCGTTGCGCCGGGGGACAATGCCGACCGTATAGGGGGTACAGGTGAACGTGGGTATCACCCCCAACTGGTTCAATATGGCCATGTTTGTGGCGTAGTCCTTCTCATCGGTGAGCCCCACCCCTCCAATGAGCTTATCCGTGCTGACTATGCCGTATTTCTCTCTCCAGTAGTGGGGGTCGAAGCACGGCATCAGCGAGACCATCGTCCTCATGCCGGTAACGCCTTCGGTCATCTGCTCCAGGTACTCGGTCGGCATATCCGGGAGGATGTGGGTGCTGGTCACCCTGACCATCTTTTCCGCCTCCAGGGCCTCGCCGAGTGTCTTCAGAAAGGCCATCGCTCGCTGCGTACCGGGTCCGTATTCTCCCTCCAGCATCCTCTTTTCTTCGTCGCTTAGTATCATTGAGAGTACTCCAAAAAATGTGGGGCCTATTTTATTGGCGCGAGATTTTTAGATCAGTTCGCTGAATACTAGCAAACCGGTTTCGCTGATGTCAATGGACAATATGGGGGTTGTTGAGAAAAAAGGACGAAAAAAGGGGACGGTTCTATTTTATTGACGTGAGATGAGGTCTTTGATAGGATTGCGACATGCCAAGAATGGCACGGATAGCGCCACGAGGTCATGTTTTTCATGTGCTGACGAGGGGAAACAACCGTCAGGATGTTTTTCTCGATACAGCGGATTATCAGACATATTTGGAAATCTTGAATAGATACAAAGAAAAATTTGAGTTCAAGGTCTACCATTATGTCCTCATGACAAATCACGTCCATTTAGTTCTGGAGACTCTTGCAGAAGGCGGCAGCTTGGCTGAGGTGATGAAGGGGATCAACCTTTCCTATGCTCAACATTTTAAGAGGAGGTATGATCATATCGGCCATTTCTGGCAGGATCGATTCAAGAGTATCTTGATATCAAAAGATCGATACCTTCTTGCCTGTGGGAGCTATGTGGAATTGAACCCTGTGAGAGCGGGATTAGTCAAAGACCCAAGGGATTATCGGTTGAGCAGCTATAACTCATACGCTTATGGGAAAGAGGATACTGTGGTAGATGAGCATCCTATATATCAGGGCATATCGCGGGACGAAGCTGGGCGCAGGAGGAAGTATAGGGAGTTTGTGATGGGGAGACTGCGTGCAGGGAATGGGATGAGGGGTGAAATGAACCGGAGGGTGATTTACGGGGATAAGACATTTACCGCGAAGATTAGCAAGGAATACAGGGTAGCGGAAGTAACCAGGATGCAGGGGAGACCCAGGAAGAAGGGTTAGCCAGAAAAGAGAACCGTCCCTTTTTTTTCCTTCTTGAGTAGGGAATCCTTTTCTGTAGGTATTTCGGCAAACGTCAGAAGGAGAAACAAAGGGATGCCTCTTATTGCAGGATGTACCCTAAAAGAGATGCAGAGAACAGAGGCCTGACCTCTCCCCCTTTTCTTGTTTCGCTTTTCTATTGCAATATAATGTTTGCCGTATACGTGTCTTCAAGCCTGAATTTTGCCTTTTCAAAGCTGGGCGGCCCGAACGGCGAGCTGGCATTATTGGAAAACGCATAGTCTTCTTGCGGTATGCCGAGCACATTT
>Ga0315551_10001158_pt1 | contig 20279 bp, 21 predicted proteins | sample SalMarSW160290MG_FD_203678 | JGI IMG/M metagenome (GOLD analysis project Ga0315551, IMG submission 203678) | Salt marsh sediment microbial communities from the Plum Island Ecosystem LTER, Massachusetts, United States - Salt Marsh Sediment SW1602-90 ...
CGTTCTGGGCGACGACTATGCCCACAAAACCGGAACGATCATGTCCCCAGACCAGTTCCGGGAGTTTATCCTGCCGGGCTTGAGCAAGGTGGTGAAGAACATCAAGAGCAGCGGTGCCTACTGCGTGAAACATACGGACGGAAACATCTGGGCGATTCTGGATGACATCGTGAACACCGGGATCGACGGGGTCGGTCCTCTGGAGCCGGGCGCCGGCATGGATCTGGCGGCTGTCAAGCGAGCCGTGGGAGACCGGGTCTGCGTGGTGGGCAACGTAGACGTGGATCTGCTCTGCCGCGGAACCGCCGAGCAGGTTCGTCAGACCACCCGGGCACTGGTCCGGGCCGTATCCCCGGGCGGCGGGCACATACTCTCTTCGGGGAACTCGATCACCTCGGCGGTGCGGCCGGAGAACTTCCGTGCCATGGTCGAAACCGCCCATGAGCACGGACGCTACCCCATCGCTTCCTCCTGACCAGCAAAAGACTTGACAAGAGCCGTAAAATACTATACAAATAATAAGTAATTTTTGTCTGGAGGTGCCGAAGGTGAACACACATCCCAAAAACTCCTTGAAAATCCTGCAGCTCCTGCTGCGCTGCGGCATGGTTTGCCGGGAAGAGCTGAATGTGGTGCTCGAGATGATGCCGGCGATTTCCGACGACCGGGCGTTAACGGTGAAAGAGCGCGGTTTTACAGCGACGGGAAGCATCGGAGTCACAACTCCTACAGAACACGGAGATCCTGGAGTTTGATTGACAACATCCGTGCAAGAGACTAGGCTGACTCCGGATTCGCCGGAGAGCCAATGAACCGTTTAAGGAGAGAGTCCATGCCTGTTTTAGGTTGGGGATTGATCGGTTGCGGGGATATTGCCGGAAAACGCGTTGCCCCGGCGTTACGTGATCTGGACAACTGCCGGTTGATAGCGGTCAACAGGGCACAACACGATCTTGCCGAACAGTTCGCCCGGGAGTTCGGTGTGGGGCGCTGGTACAGGGACTGGCGGGATCTGCTGGAGGACGGGGAGATCGCTGCCGTATATATCGCCACACCTCCGCACCTGCATGCCGAACAGACGATCGCCGCGGCCGAAGCGGGAAAGCACGTCATCTGTGAAAAGCCCATGGCCCTGGATGCTCAGTCGTGCCGGCGCATGATCGCCGCCTGCCGGGGAGGAGGTGTGCGGCTGAGCGTCGCCTACTACAGGCATTTCTATCCGGTGGTCAGTCGGGTCAAACAGATCCTTGACTCCGGGGAAATAGGAAAGATCGTTCTGGCGGAGATTCGGGCCTTTGAGAACTTCCGACCCGAAGCGGACGACCCCCGCTACTGGATGGTCCGTAAACAGAAGGGAGGCGGCGGACCGTTGATGGATTTCGGCTGTCACCGTATCGAGGTGCTGCTCAACATCCTGGGAGCGGTGTCCGGGGCATGGGGGAGCCAGGGCCGCCTGGTGACGAACTGGGACGTGGAGGATACCTCGGTATCGGTTTTGGAGTTTCAAAATGAGTCCCGCGGAATGCTGGCGGTAAGTCGGGCGATCGATGAGCCCCAGGACACTCTGGACATCTACGGCAGCGCCGGATCGATCCACATCCCGGTGCTCAACAACGGCTCGATGACGGTGTTCACAGCCGGCGGCGAACGCCGGGAGGATCACCCGCCCCACCCGAATCTGCACCTGCCCTACATCCGTGCGGTCACCGAGGCGTTTCTGGAAAACAGGGAACCTCCCGTCTCGGGAGAAACGGGCTTGAGGGTGGCGGAGATCATCGAGGAGATCTACAGTTGAAGGCTGCTGTGTTCAAAGCTCCGGGGCGAATAGAGGTTCAGGATCTTCCGATTCCCAAACCTTCTCCAGGAGAGGTGCGTGTAAAGGTGCTGGGCTGCGGGGTATGCGGGACCGATGCCCATATCTTTTCGGGAGATATTCACAACGCCGAACCCCCCGTGGTTTTGGGCCATGAAATCTATGGCAAGGTGGACGGACTGGCAGAGACGGTTAGCGGATTTCAGATCGGCGATCCTGTGGTGGTGGATCCGTTCATCTTTTGCGGGATCTGTGACAGCTGCAAGCGCGGGGAGTACCGCTTCTGTGAACGGGAAACCTTCGTCGGCTATCACCGGCAGGGAGGGTTCGCCCAATACACCTGTATTCCGGAGGCCAACATTTACAAAATCGGGGCCGGCATCGTAGCAGAAGAAGCGATATTGGCAGAAACCCTCTCCACGGTGTTGGCCGGCCTGTCGAGGCTCCAACCGGAGGCGGGTCGATCCGTGCTAATCCTGGGTGCCGGTACCGTTGGATTGATCTGGAATGCGTTGCTGAACAGCAGCCTGCCGGTTACGCTCATCCAGACGGAGTTGCTGCCGATGAGACGAAAGAAAGCCGAAGGGTCGGGAGCCGATCGGGTTCTCTCCCCACGGGAGATGGACTTGAGGCAGGAGGTGCTGCGGCTCTGTCCAAAGGGTGTCGACTACTTGATCGACGCCACCGGATCTACCGCCGCGGTGGAGGAGGCACTTCCCCTGCTACGGCGGGGCGGGACCTTCCTGAGCTTCGGGATCTGCCCGGAAGACGAGCGGCTTTCTCTTTCTCTGAACTGGTTTTACCATCGCCAGGCGCGTATCCTCACCTCCAGGCGCCCGCCCCGGGAAATGCAGCGGGCCATCGAGCTGCTCGAGCACGGGCGGCTCGCTCTGTCCGATCTCGTGACCGGGGTCTATCCCCTGGAGAAAATCGAATCGGCCTTTCAGCGTTTCTTCGAGGCTAAGGATCGAGAAATCAAGATGATGATCGATCCCTGGATGTAGAATCGTTTTTTTCGCTATACTGGCAACCTATCATACTCATCATCGGCAGCGGGAAGGAGCAAGGCATGCACGAGTCAATCGAGGAATACGTCGGTCAGAGTCTGTTCAACTACCAGGCGGCGCTGGTGGAGAGCGGCAGCTCTCTGGGGGAGTTCATCCGCAGGGACTACATCGACAAGTGGCTGGGGGATGATCTGTACAACGCCCTGGCCATCCGCACGACCTTCGTCAATGCCCTGCAGCTGCAGTTGGCAAAAGAGGGGCTTTTCAACATCGAGCGGGTGTCCTTGAGCCCGGTCACCGACCCGTTGGCCCACGACGTGGAGCACACCCCCTCGATCCGCTACAAGGGCCAGACCTACATGACCACCCATTCGATGATCTACTCCAAGCTGCTGGCATTGTTCAATCCGCGAATCAAGGGGATCTTCGTGGATTCTCCCAACATCCGCCTGGAGATGGAGAGTCCCAACCGGGTCCAGCGGGGCAAGTACCTGATCGATTTTTCCCAGATGGATATCGAGGTGCGCCGCAATAGTGGTATCGACCTGGATGCCTATCTCCACGAGAGCGGGCGGGTGGAGCAGATCCTGCGGGAGGACCATGAGAAAGCCCTCGCCTTCTTCGAGCGTCTCATCACGACTGCCGTTAAAGCGATCCTCGACACGAATGAAGAGAATCTCAAGGCCCTGGGTGTGGCCGTGGAAGAGCCCAAATCACCCTTTCCCCGCTTTCTCAAGGATGAGGCCGTGAAGCGGCTGGGCACCAGGGCGATCGAGCAGCCCCTGGGACAGACCGTGAAAGGACAGTTCTTCTGGATCACCGGCCTTCTACGGGAAAACTACGACCTGATCTACCCCTATCTGAAAGCGGATGGAGGCAAGGTCCCCCTCGCGGAGTTCGACTCGAAGCAGATCTACAACTACGACCTCTGCGCCCAGAGCCTGCAGCGCAGCGACTACCGGTACGGGCCTGCCTACGAGGTACTCTCCGGAGGCCTGCGGGAATGGCTGTTCGAGACCATCGTGGAGCGGCTGATCGACAACAAGATCATCGATGTGCGCCCGAAGATTGAGGGCGACAATGTCGGGAACATCGACGAGCTGGGCGGATACGGGCCTTTCCTTCTGGCAGCCTCCCAGAGAGACGGGGAGGGCAGAGCGCTGTTCCCCGAGACCTTCGGCGGCGGACTGGGGGTGGAGCGCTGCCTCTTTGCCCTGTGCCTGGGAGAGAAGATCCGTCAGGTGGACCAGATCACCCTGTTCGGCAAGAATCCCGACTCCTACCCCCTGTATTTGTTCTAGTGACCGCCGTGGTGCCTATCCTTTAATCGAGCCGGCCAGCAATCCCCGCACGAAGAAGCGCTGCAGGGCGAAGAAGATAATCAGTGGCAGGACCATGGACACGAACGCACCGGCGGTGAGCAGGTGCCAGTCCTGGCCGCGGGTGCCGATCATGTTGAGGAGCCGCTGGGTCAACACGGCGACGCTCGGTTCGGTTCCAAGAAATACCATGGCCACCAGGAGGTCGTTCCATACCCACACGAACTGGAAGATGGCGAAGGCGGCCAGAGCGGGAACGGACAACGGCAGGATCAGGTAGATGAAGATCCAGAAGTGGGTGTAGCCGTCGATAAACGCCGATTCCAGAATCGAGCGGGGGATGGTGGAGATGTAGTTGAACAGCAGGTAGATGGCCAGGGGCAGGCCGAATCCGGTGTGGGCCAGCCAAATGGCCAAGAAGGTGCCGTTGATCTGCAGCTTGAGGTAGTCCCTCAGTATGGGGATCAGGGAGATCTGAAGGGGAACGACCAGCAGGGCGACTACGACCGTGAAGAAGATTTTTCTTCCCGGAAAATCCACCCAGGCGAAGCCGTAAGCGGCGAAGGCAGCGATGAGGATCGGGATCACCACCGCGGGTATGGTGACGGTGACGCTGTTGAGAAAGGCCCGGAGCAGGTTCTCGGAACGGATCGTGACCGTCCTGCCCTCGGCATCCACATAGGTTAAGTCCTTCCCCGCCAGGACCTGCCTGTAGTTTTCAACAGTGAATTCAGGATCCCGTACCACGGTCCACCAGCCGCTGCGGTTGACCACGTCCCGGTTTCTGAAGGAAGTAATCAACAGCCCGATGGTGGGAATCGACCAGGCCAGACACAGGATGAGCAGGATGACCGTGACCAGTACGCTTTTATTTTCCTTTTCTTCACTAACTGCCATCAGAACACCTCCCTCTGCATGAATTGTTTCAGGTTGTACCACATCACCGGGATGACCGCGATCAGGAGTACTATGGCGATGGCCGAGCCACGCCCGTAGTTGAGGAATTTGAACATCTGCTTGTACTGCTGGCTGGCCAGCACTTCTGTGCCGTACAGCCCGTTGGTCATCGAGTATACGATGTCCCAGATCTTCAGAGTGATGATCAGGATGGTGGTAGAAACGGTGACGATCGTGCCCCGAATGTAGGGGATCACGATGCTGGTGATTACCCGCAGCTCCCTGGCGCCGTCGATGCGGGCCGCTTCTTTGAGGGAAGTGGGAACGCCGCGCAGGGCCGCGGACAGTACGATCATGGCAAAGCCGGTCTGCATCCACACCAGGATGATGATCAGGAAGAGCGTGTTCCAGGGACGGGCGGTGAGCCAGCCGACCGGCTGTCCGCCAAAGGCGGTCACGATCGCGTTCAGGATGCCGATCTGGGAGGCCCCGGCTGGCTGATAGGCATAGACGAATTTCCAGATCACCCCGGCCCCGATGAAGGAGATGGCCAGGGGAAGGAAGATCAGCGCCTTGGAGAACTTCTCCAGATGGGAACGTTCGGCCATGAGGGCGATGATCAGCCCCAGCAGCACGCTTAAGCCGGTACCCAAAACCAGCCAGAGGAGATTGTTGCGGAAGGCGGTCAGCATGACCCGGTCGGTGAATACGTAGGCGTAGTTGGCCAGGCCCACGAACTTGTTCGAAGCCGGACCGAAAAAACTCAGGTACAGGCTGCGCAAAGTCGGCAGGACCAGGTACCAGCCCAGGATGGCCAGAGCGGGACCCACGAAGAGAAAGGGCTGCAGCCGCCTGCGCCAGGTGGGACCGAACTGGGTGATCACCCAGTTTGTGAGAAAGAACAGCATCGCCACACCGCCTACGCCCCAGATGATGGCCACGACCGCAATGACCGCCGCCGGAGCGTTGCTGTCTCTGAGGAAGCGAAAGCCCGCGTACATCACTATGAAGCCGAGTCCCGGAACCACGATGGCGATCAGCATCCGCCAGAGGAACAACCACAAGTTGGGGAAAAAGCCTTTCGGGCGTTTGGTTTTTTCGAAATCTTCCATGATGTTGTAGCCTCCTTATCTATGTATCATATCCATGAACTGGAAAGGTGATCAAGAAAAAGTTGGACGGTTCCCCTGTCGAGGGAAACCGTCCAACGCAATTTACCTGACGGCGAGGCCGATTACTTGGGCCAACTGGCCTCGATGTCGTTGAGGACCTTGTCTACGCTGACCCCGCTGACGTAGTCGACCATGCCAGTCCAGAAGGTACCGGCTCCGACTTCGGCGGGCATCAGGTCCGAGGCATCGAAACGGAAGACCTTGGCGTTGAGCAGGAGCTCCGCCTGCTTTCTCTCGATCGCCGTCGGATAGGCGTTCAGGTCCTGAGTCTTGTAGGGGAACAGGGCCCCTCCAGCTGCTGCCCAAGATTTTCCGGACTCCCAGGTAGCCAGATACTCCATGAACTGGCGCACCTCCGGCCGATCGTTGAACATCGTGAACTGGTCACCGCCGCCCAGAGCCGGGGTTCCCCACTGGGAATCGATCTGGGGGAAGCCGAACAGCCCCACCTCTGCATCGAGATTGGCCTGTATGTTTTCGGGGAAGAAGCCGGTGATGAAGTTGCCCTGCTTGTGCATCCAGGCCTTGGGGGGATTGTCGAACATGATGTTGGGAGCGTCCCCGAAATAGGTGGTCAGAACGTACTGGGGTCCACCGTACACGTACTTGGGGTCCCGGAGGCGTTTGCCCATGATCTGGACCGCATTCTTCACCCTTGGATCGTTGAAGGGGATCTGGTGCTTGACCCACTGGTCGTAGACCTGGGGACCGGCGGTGCGCAGCATGATGTCTTCCACCCAGTCGGTGCCGACCCAGCCGGTGGCTCCGCCGCTTTCAAAGCCCACGGTCCAGGGCACCTGGCCCTGTCCGATTGCCTTGTTCTCCAGGGCTTCCAATTCACTCCAGGTGGTGGGGGTGGTGAGGCCCGCGTCTTCCCAGGCTTTCTTCGGATACCAGACCAGGCTCTTCATGTTCACCCGGTGGAACACCCCGTATGTCGTGCCTTTGTAGGAGCCCAGCTCCAGCCAGACCGGCGCGTAATTCTTGCTGATGATGTCCTTGATGCCCGGCCACAGCGGTACCAGAGCGCCCCTATCGGCCAGCTTGTTCATCAGGCCGGGCTGGGGAAGGGCGGCGACGTCCGGCGGATTTCCACCCTCCACCTGCACGAAGATCAGGGTTTCGAATTCCTTCGAAGCTTCGTACTGGACATCGATTCCCGTTCTCGCTTCGAAGGGCTTCATCGCTTCATTGAAGCGCACCTCTTCCTGGTCGACGAAAGCGCCGAACACTTTGACGACTTTCGCGCCGCTGGTGCTGGATGGTGACTGGCTGCCGCCGGCGAATGCGAAGCCGGCGACTACCAGGAGGGCGAGTGCAATCACTAAGTACTTCTTCATGTAGTACTCCTTTCTAAAATTTTTTTCTTGGTTTGAACGAACACGTATTTCTTCAGAAAACGTATCGTCCCTGGTTAGGGGAAGGGATCGTCTTTTTTCATTTTTACCTCCTTCAGGCATGAATTTGGTTGTTTTCGAAGTCGCCATGATCTATACGGTACTCCTCTCAATCACGCTGAGCTGGAGCTTGATGCTCTGCATCGGGCGCTCGGGATTGGCCATGCGGGCGATCAGCAGTTCTACAGCGGAGCGTCCCGATTCGTCCAGTGCCTGATCGATGGTGGTCAACTCCATGTAATCGGCCAGGTCGATATTGTCGAAACCCAGAACCGCCAGATCCTCTGGGATGCGCAATCCCCGTTCACGGGCGGCCTTGAGAACCCCCGCCGCCTGTATGTCCGAGCAGGCGAAAATAGCCTCCGGTGGTTCGGGAAGGTCAAGGAATTGTTTGGCCTGCTCTTTGACCCTCCACATGTCCAGAGGGTTCAAGCCGATGTACTCCTCGTTCAGAGGTACCCCGGCTTCAGCCAGAGCTTTTTGGAATCCTGTGAGCCGGTAGGCTGAGGGATGAAGCGAGTAGGGGGGCTCCCCCGCTTCGCCGATGAAGGCCATGCGCCGGTATCCCTTGCCGAGCATGTACTCAGCGGCCAGCCGTCCACCTTTTTCGTTGTCGATTTCGATGCTCGAAAAGAAGGGATGGTTGTACTCGATCAGTATGGTCTGCAGCTGGTTGTCCCGGATCCGCTCGGCATCCCCGTTTGCCAGGGGTAAGGACATGATGATCAGCCCGTCGATGCGGCGGGAGATCGGCAGCATGTCCAGATAGCCTCGAAGCTGAGCCAGGGATTCGACTGCGTACACGATCAGCTCGTACTCGCTTCCCATCAACACGTTCGATATGCCCCGCATCCGCTGTACAAAGGAGGGCTCGGTGAAGTAGGGGGTGAGCACCCCGATCCTCCTGAACTCCTTTCGGGCTCTGGCGCTGGCTTCCGCCTTGGGAACGAAGTGAAGCTCCTCGATCGCCTTGAGAACCCGCTTGCGGGTATCCTCGTTCACCCGGTGTGGGGCGTTCAGAACCCGGGAGACCGTTGCGATGCTCACCCCCGCGGTTTCTGCAACCTGGTAGATCGTAGGATCCCGCCTCATCATGAAACACCTTTTATTGTCGAAGTAAGTGCTTTCATGAAACCTCTTTACAAAATTATACGATTGGTGTAGACTTGTCAACGTTTATTCAACATTTTTTCTTCTATTATGCTCATTGCCTGTTTGAATCCACAGGGAAACTTCGATCCCGGCGACTTCGGATGGACCCAGCATCCGGATTTCGGGGGACAGCTGGTCTACGTCAAGGAGCTGTCTCTTGCCCTCGGGCGACTGGGGCACAGGGTGGACATCATCACCCGCCGCATCGAGGATCCCGCCTGGCCTGCATTCTCAGCGTCCCGGGACGGCTATCCGGGGCATGAAAATGTCCGTATCCTGCGGTTTCCTTGCGGACCTCCCGGCTTCCTGCCCAAGGAGGAGCTGTGGCCCCACCTCGAAGAGTGGGTCGGGCGAATTCTGGCTTTCTATGAAAAGGAAGAAACCTTCCCCGAAATGCTCACCGGACACTACGCCGACGGCGGTTTGGCCGCCGTGCTGATCCAGCAGCAGCGGGGAACTGCCTTTACCTTTACCGGACACAGCCTGGGAGCCCAGAAGATGGACAAGGTCATCCGGGGAGAGGAGGATTTCGCCGGGGCTGTGGAAACCTTCCGCTTCGGCCGGCGTATCGCCGCCGAGCGGGTCTCCATGGCCCGGGCCGCCCGGATCGTCACCAGCACCGAACAGGAGCGGGAGGAGCAGTACGCCCATCGGCTCTACCGAGGTGCCGTGGACCCCGCGGAACGGGGTAAATTCGCCGTGATTCCTCCGGGGGTGAATCTGGAGATCTTCGGTTCGGATCGACAGAGCGAATCGGAGGAACAAATCACCGATCGGGTCGAGGAGCTGCTGGAACGGGATATTCAGGCGGATCGCCGTAAACTGGCCACCGTGGTCTGCTCCAGCCGGCTCGATGCGAAAAAGAACCACCTGGGCCTGATCCGCGCCTGGGTCGTGAGTGAAGAGCTCCGCCGGGCGGCCAATCTGCTGATCGTCACTCGAGGGGTGCGCGACCCTCTCCGGAGCTGGGAGGGGGAGTTTCGGGGAGAAGAACGAGGGGTATTCGAGCGGCTCGTCCGTCAGATCCGGGAGAGCGGCCTGCAGGGCTGCGTGAGCGCCTTCGATCTGAACAGTCAGGAAGAGCTGGCCGCCTGCTATCGCTATCTGAGCCGGAGCCGGCGGGGTATCTTTGCCCTGACGTCGGTCTATGAGCCCTTCGGTCTGGCTCCTTTGGAGGCCATGGCCGCCGGTCTGCCCGCCGTGGTGACCCGAAACGGCGGCCCGCAGGAAAGCCTTCAGGACAACGGCGGGGCGTATGGGGTACTCGTCGACCCGGAAGATCCCGGGGATATCGCCCGGGGTCTTTTGAAACTTGCCACGGATGAACCCCGCCGGCGGGAAATGCAGGACCGCGGCCGCAGGCGGGTCCTGGACCGCTACACCTGGGAGCGTACCGCCCAAGGATATCTGGATGTGTTTACGCGAATCCTGGGGGGAGCCGATGCGGGGAGCCTTACGTTTGCGGGGCTGGAAAACGCCAGCAAGTCGTGGTTGAAAAAACTGTACTACGACAAGGAGGGGTAGGAATGATCGGGGACAAGCTCATCATCAAGGACAAACACCGCCGGGCGGCCGAGCAGATCGTGGATCGCATCCTGCCTCGGCTGCAATTCTCCCCGAGGATCTACACGATCACCATTGCCGGTGAGTCGGGCAGCGGAAAGTCAGAGACCGGCCAGGCCGTGGCCGATGCCCTGAGCCGGCGCGGCTTCAAGACTCTGGTGCTGCAGCAGGATGACTACTTTGTCCATCCCCCGAAGACCAACGACAGAACACGGCGCCGGGATATCCGCTGGGTCGGCACTCAGGAGGTGCGTCTGGATCTTCTGGATGAACACCTCGCCCAGGCCCGGGCGGGGGCGGAGACGATTGTGAAACCCCTCGTGGTGTATGGGGAGGATCGCATCACCGAGGAGACCGTTTCCCTCCAGGGCGTTGCCGCCGTGGTTGCCGAAGGGACCTACACGACCGCGTTGGATAATGTCGACACCCGGGTGTTCATCAATCTGACCTACCTGGAAACCCTGCAGTCCCGGCTGGAGCGGGCCAGGGAAGCTCAGGAGGATTTCTTGGAGAAAGTGCTGGAAATCGAGCACCGGATCATCTCGGCCCACAAGAGCCGGGCCGATTACATCGTCGACAAGGAGTACAAGGTAGTTACGCCGGGCTGACCGGCCGGGACAGAGCGCCTCCCGGAGACTGTCGCCGCTAACGCCTCTCCACCAACTGCAGATCCCGGTACGCCTTCTCGCTCTTGGCCGCCATTATGAAGTCGTTGCGGTGCAGTCCCCTGATCTTATGGGTCCACCAGCTCACGGTCACGCGGCCCCACTCCGTTAGAACGGAAGGATGGTGGCCTTCTTTCTCGGCCATCTCACCGATTTTGTTTGTGAACTTCAGAGCCGTTGTGAAGTCGGGAAACCGAAAACTTCGTTCGATACGGTAGGATCCGTTCTCCCTCTCCAATTTCCAGTCGGGAACCTGAGGAAGGTAATCCTCTATCTCCGCACGGGTAAGCGGCTGCTCCCCGCCCTGGCAGGCTGTACATCTCATTATATCCAAGGAGCTCATATACCCTCCTGACCCACAATATAATAATTTCACTATCCTGATGGCCAGTTTTAAGGGGCAGTGAGGGCTGTATTTCAGGTCTCTGCCTGGAGGATGCTCCAAATGGCGCGAATCTGCTGAGCCGCCGGACCGTCCCTGAACTCCACAAGGGGAATCCCCTGCATGAGCGCTTCCTGGACCTGGGGATCGAAAGGAATTTTCCCGATGCAGGGAGCTCCTCCCTGACTTGCCAGGGCCTCGATCTTACTGCACTGATCGGGATTGAGGTCGGCCTTGTTGATGATCACCTTTGCCGGGATTCCGAAGTGGCCGGCCAAGTCCAGGACCCGCTGCAAGTCATGGACGCCGGACACTGTCGGTTCGGTGACGATCAGCACCAGGTCGAGACCCGTGATCGAGGAGATCACCGGGCAGCCGACTCCGGGAGGACCGTCACTCAAGATGAACCGAGCTCCGTAGCGCGCGGCCAGCTGGGAAGCGCGGTTCCGCACCTCGGTGACGAGCTTTCCCGAGTTCTCCTCTCCGATGCCCAGCCGGGCGTGCGCCATCGGACCGTACAAGCTCCGGGAAACGAACCAGGTACCGTTTATGTTGTCCCGGGAGCTGATCGCTTCAACAGGGCATATGTGGAAGCACAGGCCGCAGCCCTCGCAGTCCAGCGGCTCGATGCGGTAGCGAGGCCTGTCGTTTTGCCCCTCGGATACGGGATAAATCGCCTGAAAATGGCAGGCCTTGGCGCAGTCTCCGCAGCCGGTACAGGCATCCTCATCGATGCGGTAGATCTTACCGCCGGTAAAGGCGCGGCTTTCCACCACGGAAGGTTTGAGAAGCAGGTGGAGGTCCGGAGCGTCTACATCCGTATCCGAGAATACGGCCATTGGCTTTGTACCTGCCGGTTCAGGACGATTTGCCTGTTTTGCCAAAACCGCCAGGCTGGCGGCCACCGTGGTTTTCCCCGTGCCCCCCTTGCCGCTGATGATTCCGATCTCCCGCGCCGGTTTATCGGTCCCGGATTCGGATACGGCGGCATGGCCTGCCGGCCCGGGAGCTGTGGCAGGTTCTTTGCCCCCTTGATCTGCGAAGCTTTCTTCAACCGGTGCCGGAGGAACCGGGTCCGCCGACAGTGCAGTGATCCGCTCGAAGATTTGGAGAAGCTGCTGCTGGAGCTCCGGCTCGCCCCGGGCCAGGATTTCGCCCCGGGAGTAGCGTTCGGCATACTGCCTGCTAAAGGGGATTCGGCCGATTACGGGAACCGACACGGCATCGGCGTACCCGTCGATCAGGGAGTCGTCGCCGCTGCTGCGGTTGATCACGATCCCCGTGGGTATTCCCATCTGCAGGCTCAAGGAAACAGCCAATTTCAGATCGTGGAGGCCGAAGGGTGTGGCTTCGGTGACCAGGATACAGGCATCGCTTCCTTTCAGACTCTGCACTACCGGACATGCGGTCCCGGGAGAGGCGTCGATCAGGGTGATTTGTTCCTCGGCTCGGGAATCTTCCCGGGTTGCTCGATTTTTCACGGCCTGTACGACTTTCGGGGCGATCGATTCCCCGACGTTCAGAATCCCGTGGGAGAAGAAAAAAGAATTCTCGCCGGATGATCCTTTGACGGTTCCCGTTTGTACAGTTCCGATGGCGAACGGCTCTTCCCGCAAGGCCTGCTCCGGACAGAGGGTGCTGCAGGCGCCGCAGGCGTGGCATAGCTCGGGAAAGATAAGGACGCTGCCTTTGATGACCGCGATCGCATTGTAGGCGCAGACCTCTGCACAGCGGCCGCAGCCCGTACATTTGTCCTGATTCAGGACCGGTTTGAGTACGGTCACCGATTCCGAATGCGTGAACTCCGGATCGAGAAAAAGATGATCGTTCGGCTCCTCCACGTCGCAGTCCAGCAGGGTCACTGTCCTGCCCGCCTGAGCCAGTGTCCAGGCCAGGTTCACGACAAGGGTGGTCTTTCCCGTGCCCCCCTTGCCGCTCGCTACGGTTATTTTCATTGTATTTCCTGTCGTGGAATGTGGAATTGCGAATCTGTGATGTGATTGCTCAGAGCCTGTCTAAGCTCGGATCATGGGTGCGCCGCACTTCGGGCAGGGCACGGTGCTGCAGGGCGTTCCGGGTTGATGCGATACGGTAGCCCCACACTGCGGACAGAGGCATCCGCCCCCTGGTCCTGCACCCCGACCGCCGCCTCGCCCGCGGCCGGGTCCGGCCGACCCTCCGGCCCCTGGTCCACCCCCAGTTCGGGGTCCCCTTCCATCTTTGCCTGGCATACGCTACTCCTTCCGCGGTCCGGACATGCCGAAGTGGGGCTGCACCGTCGGGCTTTCCGTGGCTTTGTATTTTCCGTCCTGAAATGCCTTCAGGGCGTCGGAAACCGTGCCGCTGACCCCGGTTATGACCGAAATCTTCGCGGCCTGAAGGGCACGATGGGCGTTGGGGCCGACATTGCCGGTGAGAACTGTTTCCGCCCCATGATCGGCAACGGTTTGGGCAGCCTGGATTCCCGCCCCGCCACCAGCCGACTGGGCTGCATTGGCTACGGCTTCGGTTTTGCCGCTTTCGGTATCGATGACGAGAAAATAGGCACATCGACCGAAGCGCGGATCCACCCGGGCACTCTGATCGGTTCCGCTGGAACTGACTGCTATCTTCATAGGTTACCTCCTGACATTATTGACAAACTCAAGGATTCCAGTGTTGGCCCCCGCCTCTTCCAAGTCGGCCCTGTCCCGGACCTCCCAGGCCCATCCCCCATGCGCCGCCCGGCTGCCAGCCGGCCTGTCGAGCGAAGTCAATGACTCGATCGCTGTGGCACTTCGGACAGGAGGGGGGAGCGGGTTGTTCCTCCGCTTCCTCGGTTGAGAGTTCTGCTTCCCAGAGGGCACCGCAACTCGAACATCGGTAGCGATTCAGCTTGAGTACCACGTTTCCCCCTTCGATTCGAATAGCCTTTCCCTCGGTTAGAGCTTCAGCTATTTTCTTGTGGGCGCTCTCCACGATACGAGCGCAGGTGGGGCGGGAAATACCCATGCGTTTAGCCGCCTCCTGCTGATCCAGTCCGTCTTTGTCCACCAACCGGATCGCTTCGTACTCGTCTACTGTAAGAGTCTCTTGCTCAAGGCGAACCATTGGGATACCTTGGGGCTTGAAGTAGACTACGGACGGAGGATACTGGACCCGTCTGTCCTTCTTGGGTTTGGCCATAAACCCATTCCTTTGTTGAGAATATTCTCATTTAAAAGTATAATGAGCATATTCTCATTTGTCAAGAGATTTGTTATATTATGAACGATAACATGGGGATAGACGCCATCGCAATCTCCATTTGCTTCGATAACCGGAAATTGCGATCTTATAAACGATAGTATGCTGTAGGAATGGATCGCAATCTTCGATTCCATCCGTGATCCAAGCCTGCAATGTCCAAGGAAGGAAGATATCGATGTCAGAGGCACATACGAAAAATCAGGAGAAGGAACGTCAGGAGCAGGACAAGCGAATCGCCGAGCAGTTGGCCCGGATCAAACACAAATTTCTGGTCATGAGCGGAAAGGGCGGAGTGGGAAAGAGCACGGTTGCCGTGAATCTGGCAGCCGCATTGGCTGAAAAAGGCTACTCCGTCGGTTTGATGGATGTGGATCTTCACGGTCCGAGCACCATAAAGATGCTCGGATTGGAGGGGGAACCGGTGAAGATGAGCGGACAGCACCTTTTGCCTATTCCCTACGGCGAGCGGATGAAGGTCGTGTCCATGGCTGCTTTGCTGGAGGATCGGGACATGGCGGTCATCTGGAGGGGGCCATTGAAGATCGGGGCAATCAAACAGTTTATTTCCGATGTGCTGTGGGGAGAACTGGACTACCTGCTCATCGACTCTCCCCCCGGAACCGGCGATGAACCGCTGACCGTGGCCCAGGTCATGCACGGCGCGCGGGGAATCATCGTCACCACGCCCCAGGAGATCTCTCTCCTGGATATTCGAAAATCCATCACCTTCTGCCGGCAGGTCAACATGCCGGTTGTAGGTATTTTGGAAAACATGAGCGGGTTGATCTGCCCGCATTGCGGTGGTAAGATCGATCTTTTTTCATCAGGCGGTGGCGAGCGTACAGCCCGGGAGATGGGGGTCCCCTTCCTCGGCAGAATCCCGATCCGCCCGGAGATCGTAGCCTCTACCGACGAGGGCCAGCCCTACGTTCTGCGGGATGAACGAGGCAAAGAGGATTTCAGCGTCATAATCGACAAATTGATTCACGGAGGGATACAAGAATGAAAATTGCAATGCCTATTCAAGGCGGCAAGCTTTCGCAGCACTTTGGACACAGCGAGCAGTTCTCGCTGTTCGAAATCGAAGGTCAAGCGGTCCAGGGACGAGAGGATATCACGCCTCCGCCCCACGAACCCGGCCTGTTGCCACGCTGGCTCAAAGAGCGGGGGGTGACCCTGGTCATTGCCGGCGGCATGGGTAACAGGGCGCAGCTGATCTTCGAACAGGCGGGAATCGAGGTGATCTGCGGCGCACCCAGTGAGACTCCCGATATGGTGGTGGACAGCTACCTGAAGGGGAATCTGGAGGCGGGGGACAACACCTGCGATCACTAGGATTCGCCGGCGAACCGCCCTGGGCGGGCGCCCGCGGCCGGGGCTCTATAGATCGGGGCGCCTAGTCGCTAGCGCCGGTTTCGCTCCAACCATTTCTCGGCGAAATCCACACACAGGCGCTGGGGAAACAGCTGGGCCTTGGCGTAGCCGACCAGACCCTTGCGGATCTGGTCTTTACATTCCCTTTCGAAATCTTTCCCCAGGCGCTCGAAGTCATCACTGTGGTAGTTGAAATCTTTGAAGCGCTTCCAACGGCGGTGAGCACCGACCTTCACGGGTGCTCCGGTGGAAACGATTCGCTTGCCGTGGAAGTCGGCACGGTCCTCTCCCAGATGCATGGACGTGTTGCTGCTGTGATCCACGCCCATCAGCAGCACCCAGCCGTCCAGTTCGTACACACGGGCCAAGGGGGAATATTCCCCCAGTCCGAACTCCAGGCTGTGATCCTGTACGATCTTCAAGGCTTGTTCGCCCCAGGCGGTGAAGGAAACCTGGGGATGGGCGCTGCGCACCACGGAGCGGAGCGTGCGAAAACACTCCGCCACGACACCCATGCCCCGGGTCGGTGTGAGCTCCGGGTCGTAGGCCGGCATGGTTCTGCGGATCGTCTCCCACCACGACTTCGGTACCGGCGGATTCTCCCACAAAGAGGGGTCCGACAGATCCCCCGAGTGGGCGGGCATGATCAGAGTTCCGTAGCTGCGCAGCACCTTCTGCAGGGCCAGGATGACCGCGACCGGGCCGCCGCAAACCCAGCCCAAAGCGCTTAGTGACGAATGAACAATCAGAACCATACCCGGACGAACCCCCAGAGCCTGCAGATCTCTGGTCAGCGATTCAACGGTCACGGGTCCTTTTGTGGATACGGAGATTGCCTGTCCTTCCTTGGTCATGGGTCTTACCCTATTTTCGGCTGGGAAGAACAAAAAACCGGCAGGAAATCGCTCTCCCGCCGGTTTTACCGGATTGTTCGTGGCTGGTGTTAACGAGCTCATCAGCGGCTCAAGCTTATTCTGCCGCTGACCGTTTTTACCTCGAAGGGAATCGAGCCGTCTCCCACCGTCCCCTCCAGTTTGTTTCTCTTCTGTTCGATGATCTGAACGGGAAAATCGCAGGAGATCGAACCGCTTACCGACTGGAGCCGCAAATCGGCATCAACACCCGAAAACACCTCCAGCTCCACCGCCCCTGAAATCGTATCGATTTCCACCGAGCCGCCCGGTTCAAGATCCAGGATCTCCCCCTGAATCCTTCCCGAAGTTGAGTTGATATCCAGCGTCTTTCCCGCGGAGGCGAAGTGGATCGATCCGCTGATGGATTTGGCTTTCAGGTCGCCGCTTCGCTCGGTATCGATTCGGCCCGACACGGTCTCCAAAACCTGATCAACTCCGGTGCCCATATTTTCGATACTGATGTTTCCGGAGATATTGTTCGCCCGTATCTCCCCGATGGAGGAGGGCACTTTCACATCGAAAGATACCGAACCGAAGGGAGATCCGGGAATGTTACGGTAGATCGGGCGAATACTCAGGCTGGTGCCCCGGGGTTCGATTTCGATTTCGAACTCCTCGAGGTACCTGGCCGAACGGGCCTGCTTGACATAGCGGACCTGTACGTAGCCCTGGTTCCAGCCCTCGATCAGGATCGGGCCCGATACGTTGCGGATCTCCAACTCGCGGAAGCTGCCCTCGAACCGTTCGGTGACTTCCTGGCTCTCCCAGCCCGGCCCGGCCGTAAAATCCCGACCCACTCCCTCGAAGGAACGGTAGCTGTCGCCGCGATAGAAAGGCTCGATCCAGAGCAGATAAACCAGGGCGTAAACGGACAGAGCTGCGGCCAGGATGCCGAAGACGGGACCGAGGATATCGACCCAGGTTTTTCTACTCCTCATCTTCCATCTTCTCCAATTCCCGCTGCATCAAACGCTTCTCCAGGCTGCCGCCGTGGTAGATAAAGGCGCTTACAAAGTGAGCCACGATGCCTATACCCCAACCCAACGCCGGCCAGAGCCACCATTGGTACCCGGACCAGGTCGTGTTGTTAATGATGGCCAGCACCACCATGACCACTGCGTAGATCAGAAAATGGCGGATGAAGTCCATCTTCTTCATCGCGATCTTTCGAGCGCGTTCGATCTTTTCCTCTTGTGTTGCCATTGCTTCCCCCTTAAAAATTGTTATGAATCGGTGATTAAAAATTAATAAGTGTAATTAATGCCGTCCATAATTTTATTTATCAATCAGTAATTTCAATAGTGATACCTGTCTACTGTTGAAACAACTGAAACGAACAGATCTGTCACTCCTGTCTTGTTGGCTACCAACCGATCGACTCCAATGAACAGGATAGTGAGTTTTGTAAAGAGATGGGTTTTTGAGTCTTGTGTTCACGGAAAAACAGCCCGTTTCCGCAGGGGAAACGGGCTGTTCGAAATTATGAACCGCGGAACCGGACCCTCAGGTCTCCTGCGGTTCCTCCGGCTTGTGTGGCTCCTCCGGAGGAGTTTCCGGTTTCTCGGGCTTCTCCCCGACCCAGAATCGCGTTTTGAATCGATCCCGGAATCGATCCTTCCACTCCTCGTCCCGGGTTCTACGATGATCGTGGTCCTTGTGACCACCGGCCTTGAACAGGATGTGAGCCAGAAGTACGATTCCCCAGCTCTGCCAGTAGGTCAGCGGCTTCAATCCGAAGACCTCGGGCATGATCCAGTTCCAGAGCACCATGACCAGGAGTCCGAACAGAAGGGCCAAGACGGCTGCCAGAACCACACCACCGATTATCATACCGACGCGTAAAAACGGTCTTTTCATATCATGAAACATCTATTTACCTCCTCGGGGCTGATTCCCCGTGCTGTTTTTCGTGTATATTCTTCGTTTTTGCGGGAATCCAGCTTTCTCGGCCCTGGACGTTCCCGGCCTTGTCGCAGCGTAATCACTAAGCCAGCTCATCGACCATCTCCTTGAGATCGTGCAGGCGTTTGCGCAAAAACTGCACTGCGTAGCGTTTTCGAGCGATCAGGGTGTTCAGGGGGACTCCGCTTTGTTCAGAGATCTCCCTGAAGGTCTTGCCTTCGATCGCCTGTTGGATGAAGGCATCCCGCTGCTCCGGTGGAAGCTCCTCGAGCGCCTCGATCAGCGCATCCATGACTGCGCGCCGGATGAACTCCTTCTCGATGTTGATGCCGCTGTCGGCAAGCAATTCCTCCAGTGTGATGTCTTCTCTCTCCTGCTGCAGACTTAAGTCGTTCCTCCTCCTGCGGTAGCGATCGATGATCTTGTTTCTGGCGATGGTATACAGCCAGCCCACGACGTTCTCGATCGGCTCTGTGACGCTGGCGGCGCGGATCGCCTGGAAGAACACATCCTGCAGCAGGTCTTCCGCCTCCTCCAGGCTTCCGGTTCGGGAACGGATGAAACCGAGGAGAGAGGTCCGCTCGCTTCTGTACACCTTCTCCAGGCGCTGCACTAATACTGCCTCCATACTACAGGTATAGACGAGCCAGTCCCCTCGTTTATTGTACAACCGGCTTTTTTTCTTTTTTTCATCATGCCTATATTCTATACTACCTAGATCGATAATGGCTCTGTGTTTTTTCGGGATCTCTGGGGCGGTGCCCACGGCGTAACACGGGAATGTCAGCTTTGCCGATTGACTCTTGGATTGAACAGACGAAGCGTTGAATTTTTAAAATGTGAGGTGAAGAAGCATCACACCCAATACCAGAAATTGATCTGGCGTCTCTTGGATCTATACGCTGCACGCCACGAAAAAAGATTCCAACGTTGCCTAAGGCCGACTTGGCTTTGCGAAAAAGCCGTGCTTTTTTGTCTCAAAGTCCCCGAATGTTCCGTTAGGCGTCCTTCACTTTCGCCAATGTGCGAATTCTGGTCTCTGGAAAAATGCGCAAATGTTCGTCCGTTGGCAAAGAAAAAAAGTTATCCGAAAATTGCCAACGATTAATCTGGGCGCGGATTACAAGAAGAGGCGAGAGCGCAAAACACGACATCCGGAGGAAAAAGCAACAGATCGGTCAGGGAAGGGAGAAGGGCGGCAACAGTGATGGCACTATATTCTCTCTTCATGGTGGGGAATTTATCCGGATTGCTTGTCTTCTCTCATCCCCACCCTCCCAGGAGCCGGCAGTAGGGGGCGTGTTCTCGCTTATCGAGAGGTAGCAGCTGTTTTGATATACGATCGACGGATCGGTATGGTAAGCTTTTTGGGAACGGATGAAACAGACCGAAGATCTGAAGGTATTTATTTCCACCGGCGATAGGGATTCCTCTTGCTGCGAGTGCGGGGAGGCTCTCGGCCGTGGAGCCGGGCTCGAAAGCGATATGAGCGGC
>Ga0315551_10001159_pt1 | contig 20250 bp, 14 predicted proteins | sample SalMarSW160290MG_FD_203678 | JGI IMG/M metagenome (GOLD analysis project Ga0315551, IMG submission 203678) | Salt marsh sediment microbial communities from the Plum Island Ecosystem LTER, Massachusetts, United States - Salt Marsh Sediment SW1602-90 ...
TCATAAACTTAGGCCTCGATGCTTTCAGGAAGAAAAAGATAAGCCAGGGGGAGATTGAGAAACTTCTTCCCAATTTGAAGGGGATAGACTATTCCAACAGATAAAATATACTCCCCGGGAAGATTCTTTCTGTCTGCTAGGGGATACCTGCCCCAGCCCCATGGCCGAAGCACTGGCCAGGAAGATCTAGCCGGGCCTTTTACCGGGCCTGTTCCATATCTGTATCTCTTTTGGGCTTGAATTCAGTCCCTTCCTTCCAATTGGGAAAGGCGGTCTCCATGCTGAGCCTGTATCCCACTCTTTTCCTTTCTCGATATGGTCCTCTCCTGGACTCGTGTACAGGGATGGTACGCCTTCTCTGGCGAAACTGAAATGGTCTGAGCGGTCCAGGCTGACTTCTTCCATAACCCGTAATGTCCAGGCCATGTAATCATCGCCGTATTGAAAGGAGTTTGACTGTTGTTTTCCTTCAATGTTGAGTTTTGCCTCGGGATCTGCTGCGATCTCCACTATGGGCTTCGGATGGACAGGAACTGCCGCCTCACGGCCTGACTGTTCTCAAAATCATCACGGAAATGAAGATATTACCATGAGAGGGAAAGAAGTTGCGGGAGATTCTTGATTATGTTAAAGTCACGGAGCAATTTCTCTTTCCAAATCCTTGAAGGAGGTCTTTATCATGAAACGTTCATTCATCTTTACCGGAATTCTGCTCCTGCTCTTGACCAATGTGCCTACCATGCACTCAGAGCAGAGTAAGATCCCCGATGCCTTGATGCTTCGCTTCCCAGATGTAAGCGCAGACAGAATCGTTTTTGTTTATGCCGGAGATCTTTGGGTTGTGGCCAAAGAGGGTGGACTCGCCCGGAGGCTTAGCTCTCCAGAAGGGATGGAAATCTTTCCCAAGTTCTCACCTAATGGCCAGACGATTGCCTTTAGCGGTAACTATGACGGAAATATAGATGTCTATGTAATGCCTGCGGCAGGCGGTTCTCCCAGGAGGCTGACCCATCATCCTGATACAGATTTCGTGGTTGAGTGGTACCCTGACGGAAACAATATTCTTTACAGATCGAGGATGAAGAGTCCTTCCTATCGTTATAACCGCTTCTTCAAACAGCCCCTTAAGGGAGGAATGCCGGAGACGCTCCCTCTTCCCTATGGAGAGCTGGCGAGTTTCAGTCCTGACGGAAAGCTTATGGCCTTTCAGTACATCTCCCGGGAATTCCGCACCTGGAAACGGTACCGTGGAGGCATGGCCAGCGATTTATGGCTCTATGATCTGGTCAACAACACCTCAGAGAAAATCACGGTCTTCGAGGGCACCGATGCTTTACCCATGTGGCATGAGAACATGGTTTATTTTCTTTCAGACAGGGATGAACGGAAAAAGCTCAATATCTGGGCTTACAGTCTCGATACCAAAGAGACGCGTCAGGTCACCAGATTTACCGAATACGATGTCAAATGGCCGAGCATAGGTCCTGACTCCATCATTTTTGAGAATGGTGGTAAGCTCTATCTGCTGGACCTTAAAACCGAAAAGTCCCATCCGCTTTCCATTCAGGTACCAGCCGATCTTCCTGAAATGCGCGCTCAGCTTAAGGACTGCTCCAAGAATATCGAGAATTATTCTCTATCGCCCAGTGGAAAGCGTGCTTTGTTCGGAGCGCGAGGCGAAATTTTCACCTTGCCGGAAGAACATGGAAGCGTCCGCAACCTGACCAATACTTCAGGCGTGGCCGAGCGCTATCCCTCCTGGTCTCCTGACGGCAAGCATGTTGCCTATTTCTCAGACCGCACAGGGGAATACGAATTATATCTTTGTCAAGGCGATGGCAAAGGAGAAGAACGGAGGGTCACCACAGATGGCAAATTTTATCGCTTTGGACCGGTATGGTCACCTGACAGTAAAAGAATTGCCTACATCGACAAAACCAGCAGCCTCTATGTTCTAGATGTTGCGGACGGCCTGTCAAAATATGTGGATAAGGATGAAGTGCGATATATTTTTGATTATACCTGGTCGCCCGACAGCCGATGGCTTGCCTACACAAAGCATATGGAGAATGGTCAAGGGGCGATTATGATATATGACACTTCCCAGGACAAGAAGCATCAATTAACCAGCGGATATTATAATGATTCGCAACCTGTGTTTGATCCTGAAGGGAAGTATCTTTTCTTTTACTCTGACCGGGTCTTCCGCCCGGTTTATGGCGATATGGATGATACTTGGGTGTACCCCAATTCTACGGATATTTATGTGCTCACTCTCCAGGAGGATGTCGAATCTCTCGTAGCCCCGAGAAGCGATGAGGAGGAGATTAAGGAAGACGAAAAAGAAAAGAAGGGAGAAAAGGATAAAGGCAAAGAAGAGGAGGAGGCTGAAAAGAAAGCCGAAAAGCCGGCCAAAAAGGAAGATAAGCCCAAACCTGTCAATATTGATTTTGATGGCATTGAGGAACGAGTGGTGAAGGTTCCTGTGGATGTCGGCAATGTTGGACCTCTGCGCGCAGTAAAAGGGAAAGTCGTCTATCTGCGCTATCCTGCAACCGGAGCTTCGAGGCCGGGTGTTCCTTCAGGGGCTTTACTCTATTATGATCTGGAGAAGAGGGAGGAAGAGACAGTCATTTCAGGCATAGACTCATTCGATTTATCAGCTGATGGCAAGAAGGTTCTTTATAAAAGCAAGACAACCTGGGGAATAATCGACTTGGCTCCCAAGAAAAAAGTAGGGGATGGCCAAATAGCTACTAACAAGATGAAGGCCTGGATTCATCCCCGTGAGGAATGGAAGCAGATTTTTAATGATGCCTGGCGGATCGAGCGTGACTTTTTTTACGCACCCAACATGCACGGCCTTGATTGGAAGGCCACCAAAGATCGCTATGAAGCCATGCTGCCCCATGTGGTCGACAGAGAAGATTTAAACTATGTAATCGGAGAAATGATCGCCGAGTTAAACGTCTCCCACTCCTATATCGGTGGAGGAGACATCGAACAGCCTAAGAGGATTTCGGTTGGACTCCTTGGTTGTGATTTTGAGCTGGGTAAAGAGAATAAGGCCTTCCGCATCACAAAAATCTATGATGGGGCACCCTGGGATGCAGAAGTCCGCTCCCCGCTTCGCCGGCCCGGTGTCAAGGTGAAAGAAGGAGAGTATCTTCTGGCTGTAAACGGTCAACCCCTGGACACGTCCGAAGACATTTGGGCATCTTTCCAGGGTCTCGCCGGTGAAGTAGTCACGTTAACGGTTAATTCCGAAGCGACTCTTGAGGGAGCAAGAGATGTTCTCATCGAGCCCCTCTCCAGTGAGTATCGGCTGCGTAACCTGACCTGGATCGAAAGCAACAGGAAGAAAGTGGATAAAGCGACTAATGGCAGAGTAGGGTATATCTACGTGCCTGACACAAGCATAAACGGCCAGAATGAGCTGGTCCGCCAGTTCATTCCCCAGCAGAGAAAAGATGGGCTCATCTTTGATGAAAGATTCAACAGCGGCGGCCAGTTTTCTGATCGATTTATCGAAATGATGAACCGTCCTCTTTATGCTTTTGCTGCCCGGCGCGACCTCCGCGACCTGCGCGTCCCTTCTGTGACTCACGTTGGACCAAAGGTGATGTTGATCAATGAGTGGGCAGGTTCTGGAGGGGATGCTTTTCCCTACTGTTTTCGCAAAGCCGGACTCGGGCCGATAATAGGGAAGAGAACCTGGGGAGGTCTTGTCGGTATCAGTGGTAATCCTATGTTGATCGATGGAGGCTTCCTCACAGCCCCCAATCTGGCCATATGGCATCCTGATGGCTACTGGGATGTGGAAGGCCACGGCGTGGACCCTGATATCGAAGTAGAAAACGCACCTCATGAGATGGCGGCTGGTAAAGACCCTCAGTTGGAAAAAGCTATAGAAGTTGCTCTTGATCTGCTCGAGAAGAATCCTCCTAAGAAGTTTCAGAGACCGCCTTATTCGGACCGCTCGGATAAGACAAAAAAGTAGATTAAGGCCTGCAACAAAAGTTACGCCGATTCAATATCGGCCCGATAGAGTGGATAGATCTGTCAAAGATTTATATCTTGCTTCATATAAGGACAACGGTATCGGGGATCTGGTTAAAAAAAATACTGTATAGAATGGAGAAAGGCGATGCAAGCTAATGAAACAAAATCAAGAAGCTCGACTCAAAAATGGCTCATCGGCTATGGAAGCCGACCGCTACCGCCTTCCCTGGCAAGACGGTCTTCCCGAAGTTCTTGAGATATCGCTCAGCCCTTTCAGGGAGCGGCTGGAAGCCAGCTACAGCAAGATGACCAATGCTTTAGAGGTTGCGTTTGAGCAGAGATGAAAAGAAGGAGAAATAAGATAGGCATCAATTCTGGTTATGCGGAGGTGAGCGGCTCCAGACTCTATTATGAAACTGCAGGGCAAGGTTATCCTCTAGTTTTTGTCCACGGAGGACTGGCAGACAGCCGGATGTGGGAGGAGCAGTTTTCATCTTTCGCGGATCATTTTAAGGTGATCCGGTACGACGCGCGCGGTTTTGGGAAATCAGAAACGCCGAAAAATCCTTTTTATCCCTATCAAGACCTGAAGGCTTTGCTGGATTACCTGAATGTGGAAAAAGCCTTTTTTCTAGGCCTGTCCATGGGAGGCGCCATTTCCATCGACTTCACTCTGGAATATCCTGAAAGAGTGAAAGCTCTGATTCTTGCAGGCCCATCTGTCCATGGCTTTGCCTACTCAGAAAAATTTCTCCAGAAAGGATTGGAACTATTCACTGTTGCCCTGAAAAAGGGGGCGGAGCAAGCTACGCGAATTCTCTTTGAAGACCCATTCTGGGAATACGTACTTCCTTCTCTGGAGCATATCAAAGCAAGGAATAAAATGCGGATAATGGCCAGAGAGTTTTTCCAGGCTTTCTGTTGGGACCCCAACCTGATGAAAGCCGCCGCTCCACCGGCGGTAGAGAGAATTTCAGGAATAAATGTTCCCGCTCTCCTTATTGCTGCCGGAGAAGACCACCAGGAGAATATCAACGCTGTGAAGAAGTTAGAATCTGAGATAAGAGGAGCCGAGAGAGTAGATCTGGCGGGAGCCTGCCATATGATGAATTTGGAATACCCGGAAAAATTCAACAGGGTCGTCCATGAGTTTTTAAAAAAGCTGTAAAACAGAATACACAGCAAACCCCCTTATTCAGGCAAATTCTCCAACACTCGCTTCATCTGCTGTCGTCAAGCTTAAATAGATTGACAAGTGATCTTTTAGATGCTAAAAAATCGGTCTAGACAACTCAATGAAAAAAATAAGGAGGAAGTGATGAGAATTTTACGAAACCGGGAAAAGACGGCCGCCGCTCTTTTTGGATGTGCCATTTTATTTTTTTCCTTTTTCTTCGTCCCGGCATGTCAAAAAAGTGAAGAGACTGGAAAAGTCTCGCAGGAAATCAAGCCTCCCGTAGCCGAGAGGATAAAGAAGGAACTCACTATTCACGGCCAAACTAGAGCTGATTATTATTACTGGCTAAACCAGAGGGATAATCCGAAGGTCAAAGAATACCTGCAGGCAGAGAATGAATACGAAGAGGCTGTGATGAAACACACAGAAACCCTGCAGCAGAAGCTCTTCGATGAGATCGTGGCAAGAATCAAGCAGACGGATATGTCCGTTCCTTACAAGGAGAGAGGATATAACTATTACATCCGGTACGAAGAGGGAAAGGAATATCCCATCTACTGCCGGAAAAAGGGCACCATGGAAGCCGAGGAGGAGATCCTGTTGAACGTCAATGAGATGGCTGAAGGCTACGATTACTATCATGTCGCTGGCTTTACAGTAAGCTCTGATAACAATCTTATCGCCTTTGGAGTGGATACAGTCAGCCGGAGAAAATACATCCTATATTTCAAAGACCTCCGCACAGGTGAGGTGCTGAAAGACGAGATTCCAAACACGGCTGGTCGTGCTGCCTGGGCTAATGACAACAGAACCGTTTTCTACCCACTAAAAGATGAGACGACCCTCCGTCCCTACAAAATCATGAAGCATGTTCTGGGGACTCTCGCTCCCGACGACACAGAGGTTTTTCAAGAGGCCGATCCCACATTCGAAACCTATGTGTTTAAATCCAAGTCCAGAAAATACATTTTTATCGCCTCTGAACAGACATTATCTACAGAATACCGTTATCTGGATGCGGACGATCCCGATGGGGAGTTTAAAATCATCCAGCCCAGAGAAAGAGATCTGGAGTACCATGTGGATCATTTTCAGGATAAGTTCTATATCAGAACTAATCTCGAGGCAAAGAATTTCAAACTGGTGGAAACTCCCATCCAGAAGACCTTCAAAGAAAACTGGGTTGACCTTATTCCGCACCGGCAGGATGTCCTCCTGGAAGGGTTTGAGATATTCAACGATTTCCTGGTTGTCGGTGAGCGCAAGGATGGATTACCTCAGCTCCGGGTGATCAAGTGGGATGACCGCTCTGAGCATTACCTCGATTTTGGGGAAGAGACATACACGGCTTACATTTCCTATAATCCTGAGTTTGATACAAGCCTTCTCCGCTTCGGGTACACCTCACTCACCACTCCCGACTCTATCTATGATTACAACATGAGGACAAAGGAAAAAACGCTCTTAAAACAGGAGGAAGTTGTCGGTGATTTCAATTCCCAGAATTACCATGCGGAAAGACTTTACACTACAGCCAGAGATGGTACCAGGGTCCCCATTTCTTTGGTTTACAGAAAAGGCCTGGAAAAGAATGGGAACAGCCCGCTTCTCCTTTATGGCTACGGATCCTATGGATACACCGAAGATCCCACTTTTAGTTCGGTCAGATTGAGTCTCCTTGACAGGGGCTTCATCTATGCCATCGCCCATATTCGAGGCGGACAGGAGATGGGCCGGGACTGGTATGAAAACGGCAAACTGTTGAAGAAAAAGAACACCTTCACCGATTTTGTCGACTGTGCTGACTACCTTGTTGCACAAAAATACACCAACCCTGAAAAGCTCTTTGCTATGGGAGGAAGTGCCGGGGGCCTGCTGATGGGCGCTGTGGTGAACATGCGGCCTGATCTGTTCAAGGGCGTGGTTGCCGCTGTCCCCTGGGTGGATGTGGTCACCACCATGCTGGACGACAGCATTCCTCTCACTGCCAGTGAGTTTGATGAATGGGGCAATCCCAAGAAAAAAGAATACTATGACTACATGCTTTCCTATTCTCCCTATGACAACGTGGAGGCCAAGGATTATCCTGCTATGCTGGTCACCACCGGATTTCACGACTCACAGGTTCAATACTGGGAGCCGGCCAAATGGGTAGCCAAACTCAGACATTTGAAAACAGATAATAATTATATTCTCCTGCATACCGAAATGGAGGCCGGGCATGGCGGTGTTTCCGGCCGCTTCAGAAGACACAAACAAACAGCCTTGTTCTATGCCTTCATGCTCGACCTTCTTGGTATCAAAGAGTAAAAAAAGAAAAAGGATTATCAACCCCCTTTTCAGGTTTGACCTCTCCGAGCCTAGACCTTTCTGAGTTTAAAGAATTTCACAGCGAGAATGAAGAAAAGGACTGAAAAGAGAAAAAGGGCCGCTATGTTGGGCAGTATGGACCTCATATCATAACCAAAGAAGATGAGCTTGTGAAAAGCATCCATCGCCCATCCGGTTGGAAAGATGAAGCTCACTTTTCTCATTCCGGCAGGAAAAAGCTCCATGGGCATCCAGCATCCGCCCAACCCAGCCATAAGGTTGGCAAAAATAATATTGAAGATGATAAGAACTTCCTCTTTCCTGATAATACTCCCCAGAAGGATGCTCAGCCCCCCGATAGTGCCGCAGAAAAACAAAGCCACAAGGAAAAGCGAAGGGATGGAGTTGCCCAGATACGTCTTGAACAGGATTTTGCCGACCAAGAAAAGAACGGTGATCTGTAACATTCCCAACAGAAGGCGGCTGATCCATTTTCCACTGATGATAGAGGAGAAGGTGGCCGGGCTGAGATAGATTCTCTCCAGCTGGCCGAACTTTCGCTCTTGAAGGATGATCACTCCCCCATACATCAGGACAGTAAACAGGATGAACATCACCGCAGAGGCTGGGATCATATGATTGAAGCCCGCAGGGATAACCCGGAGTTCACCGGCAAGTTTAGTCTTCAGCGTGACAAGTCTTTCCCATCGCTGCTGTGAGTATTTTTCCCGGAGTTCTTCCTCATTTTCAGGAGACAGAGTGACAAGTTTAGTTAAAATTTTGATAGTGGCTTTCAGGACGTTGGAGTAGGCTGCCTGGGAGGCTTCCATATTCATCCCTTCCTCTTTTTCCAGAAGAAGCTCAACCTTTTTTCCTTCCAGAACATCCTGAGAAAAACCCTCGGGGATGATAAGAATCCTCCTTTTTTTTCCCTGCTCATTCTCTAAAAGATGGATCGTGTATTTTTCGCTCCTCAATTCTTCGACCAGTGCTTGTGAAAGAAAGTTCCTATCCTTATCCAGGATATCGAGAGTGACTTTCTGGACCTGTGGAGAGGATTTGGGAAAGGCCAGCCCGAAGAGAAAGGCAAAGAGAAGGGGAAAGACGATAAGCCAGAAAAAAAACATCTTGTCTCTGACTGTGATTTTCAGATCATTCAAAGCAATGAACCAGGAAGTCATCTTACCAGGCCCTTCCTCAGGCTCTTCTTCAATAACTGGGAGCCTGCCGTTGAGAAGATGATGCCAACTATAAGCATCCCGGAGAGAACAGGAAAGAGTTCTTTGAGCGGGGTACCCAACAAATTTTTATGGAATGATTGAAGTCCCCAGTAGTTTACGGTCAATTTAGAAAAATAAAGGATAAATTTGGGAAAATTTTCCACAGGGACCATGCTTCCCCCCAACAAGGACATAACAATGATCACAGAAGAAAGGAGTGCTCCGGCCTGCCTTTCGGTCTTGACAAAAGAGTAAAGAAAAGAGATGAAACCGGCTATCAGAACATTGAGACAGATAACAATGAGCAATACCGCAAAAAGATTTCCCCACCGTATGGAAAAAAGGACTCTTCCCAGCGCGACCAGGACAAGAGTGCAGATGGTTCCTATCAATGCAGAGGTCAGAATTTTACTCCAGATGAAATGAGACATTCTGAGCGGTGAGACACTCATCCGCAGCAGAGCTCCCGTCTCTTTTTCCCTGAGAATATCCTCAAAAACAGCGTTCCCGATAAAGAGGAGGAACATGATGGACATGGCAGGAAGAATGTAGCTGTAGACGGAGAGTCCAGACTCTTGTTTTTCTTCACTGGTTGTTGTCTGCTTGATTGATATAACGGGGGGAAGGGCGAATTTGGCCATCCCTTCGATCCTGTTTTTCATCTGAATGGAGAGGGAAGAGAGTTCTTTATCAGGCAGTTTCCCTCGCTCGATAAATCCCTTTACGGTCTCGAGCTCGCCCGAGAAGACCGAAAACAGAGAGGATAAAAGGAGAGTGGTGATATCACAGACTTCTTCCACGATTTGAGGGAGGAATTGTTCTGCTGGATTCTTGAGGAGATGAATTTCTGCTGGCCTGCCGTTCCATACGTTTTCTTGGAAATTTTCAGGGATGACAAGAAGGGCTGAAGCCTTTCCCTTGTTGATGAGCTTGCGGCCTTTCTCCTCCTCCACCGGTTTGAGGTCGATCAATTCCTTGAGTTCTCCCTGCTCGAAAGAACTGAGGAAAAAATTGGAAAGAATGCTCTGGTCCTTGTCTACGGCAAGCACGGAAATGCGGGGCAGGACCTTTTCCTCTTCCTGGCCAAATATAAACCCGAAGATAAAGGTGAAGATGACCGGAATCAGAAGAAATCCGACGATCACCACAGGATTTCTCCATCTGCGGATAAAGTCTTTCCAGATCAGAAGCCAGATATTCTTCACTCCCGCAGTTCCTTTCCCGTCAGTTTGAGGAAGACGCTTTCCAGGTTAGGCTGTTTGATGGAGACGTCTTCGATGGATATGCTCTCTTTAAAGAATTGCTCCAGGATGAGGGGTATCTTCTTCGATGCTTCAAGAGAAAGAATAACTTTGCCATCCTTCAGAGAGATAACGGTTGCATCCTCGAAGGAAGCAAGAATCTCTCGTGCCTGCTCGGCACTGAAATGTCCACTGATCAGAGCAATATCCTTTTCCCCTACGATTCTTATCAATTCCTCTAAGGTTCCCAGAGCCAGAATCTTTCCCTGATCCATGATGGCTATTCTATGGCAGAGTTCTTCAGCCTCCTGCAGATTATGGGTTGTGTAAAGAACCGTTGTCCCGAGAGTAGAAGCTTCTTTTATAATCTCATAGATGTTGAGCCTGGTCTGGACATCAATTCCCAGGGTGGGCTCATCCAGAAGAAGAAGTTTCGGCTGGTGGATCAGTCCTATAATAAGATTTATACGCCTTTTCATTCCTCCGGAATATTTTTTTAAAGGTTCGTTCTCACGGCCCATAAGGCCTGTCTTTTCAAGATAGTGACGAATCCGCTCATTCAGTACCTTTTTACTCAGTCCATTAAGCTTTCCCCAGAAAATCAGATTCTCCTTTGCTGTCAGGTCCTCATAGAAGGCCATTTCCTGGGGGACAACTCCCATCATCTTTTTGATCTCGTGAAGATGGGTTTCCAGATCGAAGGAATCGATGACGATGCGTCCGCCGTCAGGTTTGAGGAGACCTGCGATCATGGAGATAGTGGTCGTTTTGCCGGCTCCGTTCGGGCCCAGGAATCCGAATATTTCTCCTTTTCTGACCTCGAGCGAAATGTCGTCGACTGCTTTCAGCGAATCGAAGGATTTGGAGAGGTGAGATATCTTAAGCATTTGCTTCTCCTTTTTGGGCCTGGACAAGCATAGCATATTTCTTTTTTGAATAAAATTTTTATAATATAGGGAATAACATCTCTCTTTTAAAGGAGGATATGGATGGACTACCGATTTTTAGGATCGTCAGGATTGAAAATCTCCACCCTTTCTTTTGGATCCTGGGTGACTTTTGCCGACCAGATCGGCGAAGATGTAGCCTTCGAATGCATGAAGGTTGCCTATAGTACCGGGGTCAACTTCTTCGATAATGCCGAGGCCTATGCACATGGCCGGGCAGAGGTCATGATGGGAAATATCATAAAAAAGGCGGGTTGGAAACGCTCCGACCTGGTCATATCCACCAAGATTTTCTGGGGAGGAAGCGGACCCAATGACAGCGGTCTTTCCCGAAAACATATTATCGAAGGAACAGAAGCCTCCCTTCGCCGCCTGCAGATGGATTATGTGGATCTTATCTTCTGTCATCGTCCTGATCCGGATACACCTATTGAAGAGACGGTGCGGGCCATGACCTACATCGTTAACAAGGGACAGGCTCTCTATTGGGGAACGAGCGAATGGAGTGCCCAGCAGATTACCTCTGCTTACCATATCGCCCGCCAGCAACATCTCATCCCCCCGACAATGGAGCAGCCTCAGTACAACATGTTCCACCGGGAGAGGGTGGAGAAGGAATATGCCTCGCTCTATGCTGAATTTGGTCTAGGAACAACGATATACAGCCCCCTGGCCAGCGGGCTGATGACGGGGAAATATAACGAGGGCATACCTAAAGGGACACGGGCCTCTTTACGCGGCTATAAATGGCTCCGTGAGCGTTTCGTCGGTGAAGAAGCAGAACGCAAGATAGAAAAAGTCCGAAAACTCACTTCCATCGCCTCAGAACTCGTAATCAGCACGGCTCAACTGGCCATCGCCTGGTGTCTGAAGAATCCACATGTCAGCACCGTTATAACCGGCGCTTCCAGACCAGAGCAGGTGAAAGAAAACATGAAAGCCCTGGATGCAGTTCCGATGCTGACTGATGAAGTCATGGAAAGAATTGAGGAAGTTTTAGCCAACAAACCCGAACCAGAACCCAACTTTCGATAGATTCATAAAAAGTCTTCTGACCGGGTCCTATGAAACTGTAGTATTCAGGCCAGCGAAAGCTGATTATGAGCGAGCAGAAGCATGCCCTGGATGGGGACGTTATAGGGGCAGGCTGCTTCGCAGTATCCTGAGCACTGGCTGCACACGTCGGCTCGGGCACCCGGAATCCTGGCATATTTCAGCATGGCCTCCTTCTCCCGCCCCTGGGCCATAAAATAATGGTTATAACGCATGATCGTGTTCACGGGCACTCCGTGGGGACAGCGCGGCTCGCATACTCCGCACGCGTGGCGGCAATAGAGCTCGCCGCAGCCCTCTTTATAGGCAGCAAGCTTCTCTTTATCCCATTCGCTGAGCTTTGATCCGGACAGGCTGAGGACTTGCTCCATTTGATCATAAGTCCCCAGAGAACAGCAGACCGTGTTGACGTTGGGATTGTCCAGGACAAAACGGATAGCTGCCATCCTGATTTCCTCCGGATTCTTGAGATCGTACTTCTTGATGAATTGCTCGGCCCTGTCGGCCTTGTCCTTGAACCGCTTCAATCCCTCCTTGTAGAGGGGATGTATTTCCTTCTTTTCCTTTTCAAGCTGTTCAATCCTTGCTTTGAGGCCATAATACTTGATCACCGGGGTGCTCTTCATCAAGGCGACTCCTATATTCTTCTCCTTGCACACTTCGAGCACTCGCTCTGATTGGTCCAGTCGAAGGAAGTTGTAGGCCATGAGGAAAACGTCAAAGCGTCCGTCATCAGCCGCTGCCAGGAGCACCTTGTCCATGGTCTGTTCAGGGTCTCTGAACCAGAATGAGCCGTGGTTGGAGACACCCACATAATGGATCCGCCCCTCACTCTTCATCTGCTCCATGACAGCGTGGAAATTCTCATGCTTCAAGTATTCCACCTTTTCGGGCATGTGCATCATCAGGCAATCGATGTATTCCGTGTTGAGCTCTTCAAGTGCCTTATGAACCCTTTTGATTAAACCTTCCTTTGTTGTATCCCCCTCTTCCATCAGCATCTTGGTGTTGATGAATAGCGACTTTCGGTCTCGTCCTTTGATCACCTTGCTGAGGAGCCTGTGGGCTCCGGGATAGCTTTCCGCCGTATCGATATAGTTGACTCCCGCGTCCAGCATGGCAGCTATCAGCCCTTCGTCCTGGATATAGCCGACCGCAAGATCCGAGACCTTGAATCCGGTGCGGCCGAGTATGCGGTAATCCTTAATCTTTATCTCAGGCTTGTCTTCTGTTTGCTTGTCTTCCTTGCCGGCCTCCTTTGTCTGAGGCCACCCGCTTTTGGCAGCCACACCAGCGCCGAGCATCCCGAAAGCAGATGTTCTCAAGAAATCTCTGCGGTTGAGAAATGGTTTTTTTCTCATATTACCTCCCTTGAACATAATTTATCTCTCATATTATTCTTACGGCCATGACTGAATATGGTTTTGGATTAATTCGATAATCAATACTATCAAGATTCTCTCTGTTGGACACCACAGGATATTTTGCTGGTGAATGAATGTCAATAGTGGATGAGATGCATACATAAAGCGGCTATGCAGAGTAAAGACTGCCATCTCTTGACATGTTTCTGCTGATAGGATACCTTCCCACTGGCAGCTAAACTATAGAGCCAAATTGGCCAAGGATTTAGTGGTTACTCTCTGATCAGAGATAATTGAAATTGCATTTTATTGTGTATACAATGGCTTTCATTTGAACGACTAATTCAGACCTCAACAACACATCCCTGAGGAAGCACCTGATGACGATAGATCTACCTCTTCTTTATGAAGAGTGATCCGTACACGTGATCTAGATTCTCAGACATCAGCCAGAAGTCGCGGATTTCTCCATCTTTGTATCTATGAAAGATAAGGAAACCTTGGTCGCAGTAAAAGAGGTCAGTCTTCAATGGGGTGAGTTCTACATCACCGATCCCGAGGAAGTCTCTGGCAACGAGGCGATGACTGGTCAAAATCACGTCGTATGTCTTCTGCAATTCGGTAGAGAAGTATTCGCCCTGGTAATCACTCGGTTTTGAATCTGGTGTGGCATCAGCGGACCATCGCAATGCCACTTCTATCTGGAATCCTCTCCGGATGAGCTGGTAGCGGTTTGTGTCTTGCGTATTTGTGAAGAATCGCTTCATCGAAGCATAGCGGTGGCCTGCGGTTAGCTCCGATGGTTTCAAGAACAAAAAATATTGAGGGAACCATCCGTTTCTATCAAAGAAAGTATCTTCGTACAGAGGAATCAGTTCTCCACCGCGCACTTCGATACGACCATGGTATGATGACTTGTAACCACGGTAATGGAGATTGCCGTTTTTGACGAAAACATGAATGATGTCGTTACTATTCACCCTGAAGATACCCTCATACATGTTCAGACGCTTAATAGGGGGCTTTGTTAGCATCTTTGACTCAGGCGCTAATGGACCCAGCGGTATGTGAGTCTTGAGCGGTATGCCCAACTCCTCACAGAGGATGTCCTGGAGAAAGGAGTACAGCTGCTCATTCATGGTGCGATCGTTATGGGTGTTGCTAAGCACTATATAGGTGGCGTCGTGATCCACAAGCCTGGTCAATCGGGACTGGAATCCGTAGTTGCCTCCTGCTCCGATTCCATAGACTCGAAGGATATCTTCTCCCTTGTTGTATGGGATCTGTGCAAGAGTTGCCAGCATCGTTCTTACAAGCCAATCATTGATCCGATACTGTTCTTTAAAGAGCAACTGCCAGGTCTTTAGTGAGAGGACTGAGCCGCTTTTGGGAGACAGTATCCTCTGAAAGCGAAACAGATCGCCCGTGGTGCTGATCATGTCCCCTGCACCTAAGTTGTTGGAGTGCTCTTCCTTTAAGTCCATTACATACCCACACAAACCCCTCTTGTAACCAATAGCCAGGTTCTTGTGGACTGTGAGGTTGTTATCCACATGGGTGTTTTTCATCCCCAACGGCCTGAATATGTGTTCGTTTAGTAACTCGGAAAAGGACTTGCCGCTTACGGTCTCCATGATGATGGTAAGTAGCCAATAGCCTGGAGACGAGTAGGTCGTCCCTTTCCCGGGTTCATGAGCCAGGTCTTTATCCCAGAAGAGCTCAAGAAGTTCTCTGGGCGTGTGATAGATCCGATCGTGGAAACCAATGAAATTGGGAATCCCCCCAATATGGTGGCGGATTCCAGATTGGTGGAGGAGGAGGTGGCGAATCGTGATCTTACTTGCTTTGTCTTTGGGAAAGTACGGCAAATACTTATCGATGGTCTCATCCAGTTTGATCAGTCCCATCTCCACCAATTTGAAGGCCAACACGGTCGTAAAATCCTTTGTGACCGATGCGAGCTCATACTTGGTCTTTGAAGTATTGGGAATGTTGAAGCTTCTATTCGCCATACCGTAGCCCTTATTCATCAAAATCTTATCACCAATTGCCAAAAGAATCGTACCATTGAACTCGTCTGGGAGATTGGCAACAAAGCGATCAACCCTCTCTACAATACTCAGTTTCTGTTTAGGTGGTTGCACAGATACAGGCAATGTGGATGCAAAATGAATTCTTTTTCCATCAAAGGTAAAGCTGGTACAGGCAAATGGGAGCGTGCGGGAATTTTGAAGGGGATGGATATTCTGTGAATTATTTATTGGAACCAAAAAGAATAATATCAAAAATATTGAATATAACAATTTCTTCACATTAATTTCTCCTCACATTAATTGTTGTTTATAATCCTCAATTCCCTATTTTTAAGAGCAAAAAATGCGCCAACATGCCCTCTCAGGAATTTCGAATATTATTTATCACTGAATGTCCATTCTCGAACAACTAATGTACCCATCTGAACAAAAATAAATATTCCCCATATCAACTTCGTGAAAGAGAAAAGTCTGGATTTTGTCGATGTGCAATCCAATCTTAGACTGTTGTTTTGTATATTGAAGCACTTCCAAAGCATTTTAGGATTCAATGTGTCACCATTTTCTTTAACATTCACTGCTTTTATCTAAAAATCTAATGATCAGAGATACCTGTCCATCTGATCGTATTGAAAAGCAACTCATTGTAGTGAACAGCATCGTAATCGACTGATCCTGTATAGTATCTCAGCAAATACTTCCTTACTTATGGCAACCTCTGCCATTTGGAAAATAACATAACGGCTGTGTCTTAGAACCTTGGCTCCGATCTTTATGAGTTTCACAAGCAGAGTCCGAAGCGACCAGTGCTTGATATTACCCGGAAGAACCAAGCGCCGCAGAAAGTTACCTAGATTATAAGCCAGAACAAACAAACCTAGCCTTACCTGATTCGAGAGGAAATGTTTGCATGAAAGCCGCGTCCAGTTGAGAGCATACTTGCCTTCCTTAATCCACTGCTCAGCAATGCCACGCCCATTGTAGAATCGAACAACACCCTCTGCCTTGGCACTCATATTGGTTATGATAAAACCTACTCTCGGGAATAAATCTCCACTGTAAAACTCAACCTTCGCCACCACACGCCGCCTCTTATGCCAAGTAGCCGCCCGGTACTTGAAATCATGAAACCACACAACCGGTTTTCTCGAAGGACGACCAACAGGACGGCTCAGCAGATGTTTAATCTCATCATACAAGACATCATTCGCCGGAAGGCGGATAGCATATAATAGACCTTTTTCTTCAAGGTATTCATAAATCTCAGGCTTTGCAAATGCAGCATCCCCACGAAAGTACTTCTTGACTTTCTTGCTTTCATACCGTTGTACGATCGGTTCCAGCAGTTCTTTCCAGCGATCAGCACTGTGGACATTGCCTGGACGCAGCATCGCCCCCTCACAGTCGCCATACTGATTGAAGCAAAACAGAGAATGATAGCAATTGCATCTGAAATGACCGTTGTATGCAGAACCTTCCTGCTCTCCATGTACCGGACTCTCTGAGCTGTCCATATCTAAAATGATTCGATGATGGGGTGTTTTCTCCATCGCTTTATTAACCCATCTTCCGTTAATTTCAGACAAACCTTCAAGGTTTTTCTTCAGGGGAAGAATCTCTGTCTCGAAACGCCCGATTGTATTGATACTGGCAGCATTCTTCTTCTTTCCTGTCACTGCTCTCATGACCGGATCTACTGATAGACGCTGAGCATCGTTGACATCTTCATATCCTGCCAGGCGGCTGTATACAGACTGGCGCAAGAGGTTTGTCATATCATGCTGAATATTGCGCCCGGTTCGTTTATCGCTTATTACAGTAGAAGCTGAATTAAATAATCCTAAAGCCTCATCAAGCTCGCGGTAAGCAAGAAGGCCACCATCAGATGTCAATCTTGCTCCATGAAATTCAAGCTTGATTTTTCTGTTAAAACGAATGTTTAATCTTTCACCCATTGTGTGTTTCGTTTTTTGTGCCATTATCATCCTCTATCTTTATATATAATAACAACGTAGGGTTATCTTGTTAAGCGATTCTTGTGTTTAATATGGGGAATATGGATTGAATGTCACCGGGATGTCTTGCTATTTTCATCTTCTTCGGGCTTCTCATTCTTGTGCCCCTTTTCTTAACCCACGCCATGCTGACAGCCCTTGCCCGGCTTGGATTATCTCCGGAGTTGGCATTTTTGGCTCTGATAGGTATTTTCCTGGGTGGTGCAATCAATCTTCCTGTCAAGCGTATCGAACGGGAACAGGAACTGGAGTACAATCCCTTTCGCTTCTTCGGACTGCACCGATTGCTTCCGGGGGATTGGGCTTCGTCTTTTCGCCGTCAAGTCCGAAGCTACACGGTCATCGCTGTCAATGTCGGAGGATGCCTGATTCCTCTAACCATCGCCATCTATGAGATCTTCCGCGTGACAGGTCGAGGGGCCTATGAGCTCTTCATCCTCCTGGCTGTTACCGCCTTGAACATTGCTGTCTGTTATCGCCTCGCGCGTCCTATTCCCAACGTGGGCATCGGTATGCCGCCTCTTATCCCACCTCTTGTTGCCGCCCTGCCAACTCTTCTTTTTGTACCGGGCTTCGCCCCTCCGATAGCCTTCACAGCCGGTGTGCTGGGGCCGTTGATTGGAGCTGATCTCCTTCATCTCAAGGATATCAGCCGCCTCCAGACAGGGGTTGCCTCTATCGGAGGTGCCGGCACTTTTGATGGGATTGTCCTCTCCGGGATGATCGCTGCACTTTTGGCTTGAGGCTTGCCTGATAACTCGCTAGCCCAGGAGTAAGTCTTCCTCCCAGCCGTAATGCTCCACCTTGATATTATTCCAGTCGCTCGTTCCCAGTCCGTAGTCTTTGTCGGCAGCTTCCACACACAGTGGGGGAGGGGACAGCGGCCACGGTTCTCCCCGCATGGCCTTCCTCTTCTCCTCGATGATGTGCAGAGACACCGTATCCACAGCCACAGGGTCTGTTCCCGCGATCAGCCCGTTGTAGGCCCATTTGTAGCGGGGATCCGGCTGTGGTCCCTTATCGCAGAGAGGATGAAGGGCATCCACAAGCACCAGGCGCGTCTTTCCTTTGACAAAGGGCAGGCTCCATGTCTCTCCAAGCTTGGCGTTGTTTTCCTGGTGATAATAGCTGGGTTTTCCCGAATAAAGGATATAAATCTTCATCACCGTGCCGAGTCCAGTAAGCCAATGGGCTTTAAGGGCAGGGAGGGCTATAAGAGCCGTGCAGGCTTTTGGTTTTTCAGGACCTCCCTGGGCATTCAGAATTTTCTCTTCCGGGATTCCGGCCTCTATGAGAGAACTCTTGACGGCATCTACTACTTCCTGATGAGTGGGATTGAGATGTGTTGTGGAAACAAGGCCGATGGTATCTTTGGGCATGACAAGGCTGAGCCATGCATCCCTGGTGGAATTCTGGCCTGTAAACTTGATCAGAGTCTGGTCGAGCATGGACTTCAAAACCTCTGGATTGACGATGTTATTGGCATCCATAGCATTCTCGTTGCGGACTATGGTCACCAGGCTGGAAGCGCCTGTCGTTTGCCCGGCTTTAAGAAACTTTGTGCCCAACAGAGATGCACCGATAGTTGCCCCCAGGGAACCCCGGAGAAAATCTCTCCGTGTCAATGGCTTTCCTTTTTGAGTCATGAAAACCTCCTCTCAGATGGATGATTATCTTAATCGATCCATGATGTCCATGGCTGTTTCCCGGTCAGGACATTCGAAGATGAATGTTATGGTCGTATTCTGTAGTGCATATCCCAGCCAGCCGTCCTCGACTGGAAAGACATTCGTCGTAACTCCTGAGGAAGCGGATTCTTTTTGGAATGTATGATCAGGAAGATAGACTCTGTGAAAATGGAGGAGTGCCTCTCCGGCACGATCGGAATCAGGATACCTTACCAGAAGCAGCCTGACATTGCGCAACCCTTGTGAGAATTCCTTCTTCTCATAGAGTGCGGTAAGTGCTTCTGTTTCGAGGTTCAGATCGAGTATGTTTTCCTGGCTGAGATAGTAAATGGAATTGAGCACTAGATAAGAGCGGAAGTAGGAGATCCTGTCTGTGCGGAGTTTCCAGCCCGGCTGAAAAGAAGCGGGGAGATGTTTCAGAAGCTCTGGAGAGGGGGGATTGTGACGGCCTTTGACTGCGGTGCGGCCGAGGGTCAGGACAGCTTCCCTGGATTCCGCTGTTTCCTGATAGGCCATGATCCTGGCATAGATATTGTCCGACCATATGCGCAGCAGGCCTTCGCCGTAAAGTGCTCTGGGCCATTGAGACTCCGCGGATGCAGTTTTGTCCAGTGAGGATGAGCCTAAATCTATGGATTCTCCTCCCCAGTCCAGGGAAAGCAGCCCGAAAGCATCGTCCGATGTTTTCATGAAATACAGCTCGACCAGGATGTTCTTCTGGGATTTTGCTTCGTATTCGTAGGATTCGAGGTGGTCAAAACAATAGCCGATGTAAAGCTCTCCTGCGCCGTCCATGTAATCGAAGATGTTTTCGGTATTCACCATGCGGGGCGAATCGGGCCGAGTCCATAGTCCCACGGTTTTAGGGAGTGCAGGCTTGGATTCTTTCATTTTTCCTCCTGCTACACCAGGAATAAAAGGGAGAAAGAGAAGGACAGGCAGACAAAGATAAAGACAAAAACCCATAAACAGGCCTGGATGAGTCGTTGTATTCTTTAAAATCTGGTTTTGTATCACAAATCTATTCCTGAGTTTATTGCCTCTCTCTCAGCGTTCAAAATATTCTACCCAATACGATTTAAATTTACCAGCTTTCCTGAGGAAAGTAGTAGAAAACCTCTGCAGATCTTCGCCTGCTTGACTTAAAGCTCTTTCTTTGCTATAAATCAAGTCGTTATAGATTGGGGAAAATTTGATGTC
>Ga0315551_10001160_pt1 | contig 20239 bp, 18 predicted proteins | sample SalMarSW160290MG_FD_203678 | JGI IMG/M metagenome (GOLD analysis project Ga0315551, IMG submission 203678) | Salt marsh sediment microbial communities from the Plum Island Ecosystem LTER, Massachusetts, United States - Salt Marsh Sediment SW1602-90 ...
GACCTAACTGGGGAATTAATCTGAACCCAGGTGGGGAATTCTTTTGGCCCCAGGTGGGGAATTAATCTGACCCTAACTGGGGAATTATCCTGACCCCAACTGGGGAATTCCTCTGAACCTCGACATCATGGTGGTAATAATGAGAATCTGCCGCGGCATCATATCTTGCTAATAAAAGACCATTTGCATAAATGTATTTGTATTGTAAGTCAAGATGACCTCCAAACTCTAATACTGCATACATTCCATCATAAGCATAGCTTGTAGTGTCGGAACTACCTCCATAAGGTTTCTCTATCTTTCTTATTCTTTTTCCCATTCCGCAATAGGTAAACCACAATGTATCATAGGTAGTCGGAAGTCCTGTTGTCTTCTTCACAATGGTTGTCGCTCGGTTCTCAAAATCATAAGTAAGTGTCCAGTGGCAAGCAAGTTTTTCTATTTTCTTATTTTTGCCTGGAATATTTGCACGATTTCAGTAAGAAGCAACTTGGCTAAAAGTATAAGCAAAGTAATTATTCCAATAATATAGGATAGTGAAAATATTGACTTAAAAATATTAGGTAAAATCCATTCAACACCAGATTCATACAATGCCCAAGGCCATCTTAATAAAAGAAGTATCGCAATTGTTAAAGGAAAGTGATAGATGAAAATTATAAGTTGTTTGTGATTCATCCACCAAGAAGCCAGTTTCTTAGAACTCTTTTTTAAAATAAAAAAGATAAGCATTACTATTAGAACAATTGGAGCAAACCAGAATGCTAGAGAGGGTATACCTAGGAAAATGTCTATTAGATCTATAACCCCAAGGGAGAGCATGAAAATACCCAATGCTTTTAAACTAACTTTGTCTCCAGTTTTTCGCCAATTCCTCCAGAACTTCAATTGAATCCGATGAGCAGCTTTCGACAGTAAAAGTAGTACAATCCCAACTATTATGGGTATCATACCTCCCCAGACCGGATGACCAAATATTGTTTCTTTCATTTACATATTCTTCCAGTTCGTTTAAGGTAAATATATCTAATACGGAACAGGTTCTCCAGGGAATGGGAAAATTATTGGCCAAATTCTCCACCAACCAGGGTCTAATCTGAGAGAGGTTATATCCTTGTAAATGTCCATACATTCTACTTCAACAAAGGCATGAAACATAGTAATAGGACCCAACCACGGCCGTTTTGTGGGCCAATATATAACTAATATTTCACAACAATAGGTATGTGGACGCAATTTGTTCGCAAGTTTAACAGCTCTGTCAGCGCAGGCACCAGTATTTTCTGGTGAGTTTCTGAATTTTTCATATATCCCTAATAGACCATGTATTTCACCTACTACTCGCTCAGGTGTGCATTTTCCTTCACCTAAAGGATCTATGAAGTTTATGGGATTACTTAAAACATACAAATAAGCATTCATATCATGAGGATTCAATGCTGGAATATGTATAGAAACTCCTAGTATCGGATCCTCACTCACAAACCTTCCAATCCTCATATCATAATACCTTGCTCTGAGGTTGTAGAGGGATGAGATGGAACCATCATATTCCTGCCCTGTGTAGAGGTAATGGTTGGTGACACTACCCCAGCTTCCGAGAAAATTACCAAATTCGTCGTAAAAGTATGATTGCTCCACATTTCCGCTCTCATTCGTTAGTCCCATTATGCTTCCTAAGCCATCGTGGTGATAGTAGTGAGAATCTGCCGCAGAACCGTCGTAGCGGTCAAGCAAGACTCCATTTGCATAGATGTATTTATATTGCAAATCAAGATGTCCTCCAAATTCACAGACAGCATACATCCCATCGTAAGCATAAACAGTGGTGTCGGGATTCTCTCCATTGGGTTTCTCTATCTTTCTTATTCTCTTGCCTTGTCCGCAGTAATTAAACCATAATGTATCATATATGGTTGGAAGTCCTGTTGTCTGCTTCACAAGTCTTGTCGCTCTATTGTCAAAATCATAAAACAGTGTATCTTTTCCACTACCATAATTGAATCTTATCATACTTCTATTGCTGTATTACTTATTTCTTAGCCATTATTGAAGCAGAGAACCTATTCGAACATTAACAATTTGTAATCCTCCAAACTTTAGCACAGGAAACGCAAACGATAGTAAAACTAGAAGGACTATTAAAAATAAAGTAGCTGTCATTAAAACACCAAAACCGTCTCTGTTTGAAACATTATAAATGATTGAAATAATCCTTATGTATACGAGGAATACAATAAGAAATAAAATAAAATGTACTATTCCTGCAAACTTCCATGCATAACTGCTAAAAATATGTGGAAACCAGTAAAGTACAGGAGAAAGTACTCCTGATACTGGATATTGAATTAAGAAATAGAAAATAAGTTTGGTTCCAGAAATATAGGAGTAAATTCTTGGAAAGAAAAAGGGTAAGCCAACTAATGATAGATAGAGTGTAGATTTGAGCAGATAACTAAAGTTTTTCGCTCTTATCTTTTTTTTGAATCCCAAATGAATGATCAGAGTTCCAAGCAAAATTAGCACCGCTTCATTTAAGACAATCAGGAGCACATTCTTTAATACAGATAAAAATGTCTGCAGATTCGGATAAGGAAGGGGAGTTATGGGTAGGTAAAGATTTTCGTGGGTGAGTAATATCGCATATCCACACCCTATGACGATTATATTTGAAAGGATAAAAATTAGGATACCAGTCTTAAATGTTCCTTTTTTAAGAATCCGATTTACAAATTTCCTCATTTTGGCAGCCTCGCGTCATCAGCATTGGGACAAGTTAATTCACCTTCTTCAAGTTCCACAGCAGGAAGCCAGTGCTTATCTGGTGTTCTATATCTCTCTTTAAAGAATGAAGTTTCATAAGAGGATTGAACTGCCTTTGTAAAAAACCTACAATTTTCATAACAAAAGTAGAAATCAATTTTTAACCAGCGAATCCAGCCTGAGTTGTAATATATTTTCCACCTTCTATAGAGACAATCTCTATAAAGAGTTCTCATACTTTGCCATTTCCAAGGAGTTATTTCACTGCCAGTTCCAGTAACGTGTTGTTCTATTTCCCGTTTGCTGCTGGGACGATAAGACATACACCATAATCCAAGTGGATCCACGAGATTTAATGGACTGTTCAGGGCGTATATATAGTTATTGGAAGTTTGTGGAAATATTCTCAAAGGAGAAACCTTATCCTCACTCACAAACCTCCCAATCCTCATGTCATAATACCTTGCTCGGAGGTTGTAGAGGCCGGTGATGTCTCCATCGTATTCCTGTCCTGTGTAGAGGTAATGGTTAGAGACACTCCCATAGCTTCCGAGAGAATTACCGAACCCGTCGTAAAAGTATGATTGTTCCACATTTCCGCTCTCATTGGTTAGTCCCATAATTGAGCCTAAACCGTCATGGTGATAATAATGAGAGTCTGCTGGGCTTTCATCATACCTTGCTAATAAAAGACCATTTGCATAAATGTATTTGTATTGCAAATCAAGATGTCCTCCAAACTCACAGACTGCATACATCCCATCATAAGCATAAACAGTGGTGTCGGGGTTCTGTCCGCTTGGCTTCTCTATCTTTCTTCTCAACCTAAACCTTAACCTCAGCTTGCCTGATGTCGTTTTCTCCCTTTTATTGTCGAAATTATTAATCCAACTATAAAACCAATGAGTCCCCAACCTATTGCATTAAACAAAATTACTAAGGGATGAATAAGTCCGCGTCCAACATCCCACACAACTTTGCGACGCGGCGTGATAATAAAGGGATAAATTTTAAATAATAAGCTAGGCCAATTTGCTATGTAAATAAGAATTTTACTTAGATTTGATCCCCCAGGTAAAGCAGACAAGAAAAACATGCCAACAAAAATTCCACTAAAGAGAAGACCCCAAGGCAATATTAGAAAAAGAATAATAGAACGGATTATTGTTCTTTTTCCTTCGGTACTTTTCATATCTTTCTTCCTTTTCAGTTTGCTGATGCTATCAAAAATTCTGCCATAATTTTGGCGCGCTTTTCTTATCTTAGCATTTTCTAAATTTGTTATGTAATTAATATCAATATTCATTTCTGGCAGAATTAAAGTGATTTTAAGCAAAGAAGTAATGAGAATTCGATAAGTATGGTTTTCTGTAATTTTACTGCAATTTTCATTCGGTCATTCATTCTTTTTCAGGCCAATCTGGTGAAAGACCTAAAAGCTCTGATATTGATGTGCCTTCAGTTCTCTTAATTTTTAGATCCTTCTGAACAGAAAACTGTGGCAGCTGACACAATACGGATTCATATGGTTTTGAAGCAAAAGGATTATGATAAAGGCATACCTTTGCTCTTGGAACATTCCATGGAGTAACGTTCTTAAGAAGTAAAACAGCACTAACTCGTGTATATCTCTTTCCTGTTTTTCCTATCCATACTCCATTTGGTAGGCGAATTGTCTTTTTAAGAGGTTTACCTGACTCTATCTTTGGAATTGGAACAGCTTCCTGTCCAAATAGTGCGTCCAATATTTCTAAATCAGCAACATGACTACGGAGCACATTTAATGCAATTACAAATGGCATATTCATTTCTCCATAATATCCCGCTTTTGAGACAATTGTATCCCTTATTGATCGCCATGTATCAACCTCATGCACCGGTATACTCTGCGCCCCTATAGGTGGCAGGTTTGTGCTTCCTCTCGCTTCAGGAGGTTTGGGCCAAGGCATGAAAGCAATTTCCCAACCTTTCTCTTGGTAAACGAAACATGGCATGCAACCCAGGTTATTTTTAGATGCTAGCATTCTGACATCATCGATATTCAGTGTAGAAAGCTGATCTGCAAGAAACGACACTGCTTTGCTGGATGATGGAGTTTGCTTACTGGATTGCCTTATTTCAATAATAATAAAGTAATCCGGGGACCTCAGCTTCTCATTTATTTTATCATATATGAGATTCTTAATGTTTTCGTTGGCTTTTTCCTCTCGAGATAAATCTGACGTTGTTGTGGCTTCGAGAAGAAATTTCGCTTTTTTATATGACTGAACGAGGAAATCAGGTCTTTTCGGTTCCTCATCTTCCAGCTCCGGGTGTATTGTGACATTGCAATCTAAATGGGAAAGCATTTCGTGAAGCAGTAACTCGAAAAAGGCTGATTGAAATTCTGAAGCACGAAAACGAGTTCGGAGATTAGATTGATGCTCTTGAGGATATCTAGAAAACCAATCTTCGAGAACGTTCCGAATTCTTCTTGCCTCTATTCTATCAATGCGATTCAGATATGGAAAATCTGCCTCAGAATGAGGTTTCCCTTCCTCGCCTTTATGCTCAATATCGTCAAATAGCTTCAGCATTTTACCTCACCTTCACTGTTTTCATCCTTTAATGCACGATAGCTATTGCTTTGCGGATTATCCCCCCTTTTCTTATACTCACGAGCTCTCTCCAGGACGTGAATTAACGTCTCCCCATCGTTTGAAGCGAATACATGGAAGTATGATGTGGGAATACCTCGGAAATGTTCTTCAATGTCGCCCATTAGTTTTTTAATTTTTTCCAAGATACTTTCAATATAGGCTCGACTGATACCAGGTACTGGATCAGGTCGATATAGTAGAGCAGTTTCAAGATCATTATGTGCAATGATTTTGTTTCGAATATCCCGAATTGACTTACAATGGATTTGAAGGCTTTTCAGCTCGCATCCCCATTTTTCAGCCAAATCGCTCTGCAATGATGGCACCAATTTATTGAGCAAATTCTCCAGAGATGCATTTTGGTGTCTTCCAGTTTTTGCTGGATCTGTTAGTCGGGCAATTACCATTATTATGTCATGGAGCAAAATACCATGCAGCAAAGCAAAGAATAAGGGTGCAGCCCAATTTAGAAGGTCAATTCGCTCGGGCGAAGTGCCATAAAGAGAGCCATAATTTTGCCAATTCAATTGAAGCTGAGAGACGTCAGATAGTAGCTCATAGAAAAGCTCTCCAGTTCCCTCGGAAAACGCTCGAATGATTTCCGCCTTCACTTCGTCAGCAGATTGATTGCGTTTTATTTTAGTTTCTTTTTGCTTTTTCACCCTCCCTCACTTTTTCCTCTTCTGATCTTTTCCTTTAACTCTCTTATTCTTTCCCATGCAGAGATGGCTCTTCCACTTGCATCCACAAAAGCACGTACATGATATTTGTGTTTTTCTCTGTTGAGTTGCGTGTTACTGCATCTTCGAAGGGGCCCTTTCGCTGGCTTTCCACGAGGAGCGACACGATTTAGCCACAGTTTTGCGCTATATTCAAGGGTAGGACCTGATTCTCCAGTTAAATCGGACAGAATATCAGCCAGGTTTATCTCTCTCGCGCATTTGTCCGTTTTGAGTTTGTCATTTGTTTCTGCTATCTTGTGCTGTTCCACTGCTTTCTGGAGAATTATGAGCTCAACCTGATCATCAGAAAGCCTCTCAGCGACCTGCATATCCTTACTATCGAGAGCATATTTATTGCAGACTGATTGAAGGAATGCGCGGTCTTTCTCCTTAAGAAGGTGACCGTGACTTTTCAGCAATGGGGGAATATATTCCCTAGCACACAATCCTGCATCGTTGACTTGATTGTTGCTTACAGCGTGCTCCAAGAGTTTCTTAATTTGATAATCCTTAAGCTTGTCGATGTACGGCAGAATCATTTGGAAATTGGCCTCAGCTCCTCTGTATGAGCCTGATTTCCCGATAATGTCGATAATGATGCTTATGCCTTCCTTGAAATTGTGTTTCACAATCCCAGGAATCAAATCATGAATGTATAGATTGCTAGCATCAATCTTCGTTGATTGGATTTTTGCGATAAATCCCTCAGGTTTTCTACCATCGATCGATAGCGGTATTATTGTCATTTTCTTACGAAATGCAGCTATTCCCGACTCCTGAAGACACCAGGATGATTCTAAGAAGTTCTTACTTAGGAGGCAGATGCAGAAATCTGCCTTTCTAATTTCTTTGAGTATTTTTTCTGCCCATTCTTCGGATACTTCTATGTCCTCATGAGCAAGAAACGCCTTGATACCAACTCTCTGAAGGATCTCCTTAATTCTTCCAGCAATTTCCTTATCTGCCGTTTGATAGCTTATGAAAGCATACATATTTGGTTTCATCATATCCTCATCTCACCCGCACCACTTTCCCAACATATTTTCCTTCAACCTTGAGAAAGTAAATACCGAAGGGGATATTCTTTCCTTGTGCATCTCACTCGTCTCACTCATTTTTAGTTTCGGCGATGCTTTTTAGGATGTTGTAAATCTCTTTTTTATAACCGCTTCGTCTAAAATGCCTGTAACTCTTTTCATAAGAAATAGCAGTTTTTCATAAAGAAGTCAAGGGGAAAATATGTGTTTGAATTTTTTTGTTTGACATCTTATACATTATGTTGTATTTTAATTACATAATATGAGAAAAGCTCTAATAAAGTATCAAGAGAAAAGTCTGGGAAAATTGCGGTTACAGACCTCTATAAATGTGAAACAGAAGTTTATACACATGTGAGTAATAGAAATCTAAAGAAGATAAAAAGTCCATTAGACAATATAAAAGTGGATAAGGGGGATTTATGAAAGAACAAATTTATTCTATGATAGGGATGTATATCCGACACTGTCCGATATAAACAAGTTAGCAGAAATTCCGCCTTTCGTCCACCCAAAGAAGAATAAGGAGGTGATAAAAAATGAAAAAAATATTAATAGACATAGATAAAAAAGCTATAGAGGAGCTAATCCCAGAATTGGAGTCAGGTAAGTATGTTCTACCATCTTTCCAAAGGCAGTATGTGTGGGATGAAGATGATATCAGAGATTTAGTAGATTCCATAATAAATAATTACCCCATTGGAACAATAATATTATGGAAGCCATCTAATGCTTCTTCAGTGGAAATAGATCCTTTTTCAAAGCCATTGATAGATGTAGATGGGAGAAAAACCAATGAGATATTTTATGTTACGGATGGTCAGCAAAGATTAACCTCTTTATTGCTTTTGTTTAAAGACTGGAAAATTTTTAGGGATGGAGAAGAAATCAAATGTGAGATCCCAATAACATATAACCCCGCAAATAAAAAGTTTTACAAAAGCAAAACGCGAGGAATAAACCTATCTAAGCTTATCAAAGCCTTTGTACTAGAAGACATAGATACGCTCCTAGAATTAAAAAAGGAGACGCCTAATGATGTTTTTGATGACATGAAAGAAAAAGTTACTAGAATTCTGAGATATAAAATTCCAATATATGTTATGAAAACATATGAAGAAAACGAAGAAACTTTCTTAGATATGGCAGAGGCATTTATACGAGTCAATAGATACGGCGTTAGAATAGGGAATTTGGAACTAATGCTTTCATTTTTGGCTGGTGCTATAAGCGGAGATTTAAAAGAAAAAGTTTACGAACTATACGAATCAATATATGGTATCTTTGAAATTGAATTACAACCTGTTATCAGATTTGCATTTTCTAACTTTGGGCTAAGGCAAACTCAAATCTCTAAGGTGAATCAATTTAAGGCAAATATTGAAAGGATCAAGGGTGTTCCATCTACAGAGGCTGACACAATTTTTACCCGCTGTAACTCTGCTATGAAATTAACAATAGAACTACTTAAAAAAGAATTAGGAATATCTAACTCTCGGCTATTGCCCTCACAGATTCCCTTAATTACCATTGCCAAATACTTTTATCATAGAAACATTGAAAAATTAGAAGATATTAATGAAAACGAACTCAAGAATATTATCAATTGGTTTATTCTTGTAAGCTTTAATGGATATTACAGTTCTACCACAGATACAAAGTTGGATGAAGATATTGAAATAGTGAAATCCCATGATAACTTTCCCATTGAGGAATTGTTCAAAAACATGGAAAGAAGAAAAGCCAAACTCAAAATTACTGAAAACGATATCAAAAGAGGGCTAACGATAAACGTGCTCCGTAGAGAGGGGAGAGCACATTTGTTTATGCTTTATATTCTTCTGGTTAAGAAAGGTGCTGATGATTGGAATGGAAGATTGTTAAAAGAAAGATCGTTAACTGAAACTGCACGCCATCATATTTTCGCAAAGGAATTTTTAGATAGAGAATTGAACATTGACGATCCAGATGACAGAGAGAAACTCATCAACAACCTATCTAATGTAACTTTTATACACAAAGACATAAATTCTGAAATTGGTGAAGACCCACCAGAAAATTATATGAGGAAATACATCGACTCAGCAAAGAAACATTTTATACCCACAGATGACATTCTCTGGAAATTGGAACAATACCACACATTTCTTGAATATAGGATTAAAGAAATATATCGTGCTGGGAGGAGAACATTTGGAGAAATTTTTGAATAACATAAGAAGTGGGCTTCAGGCGGAACTCTTCGGCACTTCGTGCCTCGCCCTCGCTACGGTCGGGTCTGCTAACAGGAGCATATCCAACTTCGCTAACGCTCCGTCCAAATTCCTCGCTTCGCTCGGAACTTCGGATATGCCCAGGATGTTATCTGAAATTGCACCCCCGATAAGATGAATGACCATGAATAAGAAAAAAGTATATCCAAAAGCAATATGCAACTGGCCAAAAGATGACAGACCCCGAGAAAAATTACTAAAATATGGTGAGCATACTTTGAGCAATGCTGAATTACTGGCCATTATTATAAGAACAGGTATATCTGGGAAAAGTGCTGTTGATATTGCAAGGGAATTATTGCGGAAATTTAAAACGCTTCGTGCCATGAGTGGCGTTGATGTTACAGAGTTCAAACAGATATCTGGTCTGAAAGATGCGAAAATATCTCAGATCAAGGCAGCCATTGAATTAGGAAGGCGGATGATGAGTGAGGAAAAAGCATTTAAAGGTGCTGTAAAATCATCATCTGACGTTGCAGATTACTTGATGCCTTTAATGAGAGATTTGAAGAGAGAGTCATTCAAGGTCATATTATTAGATAAACGAAACAGTATTACTAATGTTGTTGATATTGAAATGGGAACCATAGATAAAGTCAATCCATCCATACGGGATATTTTACTGACAGTCTTAAAATACCAGTCTCCAGCAATTATTGTGGCACATAATCATCCTTCAGGGGATGTTAAACCCAGCGATGCTGATAAATCCTTAACACGGGACTTGATTGTAGCTGCATCAGCAATGGAATTAAGGGTATTTGACCATATAATTATCGGGGATAATCAGTATTTTAGTTTTGGTGATGAGGGTTTGATAGAAAAGTATGAGATGCAAACTGTAACTAATATGTAATTTTAGGAGTTATGAAAATGAATAAAATATCAAAAAAGGATCGTCAAAGAATTATAGAAATATTGGAATCTGGAGAGGAATTACCTCTTGATTATAAGCATATTCTTTTTCCGCCAGAGCGGAAGGAATACGAATTAGTTTATGCAGGTAAGGAACGAGAAGAGGATATTTTAGCCGATACTATGGCGGTGCCCCTACAACCCATTAAGACTTTTGGAAAAAATGGCAACGGTTGGATAAATAAACTCATCTTTGGAGATAACCTTCAAGCGATGAAATCTTTACTAGATGATCCAGAAGTAAAGGGTCGGGTGAAACTGATATATATTGATCCTCCCTTTGCTACAAAAAAAGAGTTTAGAGGTAGTCAGGATCAGAAAGCTTACCAAGATAAAATTGCTGGTGCTGATTTCCTAGAATTCCTACGCAAGAGGTTAGTTTTTTTAAAAGAATTATTAGATGCTGATGGGACAATATATGTACATTTGGATTGGAAAAAAATGCATTATGCTAAAGTATTAATGGATGAAATTTTTTTAGAGAATAATTTTCGAAACGAAATTGTGTGGCATTATGATATCGGATCTGGGCCAGATAAAGATTTGAAGCGCAAACACGACACCATCTTGAGGTACTCCAAAAATAATAACTATCAATTCATTGGACTAAGAATAAACTCAAGAAATCCAGCTCGCTACGATAGAAAAGACAAAGATGGACGACCATATTTTGTAAGAGGTGATACTGGGAAAAAGTGTTATACAGATGAAGGAATTCCCGCAGATGATGTATTAACCTTTTTAGATGATAATAAATTTAGGACATTAAATTCTATGTCCTTGGAAAGGCGAGAAATCGGATATCCCACACAAAAACCAGAAAGTCTTTTAGAGGCAATAATCTCTTCTTCCTGTAAAAAGGGAGATATTGTTCTTGATGCGTTTGCAGGTTCTGGGACTACGTGTGCTGTTGCTGAAAAGTTAGGTTGTCGCTGGATTGGCATGGACTGTGGCAAATTAGCCATTTACACCATCCAAAAACGGATGCTCAACCTTAAAAGTGAAATCGGCAACAAAGGGAAGCCTTTAACACCTAAGCCATTTACCCTTTATCATGCTGGCCTTTATGATTTTTCCAAACTGAAAAAACTCCTCTGGAAAGACTGGCGGCTTTTTGCTCTGCATCTATTCAACTGTCGAGACAAGAAACACACTGTTTCTGGGATTGAATTGGACGGGTATAAAGGACGATCAGATGTTCTGGTATTTAACTACCAACAGGAGGGGGGAGTCGTTCTTGACTATGGATTTATTGATGACCTACATTCAATGATTGGATCTAAGGTCGGCAAACAATTCTTCATTATTGCGCCTGCTGCCAGTGTGGTGTTTTTGGAGGACTACATTGATAAAGATTCTACTCGCTATTATATTCTCCGCATACCCTATTCAATTATTAATGAATTACATAACCGTGATTTTGAAGCAATAAAGCAGCCTGTTGACGAAAGCCATATTAATGATACTGTGGATGCGGTTGGATTTGATTTTATACGCCCACCAAAGGTAAAATGCGAATATGTGGCAAGACACCCAAGAGATAAATTGCAGAAATTTGCCATAATCAAAATCAAAACTTTCAAGAGTGAGGCTATGATTAAAGGTACGAGCCAGCTTGGTAATCGGGAATCACTTTCTATGGTTATGGTTGATTTTGATTATAATAGAAAGGTATTTAATCTTGACAAAGTATATTATGCCAGTGAGATTGAAAAGAATGGTTGGGAAGTTCACCTTCCAATTGAATCTATTAAAAATCAAATTATGGTTGTGTATATAGACATTTATGGAAATGAATATCGAGAAATTAAGACTATGGATTGCTTCAAATCTATAAAGGGCAAAAGTTAAAATGCCAGATCAAAAACGATTTCTCAATCAGGATTTAGTTTTGCAGGTTAGTAAAAACATTAACCCCCTTGTTTTTGATATTGATAAATATGAGGGCTTTATTGATGCTCTCTGCGGTGAACGGGATTATCAAAAAGAAGCCATCAGAACAACGCTTCGTTATATGCTTGGAGAACAATACAGGAACTTAATAGAACTTGCAGAGGAAAACTTCAATTCTAACGAGAAGTTGAGAGATTTGTATGGTTCTTTTATAGAAATGAAAAAACATTTTCAGTTTCCAGATAAACTCTCTTGCTCTATTGACCATGCGACGGGTACAGGAAAAAGCTATGTTATCTATGGAATTGCCCGTATTATGTTAGCAGAGGGTGTGGTGGATCATGTATTAGTCGTATGTCCTTCTACGACTATAGAATCGGGGCTAATGGAAAAATTCAAACTTCTTTCTGGCGATGACACATTAAGGAGTCTCCTGCCAGATGACTCGATCATCAAAACCCCCCATATTATTAATGCAACAGAAAGTATAACTACTGGTGCAATTTGTGTGGAAAACTGTCACGCGCTTTACGAGCATGTAAAATCATCTATCCGTGAAAGTCTTGCAGGAAAAGGGAGTCGCACACTTGTTATCAATGATGAGACACATCATGTCTATAACCAAACAGGAAAAGATTTCAAAAAATGGAAAGAATTCCTTTTGGATGAGGAATTTGGATTCAAATATATAGTCGGGCTTTCCGGGACCTGCTACATCAAAGATGAATATTTTACTGATGTGATAAATCGTTATTCTCTTAAAGAAGCGATTGAAGAGGGATTTATAAAATCTATCGAGTATGTTGTTGAAGATAAATCCACAACCCAACCTGAAAAATTCCAGTTGATTTATGATAATCATATAGTGAATAAAAATGCTAATTATCGATTGGTAAAACCTCTTACTATTTTGATTACAAAAGATATTCGCGCCTGTAACAAACTCACAGATGATTTGATCAAGTTTCTAACTGAGCAAGAGGGCATTTCAGATGAAGACGCAACTAAAAAAGTGCTGGAAGTAACTTCTTCACCAAAACACAAAGAAAATATTAGAAAACTGTCAGACGTAGACAGAAAAGATAGTCCTGTTGAATGGATAACCTCTGTAAGTATGTTAACAGAGGGTTGGGATGTAAAAAATGTTTTTCAAATTGTTCCTCATGAGGAAAGAGCATTTGACAGTAAACTTCTTATTGCACAGGTATTGGGAAGAGGATTGAGGATTCCAGAGGTTTATCTTGGTCAAAAGCCGGTTGTAATAGTTTTTAACCATGACCGCTGGTCGGGTAGAATCAAACACCTTGTAGATGAGATACTTGAAATAGAAAATAGAATCTATTCATACCCAGTTCTAAAAGATCCAGACCATAATTTTTCTATTCATAACATAGATTATGCACGACTAACGGAAACAGAAGAATACAAACAGGAAAAGGAATACGAATTTAAAAAAGGTTTTATTACCTTGATTAGACAGGCTCCGGCACTTGAGCGAGAAACCGAGTACGTCCGGGCAACGACAGGTGAAAGCCGAAAAAAGAAAACCCTTGTCAAATATAAAATGTTCTCCGTTGAGGAAATTGCTGAACAACTACATAATCGTTTTAAGTCCATAGATATGGAAACTTCAGAAACAGAAAATCCAACCAAATACGCAGAAAAATATACTATTAACTGGTTAAAGAAGTTAATTTGTAATTCTTTAGAACGTATTGGCGAAAAAGCTAATCAAGTTAGTGATGAAAATAGACAGAAACTTTATCAAGCATTCGGTGTTTTACATCGTCCAGCAGCAAAAGTTGTTCGATATAAAATGTCGCCTAAGGCATTAGTGGAAATTAAGACATCTGGTCGGAAAAAGAATAGTGCAGGATTTGCTTCTATAAGACGAGGCGATGCAACAATTTTCTGGGACTATCATTCTAAAATTTTAAGCGATGAAGAAGTTGTATCTTTCTTGAGGGAGCTTGAAGAGGATGAATCGTTGCCTAGGTCAGCGATGGAGAAAATAGAAAATGTCTATGATTTTGTGACTCCCTTAAATGTTGTCATCACAGACCATAAACCAGAACGCCTTTTTGTCAGGAAACTTATTAAACGGGAAAATGTCCAAGTCATAGATAGTTGGATTAAATCAACCGATCAGGATTTTTATTCAATTGAATATTCATGGAGAAAGGGCGAGCATCCGAAACGTGGTCGTTTTAATCCGGATTTTTTCATTAAAGTTGGCATAAATATCCTTGTAGTGGAAATAAAGGGGGATGAAGAAATCAAGGAACCGTCCGATGAAAACAAAGCAAAGTATAGAGCAGCTAAAGCACATTTCTCCATTTTGAACGACCAACAATCTCAACTTAGGTATTTCTTCAACTTCTTAACACCTGAAGATTATGATTATTACTTTGCCCAAATTCGTAAAACTAACTTTAAGTTCGTTTCAAAACTTGATGCAGAACTTGAAAATAATAGCATTAAAAAAAATGGTCGATAAATCATTTGAAAGGCTGCAACGTCGTATAAAACAGCATGTGCGCTACGGGCTTACGCCCTTGCCCTTCGGGACATTGATCTTATTGGTTGCAATGTTGTATATGCTGCTTCCGTTAGCCGAAATTAACCATTTGAAAGGAGGAAGGCAAAATGAAGAAATATATTGAAGTTATAGCAGTTTTGTACACCCTAACAGTTTTATTACTAGTAGGGTGCGGAAAAATTGGGTCAAATCCCAAAGACGTCTTGTCCAAGTACCTTGATACTTTTCTTCATGGCAGGTATGAGGAGGCCTATCAATACATTTCTGCGAGGGACAAGGCTGTAAAGAGTCTACAGGAATATTTATCGGAGCAGTCAAGGGAGGAAAGTCCTTTCGCACAGGTTCTTGCCAGTAAGATCTCATATGAGATTAAAGAAGTAACGGTGACTGGAAATCAGACCAAGGCAAAAGTTGCGGTTACGACCCCTGATTTTGGATCTATATTCACAGACATCTTGGGAGTTGCTTTCATGTCAGCTTTTGGGGAAGAGAAGGACGAAAAAGAGATAGAGAAAATGCTGGCAGAAAAGTACAAAGAGAAAGATATTCCTATGAGTACTATAACACAGTCCTTTGATTTGATTAAAGAAACAGATGGTTGGAAAGTTTTCTTTGATTGGGAAACGAAGAAGAAAGTCGATGAAACAATGAGTCAAGCAAAGCAACTTGAAAAAGAGAAAAAGCTCTATGCTGCCAAAGAAAAGTATCAGGAAGTTTTGGAATTAGACAGTAAAGTGGTTGAAGCTTCTGAGAAAATAAAGGAGCTGGAAAAAGAGATCAAGAGTTTTAAGGAGAAGCAGGCTTATATAGATAAGGTAGAAATCAGAAATGTTCATATTGGAAAATCAATACTGGACGAAGCAGGAGTATTTGGTGAGGTCAAGAACCTTGGAGACAGAACTTTAAAAGAGGTAGAGATTACAATATATTGCCTAGACAAGAATGGAAAAACGATTTTTGAAAAGACATACCGTCCTGTTTTGGTTTCGGAATATTCATTATTTGGAGACAATAAGCCATTAAAACCAAAATATAGTAAAAAGTTTGGGGTAAAGCTTGATGATGCACCTTCGGATTGGGCTAGGAAAGTAAAAGTAAAAGTCACAGATATAGAATTTCAAAAGTAATGGAATGGTCAACTTCGGCTAACACGGTGTTTGTGGTTCGCCTCGCTCACTCGAACCGCCTTTCAGACTGCTTCATAAACACTGGAACCGATAGCCAAAATGACGCTTTGCTTGAGAGGGATTGAGCAAAATCTACCTTTATTCCTCTCTTATAGGGCGAAGAAAGGTATTAAAACCTAACCCTACTAAAAAAAGATTGAAATGCTATTTTTTTACTGAAAAAAGTCCGTGTTTTTGTTTATTATATAATGAAATGAAAAATATCTTAGGCGGCAAATTCTTAGAGAGAGGCCCACGTTAGAAGCGTAGTTTCTCATGAATCTATGGTTTGAAAGCGCCGGTTTATTTGACGAAAATCATTCGCACCTTTAGATTTCTGGTAGCACTATGGTTACGAAAACCTTGGCAGGTGAGCTGCTTGAAATTTTAACAACAGAAATCTCGCGGCCGATATTTATTTTCTTATTTCCTTTCAATCCTTGGTAGCTCCCGACCGTAACACCCAAGGTGTCTTCAACTGAAACGTTTACTAATTTTTCGCTCTTTATCTGTAAGTTTTTTGATCCGCCACCTAGGTAACAAACAAAGCCTGCTGGCTCATCTTCATTAACAATAAGTTCTATTTCTCCTCCTGCACCTCCCAACCGACCTACCCAAGCATTATCGGGAAGAAATATTGCATTTGTTGTGTCAACTTCAAACGAAGGTAGGGTAGAAAAAATGAATGCAATTTTTTGTGTTGCGAGAATTGCATTATTTTGTAATACCAAAAAATACTTACCGGGCTTAGGTATCCCAACAAAAAAGAAGTGTAAACTATTAACATTTTTCATATAAGCAAGGGTTGGAACTTCTACCTTCGATTTCCATTTATAGAAGGAAAGTTCATCGAAAATTATGAGATTGAAATAAAAACCTGGTTGTGAAGAAACGTAACCGCATAGCAAGGAGTCTGGAGCCTCAACCGTGATTGAAAACGCCTTGTAGGATTGTGGGTTCAATGTTAAGGTTTGAGAAGAAATCTCCATCCAAGAGTTTTGGGTTGAAACTCCCGCCCCCTCCGATGCGGCGATATTATCAGTGAAGAAAACAAACAAGAACAGTAACAGTAAAATAGAAATACGTAGTAAGAATTTTGACATTTTTTCTCCTTTCTGCTCAGTTTCTCATTTCAATCACAAGATTACTTTTGGAAAGATTGTAAGTTTTCTCTAAGCAAATGTCAAGCAAAAAATTCAAAATTGTATGAAAATGGAAGGAATAAAGGATGAACTTGATTAAGAAAGATTGAAGCAGTAATGTTTTACTGAAAAAAGTCGGTGTTTTTATTTATTGTATAATGAAATGAAAAATGTAATTGTCAAGTATTACAGTGTTCCTTTGTAATAATGATGTCGTAGGATTCATATCTGTAACCTGTTCCCAATATAAATTTTGGAACTTAGTAAATTGAGGGAAAATTCCCCTTAATCCCACTTTTTCAAAGGGGGAAGGGGAAGATTAAAACCTGAGCTTACCCAGAAAAAGTTAAAATAATTAATCTTTATCGAAAAAAGTCGCACTTTTTGTTTATTCTATAATGAAGAGACATTTCCAAGAAAGTAAATTCCTATGTTGTATATTTCCGTGAAGCAGACGATAGCCCTTATGGAGTAGGACATTTCTATTTTGCCTTGACACACAGAAAGGATTTTGCTTGACATTCTGTTTTAGATGTAATACATTATGTGAAAGCATATAAAGTGAGAAATAAAAGTGGACCTAAGGTGGAGAATAAACTTAAACCTTGACAAAGGAGTAAAAATGAGAAAAAGTGGCATTATTTGGTTAATATTTTCAATTACTCTTTTTGTTTTATACTGCAACACAAATAACTCAAAAATGCAAAAAAAAGAACCTTTAAAAGTATCACAGAAAGAGAAAGTTAAAGAATCGACTAAAAAAGAAATGACATATAAAGAAAAAATAAAACATATTAAGGAGAAATTTTCATTAATTAACAATAATGCAAAGAATTATGAAATTAGAACAAAAGAGTCAGGTTCAGAGGATTTTGCAGCTTCATTGAATATCTATCTTGAAGGTACTAAAATAAGGAAATTAGTATTTAAAGTTGGTCGTGCCAATAATAGTGGAGAGCTTACAGAATATTATTATTGGGATGGCAAATTATTTTTTGTATTTAGCAAATTATATGGTCCTGATTTTGAAAAAATGGAGGAGGGGAAAATAGATATACCACTAAGACATTGGGAAAATCGTTACTATTTCTATAATAATAAGCTTATAAAGTGGCTCGATAGCAATAAAAAAGAAGTATCACCCTATAGTGAAGAATATTCAAGTGCGCAGAAGGAAATTTTAAGAGAGTCGAGAGAATTCTATAAAACTGCCCAATTACCAGGCGATAGAATTTGGAATGAGGAATAGTTGAGGTTTTTTTTCAGGAAGACCAATTTATTCAAAAAATTTCGAATGTTTTTTTAAAGAGAGGAACATTAGATATAGGTGAGACTAAGTGGATATCTAATGCCTTAAAAAGGAAGTCTTTTAAATTGAAGAATGCGAAGAAATCTTCTATAAACGCCCTTAAGAAGTCCATTTAGCGCAAATTAAACAAGAAAGCTGACCCGCAAATTCAGCAGATATTAAACAATATGTTTAAAGCAATACGAAATAAATAGTAATAGCAAAAAAGCAAAGGGGATGAGCAATGGCAAGTTAGCGAAAGAAAGATATAAAGTATGAAAACATGCAGGCGAACAAACATAGAGGAAAGCTTTTGGGAGGTTTAATTAAACCGGATCACAAAAATGTAAGGTGAGGGGAGAAGTAGAAAAAAACGGTTTTGTCAAGGATTTGGGACCCGGTCTAAAAAAAAGTTCGATTTAGGAGTGAAAAAGCATGAAAAATAAATGTACGGTTCCAGAAACTCCAGACCGCAATACATTTTGTGAAGGTATTGAAGTCTTTGAGAAACATGAGCCTCGGGATGCTATGTATATAGAAGCATCAAGATTATTTGAGAAATATTGGGGGGAAAATAATTGGGTGGGCGCGGCAAATGCAATAGGGATACTGCTTCTTACATGGAATCAGGCGTTCTATAGATACGCATCATTTGATTTTAAATTATTGCAAAACTACTTAAAAGATAATCACACGTTAATTTCAAAATTCAAAAGTGGTGAGATAAATGTTATATGGGAGAAATATGAAGATGATATTATAAATCTGTTTATAGGGTTTCTTGAGGTTACACAACTGGGTTTGGCTAGGTTTAAGCAAAAGGACTTGGGAGACTTAAGAAACATTCTTTGTTCTATGGGAATAAACCATCCAGAAAAAACCGAGAACGAAGATATGAAAAACATCTACCACTCTATTAAAAGTAGAAATCCCGATTCAAAATATGCTTTTGACTATTTCACAACAAACGGCAAGAATACACAGGAAGAGGTTGCAAATATTCAGATAGATAGCAGCGTGTTACCTCGCGCCAAGGTGGAAAATTTGTTAAAACTGGATTTATGGAATAAACACATTAAAAAAAGTCCTGTTTCTGTTTCAAAAGCGCTCCATCTTCTTGCTCCCAGAGTTTTCCCTTTATGGGATGGTAAGATAGCAAAACAATATTGTTGTAATTATTCAGTTAAGGACCTTTACAAGAAAGCAAAACAATACATTTCATTTTGCGAGAAAATTAGGGAAGTAGCAGAGCAAGTTAAAGAATATGAATGTGTGAAAGATAAGATAAGCGAGGATAAAACCCTGGTTAAATTAATTGACGAGTATAATTATGCAAGGTTTACAAAACACTGGATAGGCGAGAAAGAAAAATAAAAAGGAATATGAAGAGTTTAAGGATGAGATATGGAATATTAAAAAATTGGAATCGAATAATGCTACGCAAAGGCTCACCTGTGTTATAACTTCGATGGGTAGAAAGATTTATCAGATAAATCTTAATATCGTCGGTTAAGATCTTAGACTTAACGAATTATTTGGTGGTCTTCTAATGGAAAGAAAAGAGAAGAAAGGAAAAAGTCAGGAAGTTTGTAGTTTAGAAAAAAGCATCAGTGGTGACCTGCAGAAGTTTGAGAGGCTAGTCAAAGAAGAGAATGTTACAAAGACAACAGTAAACTTACCAACCGGTGTTTTCAGGAAAGCATTCAAAATAAGAGAGGAGCTGTATTTTGTCAACAATAACACCCTTTGTTCCAGACAAATCGAAAGTAGAATTAAGCAGTGTATCTTTGCACTTAAAAATCATCCGCGGGAGATAAAATATAATGTGGAAAGAGGGAGAGAAAAGAGATGTTTATATAACG
>Ga0315551_10001161_pt1 | contig 20218 bp, 18 predicted proteins | sample SalMarSW160290MG_FD_203678 | JGI IMG/M metagenome (GOLD analysis project Ga0315551, IMG submission 203678) | Salt marsh sediment microbial communities from the Plum Island Ecosystem LTER, Massachusetts, United States - Salt Marsh Sediment SW1602-90 ...
GTACCGCCTCGATTCCCGAAAGTACCCCGAGATCCTCGGTCCCGGATCCTTCGCTACCGAGAAATGAATGGATCTTATCCGACGTGTCGGGGAGGTAGGGATGGATCAGCACGGCCAGATCCCGGATCAGGTATACAAGATCCCGCAGCAGCATCCCGGTTTTTTCGCGATTCTCCTTTACGAGCTTCCAGGGCTCCTCGTCCTGGAAGCGTTTGTTGCCGATCGAGGAGAGAGCGAAGATCCGCCTCAAGCCATCCCTCAGCTCGATCCGCTCCAGGGCGTCGAGGATCTCCCGCTCGGCTTTCCCCACCTCCTGCCAGAAAGCGGTGGAAGCAGCGCCCGCTCCCGCCTCCGGCGCCTCTACGCGCTCCGGCGCATCACCGCCCTTGGCCGCCCTGCTGCGCTTCGGCGCCGTCAGCCTGCCCTCGAAGTAGCGATTGACAAAGGTCAGGGTCCGGTTCACCAGGTTGGCCAGGTTGCCGATCAGCTCTCCGTTGACCTTCTCCTGGAAATCCTTCCAGGTGAACTGGGAATCCGCCTTCTCCGGCCGGTTGTAGAACAGATAGAACCGCCAGACATCGGCGGGGATGCCCGATTCCACCGCGTCGGTGCCGAACACGCCGATCCCCTGGCTCTTGGAGAACTTGCCGCTCTCGTAGTTGAGGTACTCGCTGGAGGACATGCTTTGCAGGAGCGTCCAGCTCTCGCCGGAGCCGATCAGGGAGCAGGGAAAGATGACGGTGTGGAAGGGAATGTTGTCCTTGCCGATGAACTGGACCAGCTTCACAGCTTCGGGATTCTTCCACCACGTCTGCCAGTCGTCGGTGAGGTTGGCAGTGATCGAGATGTAGCCGATCGGGGCATCGAACCACACGTAGAATACCTTGTTCTCGTATCCTTTTTTAGGCACGGGGATGCCCCACTTCAAATCCCGGGTGATGGCCCGCTCGTGCAGACCGTCACGAATCCAGGCCTGGGTCATCTGCACTGCGTTCCGCGCCCACCCGCCTTCCCGGGAGGTCCTCTCCATCCAGTCCGCCAGCTGGGGTTTGATCGCCGGCAGATCGATATATAAGTGGGTGGTCTTCCGCACCACCGGAGTCGTGCCGCACACCCCGCAGTGGGGCTCCACCAGGTCGGTGGGATCTAGAAGCTTGCCGCAATTCTCGCACTGATCCCCCCTGGCTTCAGGATAGTTGCAGTGCGGGCAGGTCCCCCGCACGTAGCGGTCCGCCAGAAAGCGATCGCAGTTCTCGCAGTAGGTCTGCTCCTCGGTTTTTTCCTTTATGTAGCCGTTTTTATCCAGACCGAGGAAGATCGACTGGGTGATCTCGGTGTGCTTGGGCGTGGAGGTGCGCCCGAAGCTGTCGAAGGCGATGTTGAACCACTCGTATACGTCTGCGTGCACCCGGTAGTAGCGGTCGCAGAGCTCCCGGGGGGTGATGCCCTCCTCCAGAGCCTTGGTTTCGGTGGCCGTTCCGTACTCGTCGGTTCCGCAGACATAGAGCGTGTCGTAGCCCCGCAGCCGGCAGTAGCGGGCGTACACGTCCGCGGACAGCACCTGGATCAGGTTGCCCAGGTGGGGAATATTGTTTACGTAGGGCAGCGCCGAGGTGATGAGTATCTTCTTCATGAGTACACTACTATATTTACAGAGTTCCCGCAGAGTCAAGGGCGCGGGTCAGCTGCGCAAGGCCTCCTCGTACATGGCCGCGATATTCTCCGGAGGGATATCGGCCTGGAGGTTGTGAATCGGGGCAAACACGAAGCCGCCGCCGGGCTGCATCACCTCGACGCGGTGTCGAACGTCCCGACGAACCTGCTCGGGGGTTCCCCGGGGTAGCACGGCCTGGACGTCCGCGCCCCCTCCCCAGAACACGATGCGCTCGCCGAACTCGCCCTTCAGGGTTTCCACCTCCATATGGGCCGCCGAGGTCTGTACAGGGTTGAGGATATCCACCCCGACTTCGATGAAGTCCTCGATGAACTCGTACACCGAACCGCAGGAGTGGAGGAAGACCTTGGCCGGGCTCATGGAGTGGGCGGTGCGGTAAATCTCCTTCAACAGGGGTTTGACGAGGGAACGAAACAAACGGGGATCGATCTGCGGGCCGTTTTGGAAGCCCAGATCATCCCCGAATCCGATCACCTGGATATACTCGCCCACCGCCTCGAGGTACAGCTTCAAATCCTCGATGACCGCCTGGGCCAGGCGTTCCAGCAGGCGGCGGCTGAACTGCGGTTCCCCCGCCAGCCGCATGAAGAAGGTGTCGAAGCCGCTTAAGTATTGGCCGGTTTCGAAGATGCTGCCGTTGAACCAGCCGAACAGGGCTTTGTCCGTATTCTCGTACAGATTCCGGGCCCTCTTTCGGAGGTACTCCAGCTCCTCCGGGCCGATCCGGGGCAGCGGGTAGCGCTCCAGCTCCTCCAGGCTGACTTCGCTCAGCGGGAAGTGAGCGGGCACGAAGGAGCCGCTTCCCGGGCTCAGGATGCCGGTCATCACCTCGCCTTCGAAGAGCTTCCAGGTGCCATCCTGCTCGATCAGCGGCCGGAACCCGGCGGGAAACAGAGCAGGCGTTCCGTCCGGCAGGGGATGAGCTTTCCAGCGCCCGCTCAGAGGAACACCGGGGGCTGCATAGTAGCGGTCGACGGGCAGAACGTCTATGCCCCAGGGGTCGATAACCTCCGTCTCGACCTCGGCCAGCAGGAGAATGATGTTGGTCACCCTGACCGGATCGGAAGCGAAGCGCCAGCCCCGGCCGGAGAGATACCTCCTGAGCCCGGCATAGGCCATGGCGTTGATGCCCGTGACAATCGAACCGCCCAGATCCAGGGGAAGACGATCCGGCTGCTGGTGGTTGATTGCCGCCAGCACGCGCTCCCTGGAGGTCATGGACGCGGCTCCCGCCGGCCGTGGGGTTTCCTCTGCTTGACCGCAGGAAGGCACGGCAGTACATTAGTTTTAAATACTGAAGGATTCACGTTCGTGAGTCTATCCGATGACTTGTCCGAAGCGCAATCCGTTTGAATCGTCTTTGGACCTTCACGTGCCGACCAGCGGTTACGTGGATGCGCATTCACAGCTGGAAACTATCAAGTACAAGGAGGGTTTATGTCAGAACGTGACGTAACTCCTGGACGAACGCCCAGACGCCTGACACCGAAAGCGATCATCATCGTGGTCGTGGTCATCCTGGCGTTGATCACCGTGTTCTCCAGTTTCTTCGTAGTGGACCCGCAGGAGCAGGCCGCCGTACTGCTTTTCGGCCGCTTCACCAGAATGGCTGAGCCGGGTCTGCACTTCAAGCTCCCCTTCGGAATCGAGAAAAACTACAACGTTCCCACCCAGGTCGTCCTGAAACAAGAGTTCGGCTTTCGCACCGAACGCCCCGGGATCACCACCATCCGGGCGGCCCAGGACTTCCCCAGCGAGTCGATCATGCTCACCGGAGACCTGAACATCGTGGATGTGGAGTGGATCATCCAGTACCGCATCGTGAATGCCTACAACTGGCTGTTCAAGGTTCAGGAAAAGGAGAAGACCATCCGGGACATCAGCCAGTCTGTAATCAACCAGCTAGTCGGGGACCGGACGGTCTTCGACGTCATCGGCGCCGAGCGGGCCAACATCGAAACTCAAGGCCAGGAGCATATGAACCAGCTCTTCGACAAGTACGAGCTGGGCATCCGGGTCACCACTGTGAAGCTCCAGAACATCGTGCCCCCCGCCGGTCCGGTGCAGGAGGCCTTCGAGGATGTCAACAAGGCCATCCAGGACCGAAGCCGCCTGATCAACGAGGGCCAGGAAGCCTACAACCAGGCCATCCCCAAAGCAAAGGGTGAAGCCGAACAGCTGGTCCAGGAAGCCGAAGGATACGCGGTGGAACGGGTCAACAAGGCCGAAGGTGATGTAGCCCGTTTCGCCCGGGTGCTGGACGAATACAGCCGCAACCCGGGGGTCACCCGCACCCGTCTGTACTACGAGATGTTCGAAGAGGTGTTCAAGGATGCGGAGAACGTCGACCTGATCGACAAGAACCTGCAGAACTTCATCCCCTTCAAGGCTCTGGAGTCGGCTCCTGCAGGAGGTGCCCAATGAAAAAGACAATTACAGTCATAGCCGTCATCGCGGTTATCATCATCCTCTTTCTGATCACCGGTCCGTTTTATGTGATTGAGGAGGGAGAGCAGGCAGTAGTCATCCGCTTCGGCCGCATCATTGCGATCGAGCAGAACGCGGGCTTGAAGATCAAAGTCCCCTTCGTGGATAATGTGAACAAGTTCCCCAAGAAGATCCTGGCCTGGGACGGGGAATCCCAACGGATCCCCACAAAAGAGAACCAGTTCATCTGGGTGGACACCACCGCCCGCTGGAAGATCACCGATCCCAAGCTTTTCTACGAATCGGTCGGCACCATCACCGGCGCCCAGTCCCGTCTGGACGACGTGATCGACTCCGCGGTGCGCAAGATCATCTCACGAAACTCCCTGGTGGAGGCGGTGCGAAACTCGAACGTTATCAACCAGATCGATAGACCCAGCGTCTATCAGGCGGGAACGGAGATCGAGGGACAGGCGGCGCAAACCCTCGGAATCGACACCACCATCGTCTACGAGGAGATCCAGATAGGCCGTGCCGCTCTCTCCGCGGAGGTGTTCGATGAATCCAGCATCATCACCCCCCAGTACGGGATCGACCTGATCGACATCATCGTCCGCCAGATCAAGTACTCCGACGAGCTCACCGAGAGCGTGTATCGGCGCATGATCGCCGAACGTAATCAGATCGCCCAGGCCTTCCGCTCCGACGGGGAAGGAAAGAAGGCGGCGATCATGGGTGAGATGCAGCGGGAGCTGCTCTCGATTCAGTCAGGCGCCTACCGGACAGCCCAGACCATCAAGGGTGGGGCCGACGCCAGGGCGGCGGCGATCTACGCCAACACCTACAACCGGAACCCGGATTTCTACGAGTTCTGGAAGGCCATAGACTCTTACCGGACCCTGCTGCCCAAGTTCCGCAAGACCCTGACCACCGAACCGGAGTACTTCAAGTACCTCTACGATCAGCAGGGACGGTAAAGCTGATCCAGGGGCCGGAGTCATCCGGCCGACAGGCGCGTAACCAGACGGACCCGCGGCCGCTCGGCCGCGGGTTTTTTCGATGCCGAACGTTTGCGCCGATCTTTTACGAGACGAGCAACTTGATCTCAAGGAGCAGCAACCATGGAACTGCAGAGACGACCATACGGAAACACGCCGGACGGAGCCGAAGTCGATCACTTCACCTTGAAGAACTCGGGCGGCGCATGCGTCGGGGTGATCACCTACGGCTGTATCATCACCTCTGTCCAGATGCCCGACAGAGATGGGAGAATCGGGGAGATCACCCTCGGCTTCGACTCCCTGGAAGGTTATCTGGCCCGGCATCCCTACTTCGGCGCCTTGGTGGGCCGATTCGCCAATCGCATCGCTACCGGACGATTCGAGTTGGACGGCAAACACTATACCCTGGCCCGCAATGAAAAGGAGAGGAATCATCTTCACGGCGGAAATGTGGGTTTTGACAAGCGGGTCTGGACGGCGGAGGAGCTTCGGGAGAATGACAGCGTCGGTGTACGTTTCTCCTACCTAAGCCCGGACGGTGAGGAGGGGTACCCCGGGGAGCTGGCGGTCAGCGTAACTTATTCGCTGAACGAGGCGAACGAGCTGACCCTCGACTACAGGGCGGAGACGACCGAGGCCACACCGATCAACCTGACCAACCACTCCTACTGGAACTTGAGCGGCCCCGGCTCCGGTACGGTCTACGATCACCTCCTCTCCCTCAACTGCTCCCGCTACCTGCCTGTGAACGAGCAGCTGATCCCTACGGGGGAGATACTCCCCGTGGAGGGTACCCCGCTGGACTTCCGAAAGCGGAAGGCAATCGGTCGGGACATCGATCAGCTTCCGGTCGGCTACGATCACTGCTTCGTCGCTGATAGGGAGGGTGATCGTTTGGAGTCCATCGCCCGAGTGGTTGATCCGGCCAGCGGCAGGGGCCTGGAAATCTCCACCACCAAACCCGCGGTCCAGCTGTATACGGGCAATTTTTTGGATGGAATTCGCGGTGCCGGCGGTACGGTCTTCAACAAGCATACCGCCCTCTGTCTGGAAAGCGAGTACTACCCGGATGCGGTGAATCATCCCGAGTTTCCCTCGGCCGTTCTTCGCCCCGGCGAAATCTACAGTCACACCACGGTCCACCGTTTCTTCAGCGAGTGATACCGCGGCGGGGAACCGGGAAGCGACGGTAACGACGCTTTCTCATTCGCTTCATGATACTCGGTCCGTCTTTCTTCCCTTGAAAGCTGACTGCTTCTCTCATATTTATTATCTTACAGCTATGAAACACAACACACTCCGAATTGGTTTGATACTAGTCACAGTTTTCCTCACCCGGATCGGGTGGAGCCAGGGCTCCCTGCCCACGGATAGGATCCGGCTGCCCGAGGGATTCAGTATCGAGGTCTACGCTTCGGGATTGAGAACCGCCAGGGGATTGAGCTTCGCTCCCGACGGTACCCTGTTCGTCGGCTCGATGGACGGAGAGGTCTACGCGGTCCGGCCGAACCGTGAAACCCTGACCTTAACCCGGGGGTTGAACATGCCCGTAGGTCTGGATTTCTTCGAGGGGGACCTGTACATCTCCTCCCTCTCCGAGATCGTGAAGATCGAGAACGTTTTGGCCAATCTGGACACAAATCCGAGACCTCTGATTCTGATTGACACCCTCCCAAAAGACCGGCATCACGGCTGGAAATTCATCAAGGTCGGACCGGACAGGAAGCTCTATGTCCCGGTGGGGGCGCCCTGCAATGTCTGCGAGCAGGAGGACGAACGCTACGCCAGCATCCTGCGCATGAATCTGGACGGCAGCGGCCTGGAGCTGGTGGCCCGCGGGGTGCGCAATACCGTCGGCTTCGACTGGCACCCCCAGAGCGGGGAGCTGTGGTTCACCGACAACGGCCGGGACATGATGGGCGACGACATCCCCCCGGATGAGCTCAACCGGGCCCCCCGGACGGGCCTTCACTTCGGCTTCCCCTACCTGCACGGCAGCAGCGTCAGGGATCCCCGCTTCTGGGACGACCGCCCGACCGGGGTGGAGTTCCAGCTGCCGGAACACGAGTTTCCCGCCCACGTGGCCGCCCTGGGTATGCGCTTCTACACGGCTGATCATTTCCCCGAGGAGTACCGGGGCGGAATTTTCGTGGCCGAGCACGGCTCCTGGAACCGCTCGCAGAAGATCGGCTACCGGGTGAGCTTCCTGCGCCTGCAGGGAAATCGTGTCACGGAGTATCGCATCTTCGCCGAGGGTTGGCTGGAGGGACAGAGCGCCTGGGGCCGTCCGGCGGACGTGGAGATCGGCCCGGACGGAGCCCTGTACGTGGCAGATGATGCCGCCGACGCGGTGTACCGCATCAGCTACCGGCCGTAGCTGATGCCACACGGCGGCAGATCCTCGATGTTTCGCGTCGCAGGGACAAAAACAGGGTCGGGCATTAAAATCCTGGATTGCCCGATTCTAAGCATCCTACGAAAACGGATCGACAGGCGGATAGATGGTCAAATGAGCTCTGCCGGTAGCCTTCAGCAGCTATTTCACAAGCGTTTTCAACCATTCCCGGATAACCTTGCACGAAACTTCGGAATCCCAGAGCAGGTATGTGCAGGGCTTTAGATTACTTTTTCTAGCGATTCTACCACAAAGTTATCGACGCGTTTACTTGGACAGGAGGGAAGAATGAGCGATTTGCACAAGTATATCGAAAAACGAAAAAAGAGCGACTCTGAGTTTGCCATGTCTTACGACTCTGGATACGACGAGTTCAAAATCGGCGTTGTCTTACGAGAAGCGAGACGAAAAAGTGGATTGACCCAGGAAGAACTAGCTCGAAGGATCCGTACAACGAAGAGCGCTATATCCCGTATTGAGAACCACGCTGAGGATATTAAGCTTTCTACAATAGAAAAAGTCGCAAAGGCACTAGGCAAGAAAATCGTAGTGGAAATCAAATAGCATCCCAAGCCTGACGTTTCCGTAAAACCACCCCGCCCTTATACCACAGACGGGGCCGTTTTACCCGAAAACCGCGTAAAGTTTGGCAACTTGAATATATATCGTCAGTCTTTCAGGAGAGTGCATAGCTTTTTCAGCACTTCACTCATCGTTGTTACTGGCAACTTGCAGATAAATTGAGAATCACGAACTTTCCAATCAAGACTCTTTATTTGGTCAGATAGCACTACCCCGGAGATATTCCTACCAGCCGGAATTCCAACTTCAAACGGATATCCTTTGATTTGTGATGTGATGGGGCAAAATAAACCAAGTCCAACCTTTCTATTATAAGATTTGGGTGAAACAACAACCGCCGGCCTTCTGCCTGATTGCTCGTGGCCTGCTTTTGGACTGAAATTCAGCCAGACAGCATCACCACGATCAGGAAAGTACTCTTTACTCATCACCAGGACTCTCTTCCTTGCGGAATGCCCGTTAAAACTTCATCATGAATATTCTCAGCTGTGATTCCCGACAATAATTCTTCTAATGCATATTCCTGTTCCTCAACTGGCTTAATTCTCAACTCACCATTTGACAGGGACATCTCTACAGTGGAGCCGGATGCAACTTTTGCTTCAATAGCAAGTGCCTTTGGAATCCGCAGAGCCAAGCTATTGCCCCATTTTTGAATTTTTAGTTTCATAGCTCCTCACTTCCATAGTATCTACAATGAATATACTTGCTATTGATAGGAATGTCTATACTCTTTTTCGCTAAAGTACACGGTGTGACACCCTACTTCAAGATAGGGCATCTTTCCGACTGATTATCTACTCTGATCCCCACCCTCCCAGGAGCCGGCAGCAGGGGGCATGTTCTCGTTTGTCGAGAGGGATAGGTTTTTTCAATATACGACCGCCGGATCGGTATGGTACGATTTTGGGGGACGGATGAAACAGACCAAAGATCTGAAGATATTTATTTCCACCGGCGACAGAGATTCCTCTTGCTGCGAGTGCGGGGAGGCTCTCGGCCGTGGAACCTGGATCACCCTGGTGGAAGGCAAAGGAGCGCTGTGCCTGGCTTGCGCCGACCTGGATCATCTGATCTTTTTGCCTTCCGGCAATACAGCGCTGACCCGACGAGCCCGAAAGCGCTCGATCCTCTCTGCGGTGGTGCTGAAGTGGAGCCGGGCTCGAAGGCGATATGAGCGGCAGGGGCTGCTGGTGGAAGAGCAGGCGTTGGAACGAGCTGAAGCGGAATGCCTTGCCGACAGCGAGGTGAGGGCCCGCCGGAGAGAACGGGAGGCGGAGCGGCGGGTGCAGCTGGACCGGGAGTATGTCGAGCGTTTTGCCCTGCGCGTGCGCGAGCTTTTTCCTGCCTGCCCGACCGGACGGGAGAGGGCGATAGCCGAGCATGCTTGCCGCAAATACAGTGGCCGGATTGGTCGTTCGGCGGCAGGAAAAAATCTTGATGAGGAAGCGATACGGCTGGCCGTTACAGCCCATGTTCGACACACTGAGACCCGGTATGACGAGCTTCTAGCGGGTGGGGAGGAGAGGCGAGAAGCCCGGGAGGAGGTGGCGGAAGAGGTCCTGCAAGTGTTAGCGAAATGGGAACGCGATCCCCATTCGGGAGTTTGACTGCGTTACCGGGTATTCCGGCATGAGGCACGTGTCGTGGTCAATGCAGCCCTGATCAACCGGTAGATCTCCTGTCATTCAGGAAAGCTCATCCCTGCTTCAGTGCAATCTTTGCGCATTGGAAGGGGCAATTGGAAGGAACAGTCCCTGAAGCCACAGGAGGTGGCGGAAGGGAGGCTCTATGTGGCGGTCGCAATTTAGCAAGAAAGACCGACCGATTCTTGATCGCTTGCTCCGGAACGTCGTCATTGCCATTCACCCGTGATTGTGATTGCCGCGATCACCGATCCAGAGTAGGTCCGCAAGATCCTGCGCCACCTGGTGAAAATCGGCCGATCGCCACCGGGGCTAGATCCGAATTTCGTGTAATCACCAATCTGTTTCCCTGCCTGCTCCGGGGGATGAGCATGTTTCATGGCGGCGTGGAAGGCCGTGTCGAATACGGCCGCCTGCCGAACCTCGGGGAACACGGCGCGCACGGCCCGGATGCCCATGAGGTTGGCCGGGTTGTGCAGCGGGGCCAGCCGGCTGTTCTCTTCGATGATCCGTTCCAACTCGGGGGTGACCAGCTCGGCCTGCCGGATGGTCTCCGCCGCCACATCCCGCAGCTGGAACTTGATCGAGGTGCTGCCGCTGTTGATGACGAGTATACGCATGTTCTTGTCTTTATACTCCACCGGGAGGGGTTTCCGCAAACGATCCCTAAGGAGCGCAGGGCGAGCGCCCGTTCGTCGCGGCCCCCGCCGCGCTCCTCGCGCCCCTGCCCGCGGCGCTTGCCGGTTTCCAGGGCAGCGCTGCCGCTGCAACGCCGCACCTCACGCCTTTCCGACGAACAGCTCCTGGAAGTGCTTGTGCTTCTGAAGCTTCATCCGCATTTTTTAAAAGTTCACCCGCCCGGCGCTGCCTTATCCGCGGAACGAAGCGGGGATTCCTTCAGAAGCAGCGACAGCAGAGCGCTCAGCACGGTCAGGGCCAACAGCACGAGCAGGGAAGGCGTCATCGAACCTGTGGAGGATTTGAAGGCGTCCATGGCGAAGATGAATACGATTCCCGAAACCTGGCCCATTACTATGAGGAGACTGTTGGAGGTGCCTTCCGGGGCGGGGTGGGTGATTTCAGCGCCGTACTGGAATCCGATTGGGCCAGCGCTCAGGAGAAAGAATCCGAAGGTAAATCCGGACAGAAGCAGCAGCCAGTAGCTGGAGGCGAAGATGATGCCCAGAAGTCCGGGGATGAGGAGGGCCAGGGCTAATGTGATGAAGGGTTTGCGTCTGCCCAGACTGTCCGAGATCAAGGGAACAACAAGGGCGCCCAAAATGCCGCCGATCAGCATGAGCCCTCCCAACATACCCGCCTGGGTTGTGGAGAATCCCCGGGCCCGCACGATCGCCTCGATCCAGGTGGAAACGCCGTTGAACATGCCCAGGCCGATAAAGAAGATTACCAGCAGCAGGATAAAGTTCCTCTGGCGGACCATAGACTTCAGGCCGTCAAACATCAGGGTTCGCTCCTCCTGTCCGGACGAGCAGGGCGGGGTCGGCGGCTCCGATTTGGCCAGGAGCAGGAAACCCAGCGCCGCGGCCGCCGCCAGCACCCCGTAGAGCCAAAGCATCCCGACGATGCCTACCTTAAGCGTCAGAACCGGTGTGGCGATCATTCCCCCCAGGATCCCGAGATAGATGGCCAGGGTGCCCAGGCCGGCAGCCGTGGCCCTTTCGTTCACCGGGAACCATTTGGCAGCCAGCTTGGTGATGGAACCGAGTACCAGCGGTTGGCCCAGGGCGATGCCGATCTGGGAGGCGAAGACCAGAGCAAAGTTGTAACCAAAGATGCCCCGGGTCAGGGCGCACACCGCCGTGAGAACCGAGCCTATCCCCACAGCCCGACGGAATCCCCAGGTATCTATGATCCAGGCGGAGGGAAGCACAACGAGTACGTACACCGCCATGAAGCTCATGGACAGCAATCCGATCCAGATATCGGATTTTCCGTAATACTGCGCCGCAGCGCTGGTGATAGGGGCGAAGGTGATCCAGAGAAGCTGGGTCATTAGGGTGATGAGCATGAAGGAAACCAGGACGATCCATCTGTACGGATATATTTTTATCATGTCGCTTTGCATCAGCGAACTCTCCTGCGGTGATATTTCTGATTAATCATAGCCTTTGGCCTGGAACTGTCAATAAAAGATCCCAGGGATGAGAATTCGAGATTTCCCGCAGCTTGCATTATCATGGACTGAGCGAACAATCCCCACGAAAGGTCTTTGTGCTTACGACAACAGAAACCTCCATTCCTCGACGTCACAAGGTACACTCAAAGCACCCCGGCGGTGAATATCGATTCGCAGTTACGCTCTATCAATTCGTTCAAGTGAAGCCGGAGCGCTTCTTTGGCACCCAAAAGGTGTGGGTCGATGAGACGCGGCTATCAATCACCGATGCGGAGAGAGCAGTGCTCGATGGGTTGTCCAAGCCCCAATACTGCGGGGATTTTACCGAGGTGCTCCATGCCTTTGAGGCAAGGGGGGAAGCGCTTGATCTGAAGCGGATCATCGGATACGCACTGAAGCCTGATGCTGCCACGGCGAAGCGGCCGGGTTGGGTGTTGGAGCAACAGGGGGTTGCCTCTGTTCGTCTTCAGCGCCTGGCAGAGTTGTCTGTGAAGGATTACCGGGGGGGATTCTGAATATGGGCGCTGCAATTTCTGGCGATGAATCGGACGGGGACGTTTATGTAGCCGGATTCAACTTCGATGATTCCAGTTATAACGAGCGGCCCTGTTACTGGGGAAATGGCACCCCGTATGATCTCGACCTGCCAGCCGGTGCAAGAGCCGTGCCTGGAAAGGACGAGGGCCGGTGATGGACCGGCTTCCCACAGCGGACAGCCAGGCCTTCAGAGGGAATAACGGACCCGGAAGGCTTCCTTAGCCCCGGGAGGGACAGCCGCCAGGGGCTCCAGAGAGATCTCGGCGTTTGCCCTGATCTCGGCGGCCACCGCCCCCGTGACCAGGATCTCCCATGCCTGGGCCGTATCCTCGCCGAGCTTGGCCGCGGCGTTGACCTCGGCCCCGAACACGTCGTGGTCGCCGATGCGCAGCACCGGGCCGTAGCCGACGCCCACGCAGAACAGGATCTCTTCCGTGCCGGTGCGACCGACGTTGTACTCCTTCACCGCGCGCTGCATCGCCACGGCGCAATCCACTGCCCTGGCGGCGCTGCGGTAGATCACCAGGAAGCTGTCGCCTTCGGTTTTCAGGAGAATCCCGTCAAACTGCTCGATGCACGGCACCAGGATCCTCTGGGACTCGTGGATGATCTGGAGGAAGTGGATGATCCCGAACTCCGCCACCCTCCGGGAGAAGCCGGCCAGGTCCGTAAACATGACCGCCCAGGTCTCCCCGAAGAGATCCCAGATGCGGCGGTCGATGGCCTCTTTGTCCGCTCCCGGCTGGAGGCGCTGCTCGATGAGCTTCTCCAGTCGATCCTCCGACGCCCCGGTACCGATTCGGTAGACGTACGCCATGCTGCCCTCCTACTGGCATCTTGATCTTGGCACGCTTTGTACCGATTTGACAATCGTATCGCACAGAGGGCGGTGTACATCGGGGTTTCGAAAATCGCTTTGGTCTCTGCGAAGAAAGTCCGATGGCTGTTCTGATTCGGCCCCGATATATTTAAAACATACATAATCCATGCGATTTCGGAAAAATAAATGTTTCTTTCAGCACAGACCCTTTCTATACTGGGGCATCACACTACTCTCTTGAGGAGGAAAGGTGCGTATGAGTACGGGGGTTGGGTGCTCATCGGGTTGGCCATCTACATGGTGTTGATGGTCCTGATCGGCTGGTGGGCCTCGAAACGAATGAAAACCACCACGGACTTCCGGGTGGCCGGACGCCGACTGGGTCTGTTCCTCTGCACGGGAACTCTGTTCGCCACCTGGTTTTGCTCGGACACGGCCATGGGAGGTGCCGGCAACGCCTACCTCTTCGGAAATCAGGGAGTGATCTTCGATCCCTGGGGGGCGGCACTGTGCCTGTTCATCGCTGGCTTATTCTTCGCCGGGGTACCTCTGTGGTTGGGCATCTCCATCTCCACGGTGATCCTGGTCGTCTATACCTACCTCCGCGGCATGCGGGCCGTGACTATGACCGACGCCGCCTAGATGATCATCCTGACCATCGGCATGATCATCATGATCTCCGTCGCCGTTCCCCTGGTTGGGGGTCACGGAGAAGCAGACCCTGCGGGCCACCCGGATCTCGGTGCCGATCGTAACGCCAGTATCTCTTGCCCTGGCGCTCTGGCTGCAGGTGATCTACAACCTGATGGTCATCGCCTGGTCCCTGCTGCTCGTCTCCCTGTTCGCACCCTACGCCGCGGCCTACTGGTGGAAGAAGGCCACTCGGAGCGGCGCCTTCACCGCTTTCTTCGGAGGATTCGCCGCCTGGGTGATCGCCTACTTCATCCATTTTGCCGGCACGGCGGAGGCGAATCTGGGGATCGTATAGGAGGGGGTCGTGTACATGGACTGGGCCGTCTGGGATGCGGTGTACATCTCCGCCGTTTGGGGCTTTATAGCCTCGGTGGTCCTCCTGATCGTGGTCTCCCTGGCCACGCAGAAGGCCGATCCGCCGCGACCACTGCCGGATATGGACGGCAATCCTGTGGACCGTAAGTTCCAGCTGGGCCTGCGCTTCCGAAAGAGCGGCCACCTGTAAAACACATCGGGGGACGGATTGCTCCGTTTCCCTTCTCATTGTCGTTCAGTAACCCGGGGACTCGCCCGGCTTAAACGGCTGAGCCCCCGATTGCCCTCACAAGTCCCTCTTGCGCACCTGCGCCCGGCCAAGGGCCGTGATCAGCAGGATGAAGAAGAAGCTGAAAAACAGGGCGGCAAACACCTTGTCCACGGGAAAACCCAGCAGGCGAGTAATGCCTGACTGGAAGATCACGAAGCCTATGGCCGCGGTGGTGGATGCGATCATGGCCACCGACACGGAGAGGGCCGTGGGCACGGGCCTGGATTTCCGCACCCAGTAGATCCCCAGCAGCACCGCCAACGCCGCGGAGCCTCTGATGGCGTAGGTGATGTAGGCGGTGTCCAGGATGACTCCCCTCAAGAATATGGCCAGGGGGATGGTGATTGCCCCCATGGCCAGCACCATGAGCTTGGAAACCCGGAACAGCCGCTTCTCCGTGATGTTACGGCCGAGCAGCTGATAGAAGTCCTTGGTGAGAATCGTACTGACCGCAAACAGAACCGGAGCGATTGTCGAGAGGATGGCCGCGAAGACTCCGGCCAGGGCCAGCCCGCTCAACCACGCCGGCAGAAGCGACGGGCTCATCAGCAGGAAGGGAAGGGTCTGCCTGGCCCCGGGCGGAAGCGAGCCGGCCAATCCGGCCCGAGCTGCGATCCCCAGGGTCGAAACCAGGAGTCCCACTGGTGCGATGAACAGGGCGCTGAGGAAGGAAGACCTGCGCGCCGTGGGGATGTCCCGGGCGGCGAAGACCGGCTGGATCGAGGCCTGGGAGGCGAATCCGGCCAGGATGCCTCCCAGCAGCCAGGCTGCCACGGGGGCGAACCCCTGGGAGAAGGGGTTCCTGAACCGGGCCGCCTCGGCCCGGGAGAGGGCATTCTCCAAGCTCTGAAACAGTCCTCCGTAGCCGCCGCTGCGCACCAGAACCACGACGAATACCGTGATCAGGGTGCTGAACAGCAACAGCACGTGGATCAAATTGGTCAACGCGATGCTGCGCATCCCGCCGAAGTAGACGTAGACGGTGACGATGATCCCGGAGACCACGATGGCCGCGGCAAAGGGGATGTTCAGCACCTGGGCGGCCACGCTGCCGATGGCCTGTAGTTGGATATAGCTCAGGATGACGAAGGCCACAACAAAACAGAGAGATGTGATTACCCTGGTTTTTCGGTTGAACAGGTGTTCCAGCATCTCCCCGACTGTATGCACACCGGCCCTGCGGTAGACCGCCGCCAGGAAAAAGCCGAAGAGGACCATGCCCGCGGCGGTGGACACGTTGTACCAGAGGGGGAAAAAGCCGCTGGTGAAGGCCTTCTCCGCCGTGCCCACGGTGCTCATCCCGCCCAGCCACTCCCCCAGGATCGTGGCCGTGCAGAGGGCGACGCCCAGATTTCTCCCGGCGATGAGGAAATCCGTCGATGTCTTGGCGAAGCGCCGGGTCAGCCAGCCGACCAGTACCAGGAGCAGGAAGTAGAGCAGGATTATCAGGAGCTGGAGGTTGAAGGCCATCGTCTCTACAGACGCTTCAGGGCGTTTCGAAACAGCCCCAGGGCCTCCTCGATCTGCTCGGCCGTGACCACCAGGGGAGGGATCCAGCGCACCACGTTGTTGAAGGTCCCGCAGGTGAGCAGGAGCAGCCCCTGTTCCACGGCGGCCTGGGAGGCGGCCTTGGCCGCCGCCTCGTCCGGCTCCCGGCCCCTGGCAAACTCTGTTGCCACCATAAGTCCCCTGCCCCGCACCTCTCCGATCTGCCCGAACTCGCTCTTGATTTTCAATAAGCCCTCCAGAAGCTGGGCGCCCCGGGCTGCAGCATTGTCGGCGAGCTTCTCCTCCCGGATCACCCGCACCGTGGCCGCCGCCGCGGCGCAGGCCAGGGCGCTTCCGCCGAAGGTGCCGCCGTGGCTTCCCTTGAGCCAGTGCTCCGACAGGGCGCTTCTGTAGGCGATGCAGGAGAGGGGCACCCCCGAGGCGATCCCCTTGGCCATGGTCATGATGTCCGGCGCCACCCCTTCGTGCTCCACGGCGAAATGTTTGCCGGTGCGGCCGAATCCCGATTGGATCTCGTCGGCTATCAGCAGCATCCCGTATTGGTCGCAGATCTCTCGGAGGGCCGAGAGAAAGCCCGTTGGAGGCACCACGTAGCCCCCCTCCCCCAACAGCGGCTCCACGATGATGCAGGCGGTTTCATCCGGCGCGGTCTGGGATTTCAGCAGGCGCTTCAGCTCCCGGAGGCAGAACTCCAGGGTCTGTTCTTCACTCCACCCATAGTAGAAGGGGTAGGGATACGGAGCCACGAAGATCCCCGGGACCAGGGGCTGATAGCGGGTTCGGTACACGGTCTTACTGGTGGTCATGGCCATTGTGAGGTGGGTGCGTCCGTGAAAGCTGCCCTGGAAGACGATGAGGTTCGGCCGTCCGGTCGTCTGTTTGGCCAGCTTGACCGCCCCTTCCACCGCCTCGGCCCCGCTGTTGGCGAAGAAGAAGGTGTCCAGTGCGACGGGTACGATCTGCAGGAGCTCATCGATCAGCTCGAAAACCGGTCTGGTGAGCACCACGTTCATCTGTCCGAAGATCAGCTCCCCCGCCTGCCGCTGAATGGCCTCCACCACCTTGGGGTGGCAGTGACCCGTGCTGGTCACCGCGATCCCGCTGGTGAAATCCAGATAGCGTTTGCCCTTCTCGTCAAACAGGTAGACCCCCTCCCCCCGTTCGACCAGAATTTCCGTCAGGTGGGTCCAGATCGGAGAGAGATGACGAGTCAGTCTATTGTCCATTGCAGCACCATCCTCGGGTACGAGATTATTCCCCATTTATAAGGCAAACATCTACGGGAAGCAATCTCAAGAATCATCTCGGGTTGCCGAGCGACGCAGTGCCGGTGTACAAACCTCAACGCACCGTGTAGGTTACCGAATCCTCACCGAACCGTCCCTCCACCTCCAGGCGGTAGCGTCCCGGCTGCACGGGCAGCTGCGGCCGGCTAGGATCATCCGGGGCAAGGACCCGGCCGTTCAACCGCACCGTGACCCTATCCTCCGGATACGAGGCGATCCACCCGGGGATGCCCTGGCTGTCCGTGGCGGCACCACCCTCGCGGTAGAAGATCATCCCGTTTCGTGGGAAGAGAATTCTCGCTCTCCCCTCTTCCCCCAGCACCACCTGAAGCAGCAGCTCCTCCATGTTCCCGCCCTGCCCGTGGACGGGACAGATCCTGCCGGGCGCCGAACCGGCTGTGAAATACTCCTCCCGTGTGGCCGGGCAGGCGGAAGAAGCCCGAAATCCGGTTTGACTGCAGACGCGGACTGCTGTGATGCCCGGCGGACGATCCGGATTCGGGATATCCCGACGGTCCTCTTGACCGGAGTGCAGCCGCTCCAGCACCTCTACGACCACCGCAGCCGGCAGGGAGCTGCCGGTGGCGCCGAAAGCGGACCGGCCGTCGAAGTTGCCGGCCCACACCCCCACCGAATACCCGGGAACGGCGCCCAGGCACCAGAGGCTGGTGTACTCGCTGGCCGTGCCGGATTTGAAGACCGCCGAAAAGGCCGTATTGAAGCGGGAGTCCGGGCCGAAGCCGCCGGCCCGGGCCGCCGGATCGGCCAGCATGTCGGAGATCAGCCAGGCGGTCTGTTCCCGAAACACCCGTTTCGACTCGAGGTGGCTTCCTCCCCCCTGCCCCCCTATGGGGATGCGCCGGCCTGCGGCGGTCTCCACCTCTCGGATCACCCGCACATCGGTCAGAAGTCCCCTATTGGGAAACACGCCGAAGGCTCGGACCAGCTCGAGGAGGGTCACCTCCAGATTGCCGACAGCTGCTCCCAGACCCACCCTGGCTTCGCAGTCCTCTGGGATCTGGACGCCCAGTTCGCTGCAGACCGAGAGGAACTCCTGAAGACCGATCCGGGACAGCAGGTACACCGCCGGCACGTTCAGGGAGCTGGCCAGGGCCGTGCGCAGGCGAACCAGCCCGCGGCTGCGGCGGTCGAAGTTCTCCGGCCGGTAGCCCTCTTCGGCTCCGAAGGTCAGGGCCAGATCGGGCAGGAGCGTGGCGGCAGTGTATCCCCTCTCCAGGGCGGCGGCGTAGAGAAACGGTTTGAGGGTGGAACCGCTGGAGTTCTTCCGCAGCACCCCGTCTATCTGCCCCCCGTTTTCGCTGTCGAAGAAATCCTGAGACCCGACCCAGGCCAGAACCTCGCCGCTGAGATTGTCCATGACCAGGGCGGAAGCGTTGCGCAGCCGAATCGCACCGGGAGCGGAGCGGGGAGCGCTGTTGCGATCGTCCCCTGCAGGATCGGCCGCCGCCAACCGTTCGCGAACACTACGGCTCACAGCGGTGTAGAGCTCGCAGTCCAGCGTGGAAATGATCCGCACGATTTCCAGACCTTTTAATTCCTCCGGCGGCTGTTCTTTCGTGCTCTCCACCAGGTAGCGGACGAAGTGGGGAGCCGTGAACTCCGCCCCGCCCCTACGAAACGACCCCATGGCGCGATCGACCTCCTCCGGGCGGACCGACAGCAGGGGCGCGAGGGCTTCGGCCCGATCCCTCAGGGCTTCCCGGTTTTCAGGGGAGGCGAAGGGATCGTACAGGCCGGGGGCCTTGGGGATGACGGCCAGAAGCAGGAGCTGGGCGGGGGTCAGCTCCTGAAGCGGCACGGAGAAGTAGGTTCGAGCCGCCGCCCCCACACCGATGGTGTTGTAGCCGAAGGGCAGGTTGTTCAGATACAGGAGAAGGATCTGCCGTTTGGACAGCCGCGCTTCCAGGTAGAGGGCCCTCAGGATCTCTTCCGTTTTTCCAAGCGCTCCGCCGCCATGGGGATGGATCAGCCGGGCCAGCTGCATCGGGATGGTCGAGGCGCCGGAGACGATCCGCCGTTCCCTGAGATTCAGAAAAACCGCCCGGCCAGCAGCCGGCAGGTCGATCCCCCCGTGTTGATAGAAGCGCCGGTCTTCCAGCCGCACAAAGACCTCCCCGACGGCATCGGGGATCTGAGCCCGGCTCAGACGATGCTGATATCCACCATCGCGGGTCGGTATGCTGTACAGCGTCCGCCCGAAGCGATCCGCAATGACCACACCCTCCCAGCCGCGTCGCATCTGCTCCAGAGACGGGTCCGGCAGGTACAGCAGGACTGCGGTGAGCAGGGGGAGAAGGAGAAAGAGGATCAGTCGTCTGAAGCGCTTCATCCGCCCGGCCTGCAGCCTGTTACGATGACGGATGGAACAGGACATCGCAATCTTCATTTCAGCTTCTAGCGAAGATTGCGATCTGGAACGATGCGATACTCCCGCCCTGCGGTGCGGCCGAACACCTCCTCCTCGTACATCAGCTGCGCGGTTGCCGGCGGGGTGGAGAACGTTCCGGGGGTGGTGGTTCGAAACAGGAAGGAACCTTCCCGCTTGCCACGGTAGAAGCTGTCGTAGTAGAAGCGGACCTCGCTTTCGTAGATGCGCTGGACCGGCGCGTAGTACCGGTACTCCGCATCCTCCTCCTGTGCCGGAACGACCTGGGAAGTTGCCAGAGAACCGTCGATCGTCTCCGCTCCCGCCGGAATGGGCAGGCGGAGGGCCAGGAAATCCCGGTCCCGGCCGGAGTACAGCACGTAGTGCATCCTGTAGACCTCGCCGAGCTTCAAATTCCCCTCCACCGGGTTACCCGCCAGATCGAGGATCTCGGTGAACAGGCCGATGCCCTCATCCCGAGCTTCGACACGAGAAGCCTCCAGGGCGTGGCGCAGCGTGGCCGTGTAGTACAGCCTTC
>Ga0315551_10001166_pt1 | contig 20192 bp, 18 predicted proteins | sample SalMarSW160290MG_FD_203678 | JGI IMG/M metagenome (GOLD analysis project Ga0315551, IMG submission 203678) | Salt marsh sediment microbial communities from the Plum Island Ecosystem LTER, Massachusetts, United States - Salt Marsh Sediment SW1602-90 ...
AGCAGGCCCTCGAACAGCTCAGAACAGATAAGAGTCTCTTCAAGGTGTTTGTTTCATCTGAGATAGCAGAGCGAAAGATGCTGTAGTATTTTATAAAAAGCTTTGCCCGCTGTATTTTCTCATAAACCCGGATGATTATTGTACTGCGATAAATAGCAACGGGTTTTTTATACCTCTCCACCGTTATACGCTGACGGGCGTTATACGCGGACAGACGTTCTACGATAACTTGATAATATCCGGGCCAGGCCTGCTAGTAGCGCCGTCCGCCGCCTCGCCTTCCTCCGCCGCCACGGCTGTCGGGGCGGGGGCGAGCCTCATTGACTTTAAGCGTTTGGCCCTTCAACTCCTTGCCGTTCAGATCGTTGATCGCAGCATGGGCTTCAGCTTTAGTCGACATCTCTACGAAACCGAATCCCCTTGAAATGCCACTGAACTTATCCGTAATGATTTTGGCGGAAGTGACCGTTCCAAAGGCCTCAAAAGCCTTCTGCAAATCCTCTTCCGTGACTTCGCTTGACAAATTGCCTACATAAATATTCACCCAGACCTCCTCATTATCATAAACACTGATACCGGAATATAGCCTAATTTTTCCTTTTTGTACAGTATATGTTTTACATTTATCCAATGGTGATACTGCCTCTTTCATTGATCTTAGCCAGTTGTTATACATTCTACGTGTTCGGAAGCCGCTTCTAGCAACTTCAAATAAGTTATCTTTGATACCCAGTCCTGCCGGGGATACATCCCGCCAGGGATCGGCCGCGAAGCGACATATGTCGCTTTCAATTTAATAATACTCCTGTAATTTCTGAAAATTCTCTTGACATGATTTTATTATCTGATAGTATTTACCACTAAGGTGGTTACTAATATGAACAGCAGGATGCTTGAAAACCTGAAACAGCTCGGTTTCAACGTGTACGAGGCGCGGGTGTACGTTGAGATGCTGAAACAGGTCCATCCGCTCACTGCGTATGAAATCGGCAAGCTATCGGGTGTCCCGAGGTCGAAGGTCTATGAGGTTGTTGACAACCTCCGGAGAAAACAGACCATCGTTCAAATCGAGGACAATCCCAAAAAATATCTCCCCGTTGACCCGGAAGAGGTTTTTTCAAATATCGAGAAATCTTTTATCACCTCTGTGAACTTCGTCAGGGATGAGCTGAATCACCTCGAAAAAGGCGAGGCAATCGACTACGTTTTCAATATTTTCGGCAAAGAGACTATTATCGATCGTGCCAGGGAGATGGTTCGATCAGCGAAATCCAGTATTCTCATCGCAGTAGACCACGACATGCTCAATGCTCTCGAGGTGGATTTGAAAAAAGCAGAGCAGAGATTTCTTGAGCTGTACATGGTTTTTTACGGGGATAAAAACGGCGTTGATTTTAAAAACGTGTACAGCCATCGGCTCAGGGAGCCGGATATCAAAAACTTTTCCTTTATACTGCTTGATATCGACTTTAAAGAAGTGCTTGCCGGAACGATGTCGAAGTCAAAAAACGAGGGGCATGGTTTCTGGACGAAGAGCGTGTACCTGAGCAATATCATGCAGGATAACATCATTCACGAGATGTCAATCGGTATGCTCGAGGAGAAGCTCGGCTTTGAGCACATCGAATCGCTCACCGATCATATTCCGGGGAAGATCTGGGATAAGGCGATGGAAAAGTTCAATAAAAAGTTTCACATTCACTCGGCATAGAAGCCTGAATATAGAAGCGTAATTGAACAGGCAAATTTTTTTTTTTAATCGATAGGTTATTAACCAGCACAGTAGTTACGCAGGGGGTCATGACATTTATGGTTACCGAGGACGGCATTATTCCAGTCAAAGGCGGCCAGGTCAGTGTGCTTGACGACGGGCAGATTGCGCAGCTTCACAGCGCAACGGTTGAGGTTCTAAACGAGGTCGGCATCAGGCTGCTTCACGATGAAGCACTTGAGATAATGAAGGGAAACGGCTGTGTCGTCGATTTCGACAAAAAGATCGTCAAGATACCTGAAGATGTGCTGATGAAAAATGTGCAAAAGGCACCGTCCGGGGTACTGCTCTACGGGAGGGATAAAAAATACGATATCAGATTGGACTGTTCTAACGATGTGTACGTCATGGGCGGAGCCGGGGCACTCAACGTTATCGATCTTGACGGAAAAAGAAGGCCGTCCACGCTCCAGGACCTCCGTGATTTGATACGGCTCGAGGATACGCTCGAGAACATGGATATCGCGCATTTTCTCGTCACTCCGCAGGATATTCCGCAGGACGGGTTTGAGATGATTACCTTTGCGGAGATGCTGAAGAACAATACCAGGAACTTCTATGCACTGGTTGGAGGGTGCAGACAGGGCCTTGAATATGAGATGGAGATGGCATCGGTTGCGGCAGGCAGTATTGACGGAGTGAGAAAAAGGCCATTTTTCGTTGCCGGGCTCTGCATCATAAGCCCCCTTACGCAGCGTGGTGATTTCATTGAGGAGCTTTTCGCCTGCGTCGAGAACAATATCCCAGTCTACATCGAGGCGGACGCCCTCGCAGGCGGAACCACCCCTTTCACTATTTCAGGAACCGCCGTTGAGATCAACGCCAATGTGCTTGGCGCGGTTGCGCTCGCCCAGATGGTTCATCCGGGAGCCTCCTGTATCTATGCATCATCGTCAGGGATACTCGATATGCGCAGCCTGAACCTCGGTGGATCGGCACCGGAATCAACCCTCCTTCATATGGCGCAGGCCCAGCTCGCACATCACTACAATCTTCCCTACTACGGAGCGAATACGCCTGATTCAAAACTGCCTGATGCGCAGTACGCGTATGAGAGTGCTCTGCATTTTCTGGGATGTGCGACGGGCGGCGTCAATATATTGCATGTGGCAATCGGCAATCTTGAAATGATGAGCCTTGCAAACTATGAGAAATGCCTCATCGACAACGAGATACTGGGGGCGACCTTCCGTATGCTTAAAGGTATCGATTGCAGCAGGGATGCAATCGGTATTGACGCATTTAAAGAGGTCGGGCACAAAGGCGCATTTTTAGAAACAGCCCATGCGCTGAAATACCTGAGGAAGGAGCGCTGGGAGCCGAGGCTCACCGACAGAAACGCCTGGGACAAATGGCAGAGTCAGACCGGCGGAAAGGACATGAGGGAACGGGCACGGGATATGGCCCGCGAAATACTGAAAAACCATCGCCCTGTTTATATAGAAGAAAAAGATGCCCGGGAGATTGACAGGATCGCGGCGGCTGCCCAGAAGGAAATCGCACTTCTACGAAGGAATAGGGGCCTTTGATCAGGGTACATGAATAAGGATACGTATAAGGATTCGGGGACGAAGTTTTGAAAATAATTGTTCTGGAGGAATGACATGGGTGAGCGACTTGCAATTAACGGCGGGCCCAGGACCGTTACAGATGGACTCCCGAAACCATGGCCCATTATTACACAGGATGATATCGACGCAGTTAGCGACGTACTGAAGCGCGGTGTTATATGGGGGCCCGATGCTCCTGAAAAGACAGCGCTCGAGAAGGAGTGGGCGGACTACTGCGGAACAAAATACTGTATCGTGACCAATTCCGGGACATCTGCGATGCACGCATGTGTGGCGGGGGTGGGTGTTGAGACGGGGGATGAAGTAATCGTGCCTGCCTTTACCTTCTGGGCCACAGCCCAGGCTGTGCTGTGCCAGAACGCCATACCGATATTTGTTGATATCGATCCGGTTTCCTATAACATCGATCCCAAAAAGATAGAGGAAAAGATTACCGAAAGGACGAAGGCAATCATCGTTGTGCATGTGCACGGCCTTCCCTGCGATATGGATGAGATAAACGCCGTTGCGAAGAAACACGGTTTGACAGTTCTGGAAGATGCCGCCCATGCACACGGTTCTACATACAGGAATAAAAAGGCAGGTAATCTCGGGGATATGGCGATGTTCAGCCTGAACGGAACAAAGAACCTTCCCGGAGGAGAGGGGGGATTCGTTACCACGAACAATCCAGATTTCTATGAAAAGGCGCGGCTTACCTGCATGTTCGGCGAGAAGAAGGTGCCGAAAGGCAATATACGGCCCTACGACGCCCACACGATGGGAAACAACTACCGGCCTGTCGAGATGACGTGCGCCTTTGTGCGCTCCCAGCTCAAGAGGCTTGATACGTACAATAAGAAGAGAATCGAAAACGTAAACTACCTCAACCGTGAGCTTGGAAAAATCAAGGGTATTATAACACCCTACGAGCCGTCTGACAGGACGAACGTGTACCATATATACCGTATAAAGCTCGACCCTGATGCTGCCGGATATCCGGATGTCGATCCCGAGGATTTCCGGTGGGCGGTGCAGAACGCCCTCTTTGCGGAGGGAGTGCCGGTTATGGAGTGGCATTCCTTTCCGGTTCCGGGCCAGAAGATCTTTCGAAACCTTGACGCTTACGGAAAGGGATGCCCCTGGAACTGCAGTCATGCCCGTGAGGGAATTACCTACGATCAGAACGACTATCCGGAGACGCAGAAGATGTTTGCAGCGTCGTTCGTACTGTATACGATTTACGCCTCGAACGGGCTCGAACTGATGAAGCGCTACGTCGAGGCCTTTCACAAGGTATTTGATCATCTCGATGAGATTGCAACGGATTCGAAATACTACACCCGTATCAGGGCGAATGCGTAGAATACGGGGGTTTGATTTTTACCGTGTATGAGCGTAATACGTATGGATCAAAAAAGGGGAAAATATGAACAGCTTCAAAGAACTTGTCGAGAGTGTTTTAGACGAGAACAGGAAAGCCCTCCTCGATATAGACATCGATGAGGTGAACAGGCTTGTTGATGCTATCGACAGTGCCGGGAAGATCCAGGTTTTCGGTATGGGGAGGATGAAGTGCGCAGTTCGCGCATTTACCATGCGGCTAATGCACATGGGGTTTGATGCACACGTCGTATACGATACCACCTGCCCCAATATCGGAAAGGGCGATCTGCTCATCGTGAACTGCGGCTGCACCGCGGTCGGGCTCGTGGTCATCAGGCTCGCGAAAAAGGCGGGGGCAACGGTATGCGTCGTAACGGCGCACCCGGAGTCCGAGGCAGGCCAAATGGCCGATTTTACCGTTCGGCTGAGGGGACAGGTCAACCCGGGAAACCCGGATGAAATTCCCTCGATTCAGCCGATGGCTGCACTGTTCGAGCAGGCGGTGTTTCTCTTTGAAGACATTCTCATCATGATGCTCATGGGAAAACTGAACATCACGCCCGAGCAGATGGCGAGGCGTCATACAAATGTTGACGGGTATATGAGCATCGATTGAAAACGAACTTGATTGCTGTATTTGATTGCTGCATGAGGAGGGAGGAACAGTGAGCAGAAGAACAGCGAGGAGCTACGTGCTCGACAGGCCGAAGGGAAACTTTGTAATGGACGAGTATGAAATCCCCGATCCTGCTCCGGGTACGGTGCTGATGAAGATAGAGCTCTGCGGTGTGTGCGGAACCGATGTGCATACCTGGCAAAGCCTGGTCGAGGATATCGAGTACCCGATCTCCCTCGGCCATGAAATGGTCGGCATTGTCGAGGCCCTTGGCAGGGGCGTGACTGCCGACTACGTGGGTAAGCCGCTCAAGGTGGGGGACAGGATCGGGGTGATCCCGGCTATCCACTGCCACAGGTGCTATTTCTGTACGATCGTCAAGACACCGGAGAAATGCATCGACTGGAAGACCTACGGCGCATGGCCAAGAGCCGATCAGAAGCCCTACTTTACGGGAGGGTATGGCGATTATCTCTACATACATGACCCTAACTCCGTATTTGTAAAGATGGATACAACGCCCGAGAGAGGAGTTTTTCTCGAACCTGTGGCAGTTGTGGTCCACTCGATGCTCCATGCGCAGATAAAACCTGGAGATACCGTTGTGGTAAACGGTTCCGGACCCATAGGCCTTTTAACCATAGGGCTTGCAAAAATAGCGGGCGCTTCAAAAGTAATCGCACTCGGGAGGAGAAACCGCATGAGGCTGGCGCTAGCCGAAAGGATGGGCGCGGACTACACCATATGCCATGCAGATGTGCCCGAACAGGCCGGGCGTAAAGAGGCGGTCTTTGAAAATTCCCTGAACGGGTACGGAGCTGACGTGGTACTCAATACCGTAGGCTCTGCAACCGCCTTTGCCGAATCCATCGATTATGTTCGGGATTCCGGGACTGTTGTGGAAGTGGGAAACTTCGTCGATTCCGGGACGATTCCTTTTAATCCATGCAAACAGCTTCTGGAAAAGGGGATAAAAATTATCGGAAGCTTCGATAACGAGGCGGAGCACTTTGTGCGGGGGCTTCCTATTGTAGCGGATGAACGGCTTCCACTGCCCGATCTCATCACTCATACTCTGCCGCTCGAGCGCCTGCAGGATAGTCTCGAGGCGATAAAGAACGGCGCAGAGCTTGACGGAAAACAGATCGTGAAGATAGTAATCGACCCGAGCCTATCTTGATAAAGGATATTCCATGCTGAAAAAAATACCACCGGTGATATCACCTGATTTACTCTACAACATGATGATGATGGGCCATGGGGACGAGCTCGTTCTAGCAGACGGTGATTTTCCCGTTAAGACATGTTCACAGCGTGTGGTATTCGCGTACGGGCTTGAAATCCCGGTATTGCTTGATGCGCTGCTGCCGTTTTTTCCTCTCGACCCTTTTGTCGAGATTCCGGTTTCCATTATGGCCCCGGTTGACGTGGATGTTGTGGAGCCAAAAAACTGGAAACAGTGCAGGTCGATCATTTCAAAGCATGAGCCTCGTTTCAGGGACTTCGAGTATATAGAGCGGTTTGGTTTTTATGAAAGAGCGAAAAAGTCCTATCTCGTTGTTGCCACCACCGAGCCCGACGGGAACCTGATTTTAAAAAAAGGCGTGGTGATGATGTAGGGTGAAGTGGGGTGAGGATTAGTAGTAAGTTTATCCTGAATAAACTTTAAAACAGGGAGGTGATACGGAACATTCCTGTTGCAATTGCAAAGATTGCAGGAAGCAGATATATAATACCTCTTGGAACATACTCCGCATCGATTATGATTACGGTGATTCCAATTATAATTGTATTTGTACTGTTCCAGAAATGGTTTATTGCTGGTATTAAAATGGGATCGATCAAAGGCTAACTGGTTTCGATTTTTATAAAGGATACGTGGAACAATGAGTGCATACATGACCCCCCGTGAACGCGTGGAAGCGGTACTGAACCTGGAAGTGCCGGATATGGTTCCCATAGGAGATGGACTGTTTCAGCACTGGGAATTTATCAATCACTACTACCCTACACAAGAAAAGGGGAAATGGACGCTCGAAGAGATATGCAGGGCGGTGGGAAACGTAAGAGTTGATTATGCCTTTGATCTTGCGCCATCGCTGAACCCTCACAGGGAAGAGAGGCTGGGATTAACGTACCAGGTAACGGAGTGGACGGAGGTCGTTGTTGAAAGGCCCTTCAGTACGGTTGAGGAGGCAAAACCCTGGGTTCAAAAGATTATCAAGGAGGTGGAAAACTCCGACCCCGATATCATGTGGAGTTTTGCCGGCAATACGGGAATGTGGGGCCTTGGCAAGGGAAACTACAGGAATGATTTTTTGATGAAGCAGAAGTGGCTTGGAGAAACCGTTCTAATGCATACTGGAAGCCCTGCTCATCTCGATACCTGTTACATGATGCTCGGTTTTGAGATCTTTTCATACATGCTTGCTGATGAATATGGGCTTCTTATCGAATGGTTTGACAAGCTCTGCAGGCATGAGAGACACAGGGTCTCAAGGTGTGCAGATTTCGATCTTTCACCGGTTTCATGTATATACTGTGATATTGCATCAAAACAGGGGCTCTTGTTTTCACCCGAATTTTTGAGAAATGAGTATTTTCCCCGTTTGAAGCTTTTAATCGATGAATGGCATAATCACGGGATTAAGGTTATCTACCACTCAGAAGGAGACATCACAACGGTGATGAATGACATTGCCGATGCGGGTGCGGATGGCATCAATCCGCTGGAACCGGATATCCTGGATATAAAAAAGCTGAGGGAAGATTTTCCGGATCTGATATTCTGGGGCGGAATTGATAACAATGAGCTTCTCTGCCGGGGAACGGTCGAAGAAGTTGAACAGGCGGTAAAAGAATTAATTCGTGATGCAGGCAGTGAAGGGGGGCTTTTGCTCGGTTCAAGCGGGCAGATTCATCCAGCAAACAGACTTGAAAATGTACTCGCTATGTTCGAGTTCGGGAGAAAGTATGGAAAATACGAGTAATTATTCGCACACGTAAGGAGGTGATGCCAGTTCAACAAAATTGTTTCGATATTTCATTTTCAATTTTTTGATTAAAGGAGAACAACATGAGAACAAAGAAGATCAGTATTACAGTCGTTTTAGTAGTATGTCTGCTTTTATCTTTCGTGGTCCTGTTTGCAGGTGGTGAAAAAGAAAAAGCGGTAAAAGAGGGGGGGGCTGTAACGATCAAAGTCTGGGACTGGCAGGTGATGGAAAATTACATGCGGGCCTATGACAAGATTTTTAAAATGTACGAGGAAGCTCATCCGAATGTGACAATTGAGCGTACGGCCATTGCATCCGGTGAGTTTGAAAAGCAGTTCAAAGCAGCACTTGCGGGAGATGAAGCGCCCGATATGTTTCAAACCCAGCTCGGGATCCAGGTGACAGCGTACTATGATGCGGGTATATTGTATGACTTTTATCCTGACTGGAAAGCAGACTCTGAGTGGCAAAAACTGGTTAATTACGACGAGGGCCACTTCAAAGGGTATTTCATTGGGAAAAAATTGGTTGTTCTTCCCTCCGTTGATCAATGGATTCATGGAATATACTACTACAAGGACATGCTTGATAAATACGGAATTAAAAAGCCGGAAACCATTGATGACCTGATTTCCATAGCGCCTGTTTTACGAAAAAACAACATAATTCCCATGTCAATTGCATTTGGGCCGAATTCGATAGTGTGGATTCCAAACAGTGCCGTGCATGAGCTGATGATGCAGAGGTTCGGCGGGGATGTGCTTTTAAAATTGGAGTCTGGAAAAATGTCCTGGCTTGAGCCGGACGTAAAAGCCTGCTTCCAGGCCCTGAAAGATCTTCAGGGTGCCGGAGTATTCCCGGATGATGTCAATTCAGCCGAGTATTTTCCCGATGTTTTAACAAGATTTCAGAACAAAGAAGCATTCTGTTTCTTCCCTGCGGGTGACTGGACAATCGGCTCTATGAATAAGGAAGACGTGGCGAATGATAATATCGGTGTTATGCCATGGCCGATTGTATCAAAGGGATGGAAGCACGGGTACGGTGCATCGGCAGCAATTGCGTACGGTATGGTGCCTGACAATCCTAATAAAAAAATTGTTATCGATATTGTAAAATTTATTTTTTCTGACAAGGGAACTGCTGTGCTCCTTGAAAACGATATTCATCCGATTTCAAAGAAAGCGACAGAACTTCCTGTGACAAATAATTTGATGAAAGAGGTGCTGAAGGAGAGTACGAAATCCGATTATTTCTACAGTCCGTTTATGATCAATACGAACCCCGAGATTGGGAGGCGAGAGATCGATGACCTGGGTAAACTGTTTACAGGTATGATGACGGCAGATGAGGTATGTAGCGACCTTGAAAAATTTACCAAGGAACAACTGAGACAATGACAGGGGTAATGTAGCTAAACAAAGGGAGGAATAATCAAAAACGATCATTCCTCCTTGAAATTTTATTAAGCAGTACGGTGATTTACCGGGTATTGGGCGGGTGTCATTAATGAGGGTGCCTTTTCCATTCCAGATTTGTTTTTAATTTGGATTTTTTACGTGAATTCTGAGATATTTTTCGAGGGCAGGTATGAAACAGGATAAGAGCAACGCTGCGTATCTCTATGTTACGCCTTTGCTATTGATGATAATTTTTATTGTCCTCTACCCGCTTCTGTTTAACCTGATATTGAGTTTCTATAAATGGGATGGTTTCAGGAAAGGTATCTTTACTCAGTTTGTGGGTTTTAAAAATTATATCGTTCTTGCAAAATCCGAATACTTCTGGATTGCGCTTAGAAATACGGCATATTTCGAACTGGCGTGCAGTATATTCCAGGTTTTTTTCCCGCTTATTTTTGCGGTAATACTGTATTATGGTTATTTCAAACGTGAAAATCTTATAAAAGGTATAATATATTTTCCGGCGCTCGTTTCTCCGGTTGTTGTTGGGCTTGTATGGCGGTTTTTCTTCTCCTACGAAGGACCGATCAATAATATGTTGCGTGCGATACACCTTGATTTTTTCGCAATAGAATGGCTTGGAAATATATATACGCCTATCTGGATTATCGCATTTATAAACATCTGGCAGTGGACCGGGTTCGGGATTGTACTATACTATGCGGGGTTGAGCTCAATCGACAGTGAGCTGATAGAAGCTTCAAAGATAGACGGAGCATCATTTTTTAAATATGTCACAAAAATCGTCATTCCTCTTTTAAAACCGGTTATTATACTTGATGCTCTCCTTGTATTTATCTCCGGATTCAGGGTGTTTGATATTGTGTATGTTACCACACGGGGTGGGCCGATTCATCAGTCAGAGGTGCTGACGACACTACAGTACTACTATTCCTTTGATTCATATGGACCGAATAAAATGGGAATTGCTTCGGTTATATCTGTTGTTCTGCTTGTAATTGTCGTGGTTTTTTCTCTGGTGAGATTCGCTGTTAATAAAAGAATTGAAACAACAGCAAACGTGTAGAGGCGATTGGAATGCGAAAACTATCAATTTCAGCGTATATTACAACACGGTTTATTATTTTTCTCGGATTGCTCGTTATTATATTTCCACTTTTCTGGATCTTTACACTCTCCTTAAAATTACCAAATGAAGTATTCAAGGCCTATTTCTTTATAATACCAAAACATGTGACGCTTAAAAATTATGTGTCTGCCCTGGATTATGCGCGTATGTACTTTAAAATCGGTTTTCCACGCATGTACCTGAATAGTTTTATCATAACATCGTCAACGATCGTCATAACACTTTTTATTGCTCTATTAGCAGGATTTGCTTTGAGCAACTATCGTTTTAAAGGAACGAATACGATTTTTTCGCTTATTCTTGCAAGCTTCATGATACCAACGCAGGTTTTACTCATTCCATTATTTGTTTTCTTTAAAAAGATACATATTCTCAATACCTATCTTGCTGTTATACTCCCATATACACTTTTTACGGTTCCAATAGCGGTGCTTATCTTTAAGAGTTTCTTTAGCGAGATCCCGCGTGAGCTCAAAGAAGCAGCAATCATCGATGGAGCCTCCAATTTCCTATACTTCCTTAAGGTGGCGATTCCCATTGCAAGACCGGCAATTGCGACCTGTATTATTTATTCCTTTACCCTCGTCTGGAATGAGTTTTTACTTGCGTTGATATTCCTCGGGAAGAATGAATTAAAACCTCTGCCTGTTGCCATATCAAACATTGCCGGAGGACAGTATATTGTTCCGTACAATATATTTACCGCTTCAATGATGATATGTATTATTCCGATTCTTATTATATTTTTGTGGATGCAGAAATGGTTTTTACGTGGAGTTACCGTCGGTGCATTAAAAGGATAGAATTGTTGTAGTTGATTTTGTTCTGAGAATAAATCCTGGTGGTACGAAAGGAGAAGAGGATTGGAAATCGGCCTTTCCAGAGTTTGTATGACTCCTCCGACGGGCACAAAGCTTGTAGGTCAGCCTGAGCAATTGGAAGCTGATGGAAAGTATATCGACCTCTTCGCTCGTGCATTTTATCTCGGGTCGAGGGGGGATCGATTATTGATCATCTCATGTGACCTCCTTTTTATGCCGAAGGACGAGACTGATTATTTGAGGAATGTGATATCCGAAAAAACGGGGGTGGCTTTTGAAAATATTCTAATTCACACGACCCATACGCATGCTGGTCCTGCAGTAACCGGGCTGTTCGGTGAGAATCATGTTGACCGTGGGGTGAGTGAAGGAATATATGATGGGATCATATCCTCGGCAATTGCTGCATTTCAGGGCAGGCGAAAGGGATTCATCGGTTTCGGCAGGAGCCTGCGGTATGATCTTGCCTTTAATCGGCGGTATGTGATGAAGGATGGTTCGGTCGAACTGCACCCCCACAAGGATGACCCGAATATTTTAGGGCCTGAAGGGCCCAGTGACCCTGAAATAAACGTGATTGTTATCTATGATGAGAGAAATACTCCTGCCGGCGCTGTCGCAAATTTTTCATGCCATCTCACCTCACTTGAACGTAATAATACAAAGTATTCGGCGGATTTTCCTGCATTTGCAGAGAAGAACCTGATGAAACATTTTGGTAATGACGATTTTGTTTTGCTGTATGTAAATGGTCCTTGCGGGAATGTGTGCCAGGTGAATGTTGAAGACAAAAACTCCAGAGAGGTCGGGATTCGACACACAGAGAAAATGGGCAGGATGTTTTCTGATTCTCTGTTACAGGCGATTGAGGATGTAGAACTGCAGCCGGAAGAAATTGGAGTAAAAGCTGTGTACAGGGAAATTAAGGTCCCAGTACGGAAAATCACAAAAGAGATGCTCGGTGCGGCGAAGAAGATTGTTGATCGTTTTGCAGGAAAAAAATTGCATGTACAAAACCTCTCCAATTACGGGACTGAAAGTTATAAGGATCAGAGCGTTATATCCGCGAATAAACTGCTCGAGACAGATTTTTGGAAAAATGCAGCCGCTGTTGAGCTTTTAAAATTAGGCGAGAAGTATGATGATGACAGATACGAAACGGTTCCCCTTACAATGTTTACGATTGGAAAAGCCATTTTTGCCGGTGTTCCTGCCGAGTTATTTGTTGAATTTTCTCTTGAGATTAAAGAGCAGTTTAAAAAAAAGTTTAAATACGTGTTTGTATTCGAGCTCGTTAATGGGTGGGTGGGGTACGTGCCGACAAAAAAGGCGTTTGAGCCTGAGATTGGGGGCTATGAAGTTCAGTTTCTTAATTCGAGCAAGCTGTGTGAGGACGCCGGCGAGATAATTGTGAATGAATTATTTAAGATGGAGAAATTATTATTATATAGTGCAGATTTTCTATAATTAATTGTACACTATTTATTTTGTAGAATCAAACGTCTGTTCGAAGGAATCTATGCATGAGGGGAGGTGGTATTTGCGGGGAATATTTTGATATGAATTTTTTTTATAAAAAACCAAGGAGGTATGAAAAATGAAGAAGAATGTATTATTTGTTTTAGTAGTTGTCATTTGTCTGCTTGTACCCTTCAGTTTTGTTTTTGCAGGAGGCAAGGCAAAAGAAGCAGTGCCTGAGAAAGGGCCTGAAAAAGTGGTGCCGCAGGAAGAGGTTGTCCTGAGGTTTACGGACTGGCAGGGCGGTAACGAGGGGATTCTCAAGTCGTATAAAGAGATCATAAAGATTTTTGAACAGGAGAATCCCGGCTATACCGTGGAATACCAGCAGTACACGGTTACTACTTACAATGAGTTCTTGAAGCCCGCGTTGTCCGGTGGTGAAGCACCGGATCTCTTCGCAGTATACCCCGGCACCGATGCCTTTGAGGTGGTGGATTCCGGCGCTCTCCTGAACCTGAAACCCTATATTGATGACGAATGGAAAAAGTGGCTTGGACCTGCTTATAATTTCAAAGGAATAAACATCAAGGACGGCATTTACCTGGTCCCGCAGGATGTGTGGACCGAGTGTATATGGTACCACAAGGACATGCTGAAGGAGATCGGCTGGAAACCGCGCAAGTCTACCGAGTCATTCAGTGTCGAAGACTATATCGCAATGGTGGATGCTGCAAAGGCAAAGGGTTATGACGTTATTCTTGCAGGCTTCGTGGAAACCTGGTGCTACTTTGACCCCTTCTTCAACTTTGTGCACCAGCAGCAGCCCTCTGAGACACCTGATATGGTGCAGCAGGCAATGGACGGCAAAATATCCTGGCAGCAGGATATCTTCAGAAATGCAATAGAAGTATTCGTGAAGCTGAATGGTGCGGGTGTGTGGCGCAAGGATGCACTGAACATGGACTATCAGGTACAGGCATTCGGTAAATGGCTTGAAAAGGAGTCGATATTCATGTGGGCACAGGGAGACTGGTTTGCAAGCTCCATGAAACCGGAAGACAACAATGCGGATAACCCCAGTATCGGGATCGTGCAGTTTCCACTTGTGAATAAAAACTCGGTTACTGCATTCAACAAGAATTTCGGTACGGATATCGGTGTTTCGGCAACAACCAAGTACAGGGATCAGGCTCTGGCTTTTATTCGACTTACCAACAGCCCTCGTGCGGCCGAGATATTCATCAATAACGGGGTAAATCCGGCTTCGGGCGTAGACCCGGCAAATATCCCGAAGACGGATAATCCGGTTTTCAACGACTGCATCGAGCTCTACAATTCACCGGGCCGATACGGCGAGGTGTACTATTTCAATGCCGATGCAGTAAAGGCTCTGGGCGACGGGATCGGCAATGTGCTCCTTGGAGTCGACACCATCGACAACGTGCTCGCACAGCTTGACAAGATCTGCGGGTATACGAAGTAATGCCGCCCGTGAGCTGTACCGAAGGTGCCGTAGGTGCTGAAAGTACTGGTAAGTACCACAGGCACTAATAGCATGTTCTCCTCGACACGTAAGCGGGGGCTGTGTCCGCTCAACTGGATCGATCAGGTGTTTGCACTGGCGGCATTATTGATAGCATCATGATGTTGGGACGAAGTGATGGGGATACATGTTGAGATTTTTCCCCATCACTTCTTGTTTAATACGGAGTTTTATGAGAAAATGTAAGGCATTAAACCAGGAATTAGCTGGCAGGAATACATGTTTAAAGACCGAATGCTTACTGTAGACCACCGATTCAGACCGTATGTGTATCTGGTTCCATCCCTCATGATATTTTTTGTTTTTGTTCTGTCCCCTATCATTTTTTCTCTGACCCTGAGCTATTACAATTTCACCGGGTATGATGCAAATGTATTCAAGGAGTATGTCGGTTGGAAGAATTACAAAACACTGTTTGCCGATCGCTACTTCTGGATCTCGTTGAGGAATACCGTGTACTTCGTCGGGGCGAGTATCTCGATCCAGGTGGCAGTTGCACTTTTTTTAGCAATAATTATTTTTATCGGGCGTTTCAGATTCAGTGTAATGATACGAACAATCATATTCTTTCCAGGTGTGCTTGCTCCCGTGTCGGTCAGTCTCGCCTGGCGGAGGATGCTCGAGCAGGACGGTGTCGTTAATCAGATTTTAGGGATAAATTTTTCGTGGCTCTCGAGCGTACACCTTGCGATCTGGTGCGTCATCTTTGTCTCTATCTGGCAGTGGGTGGGGTATAATCTCGTTATTTTTTACGCGGGCCTGCAGTCTATCGATATTGAGATGCTTGAGGCTGCGGATGTTGATGGGGCAAACTGGCTGACGAAAATAACCAGAATCATCATTCCATCCCTTGCTCCTACCATAATTTTAAATGTAATACTGAATCTTATCGGAAGCTTCAGGGTATTCGATGTCGTGTATGTTTTGACACGGGGCGGGCCGATTCACAATTCGGAAGTTCTGACAACCATAATGTACTACTATTCCTTTGCGGCAAACGGCCCGAACAAAATGGGTGTAGGCTCGAGTGTGGCGGTTATTATGTTTGGCGTGGTCATTCTTTTCGGGATCGCCCGGATTCTTACCTTGAGAAGGAGAAACGTGTAAACCATGCGAAAAAGAAGCGGCACAAGAGATCAGGGATACGGCGTAAGCCTGAAACGAAATCCCCTGTTTTTCATATTTACACGGGTCATTATTATCGTGACGATTATCGTAATACTTTTTCCGATACTGTATATTTTTTCTCTCTCCCTGCGCACAAAGGAAACAGTCTACCAGGATACGCTCTTCCTGGTTCCTAAGGCTGTAACCCACAAAAACTATATCGATGCCTGGAATTACGCGAAGGAGAGGCTGAACGTGACCTTTCTCCAGATGTTCAGAAACAGTATCATCTGTACCGTCAGCGCAATTTCACTTTCCATACTATTTGCCTCTCTCGGGTCGTTCAGTTTCAGTCAGTACCGGTTTAAGGGGAAGGAGCTTGCCTTTACCACCATTATTGCAAGCTATGTTGTCCCGGCACAGGTTTTACTGATACCGCTGTTCTTTGTAATGAAGAGGCTCGGATTGTTGAATAATTACCTTGCGGTCATATTTCCGTATATCGGTTTTTCAATGCCGATCGCGACACTTATACTCCGTTCGTTTTTTGAGCAGATCCCGCAGGAAATCAAAGAAGCTGCAATAATAGACGGGGCCAGGGATTTCCAGGTATTTGTCAGGATAATACTGCCCCTGTCTGCTCCGGCTCTCGCGTCATGCATCATCCTGCTTTTTCTTGAAACATGGAATGAGTTTATTTACGCCCTCGTTTTTCTTCAGAACCCGAAAATACAGACGATCCCCGTTGCAATTGCTAAGATTGCAGGCGGTAAGTATATCGTCCCTATCGGGACATACGGCGCGGCCATTATGATTACCGTGATCCCGGTGCTCATCGTTTTTATGCTCTTTCAGAAGTGGTTCATCGCAGGAATGACCATGGGCGCGGTGAAGGGATGAACTTCTTATACATTGTTGAAACCCGTAAACACTAGAAATAAATTTATTGCCTCAACAAAAATACCGGTTGTGTTCATCTTGTTTCAGGAGCGATGCAATGAGTGATACATACAAGGATATTCGACAGCGGCTTCAGGAGGAGAAGAAAAAGACTGAGATCAGGCCAAAAATAGGGCTTCTGCCGACCGGACATTTCTACTACTGGCCGCAGTTTCCGAAACTGAAAGAGATGGGCGTGAAGATGTATAAGAAGCTTCGCAGCCTGCTGGAGGAGCGTGCAGATATAGTTGCTCCGGATCTCGTCGACTCAGTTGACAAATCCAGAAAAGCGGCGAGGCTTTTCAGGGAAAGCGGAATCGACATGCTGATTATCTTTCCGTTCGGATACACACCGAGCATGCAGATCGTACCGGTTGCACATGAGTGCGGGGTGCCGATAAGAATACTCAATGCGCACGAGGACAGCTCGTACGACTATCCCTCTGCAGACACCGCGGTGTACCTTCACCATGAGGGGGTGTGCTGTGTGCCCGAGTATGCAGGGACTCTCGTCAATCTTGGGAAAAAATTCCGGGTCAGGACGGGATTCTTCGATGAAAATAGACTGTGGGAGGAGCTCGATGCGGATTTCAGGGGTGCGTCTGCTGCGCGTTTCTTTAAAAGTATGAATATCGGCCTCATCGGCGAGGTGTATACGCACATGTCGGATATGCCGATCGACGAGCACCGCCTATTGAAAGCCACCGGCAAAATGCTCGTACAACCCGAGGTGGAAGAGATAGAAGAGGCGTTTCACCGGGTCACCAAAGAGCAATTGGAGGATATGTACCGCCAGTTCAGGACCATGTACGAGGTGGATGAAACCGTGACAAACGAACACATGCGTTTTTCCGCCCGGCTTGCCGTTGCATACGATGAGGTGATCAAGAAGCATGATATCTTCGCATTCGGATACTACTGGTGGGGTGAGAAAGAGCTGATTACGCAGCTTCGGGCGCAATCGAACCTCGCTGTTTCGAGGCTTGCGGCCCTGGGTCGGCCGGGGGTAACTGAGGGAGACGTGAAATCAGCCATGGCCATGAAGATAATGGACCTGTTCGGCGCAGGCGGTATGTTTGTCGAGTTTTTCTCCATGAACTTCGATGAGGATTTTATACTGATGGGGCATGACGGCCCCGGTAATATCAACATGGCAGACGGCAGGCCACGGCTCCAGCATCTAAAGGTACATCATGGAAAGTCCGGACATGGGCTCGGTATTGATTTCGATATGAAAGAGGGTCCCGTGACCCTTCTCAACCTCACCCAGTTTGATGCGGGCTACACCTTTAAGCTCATATACACTGTCGGTGAAGTGGTACCGGGGCCGATACTGGGTATTGGTAATCCAAACTGTCGTGTCAGAGTGGGCAGGCCTATTCACGAGTTCATGGATGCGTGGTGCCAGCAGGGTCCTTCCCACCACTTGGCTATCGGCTACGGCGATAGGGGCAGGGAGCTCGAGATATTTGCAGAGGCTTTGAACTTTCGTATTGAGCGGATTTAAAATCAGGGTAATCACCAGGAGGGTCGGAGTGCTGGAAGGCCCTATACAAACAGGTGTTTTTAATGTTGATAAAAATTACGTGGTATATGAACTCTTGGCGGACAGGCATCGACTTCTAACTTTGGAATATTCCCATACAGGAGGTACACTGTGACAAAATTGAACTCAGCCGAAAGGGTCATTCATACGTTCACCGGGGCGGCCCTCGACCGGCTTCCGATTTTTGACATTATCCACAATACTGAGTTCATCGAACATGTGAGCGGGAAAAATATCACACCTGAAAATGCGGAGGATGTTGCCTGCGAGGCAGTGAGCAAAACACTCGACCTGGTGCGGCATTTCTGCATACCAGATGACCTCGAGCTTCATACCGTTACCGATGAGGACGGATTTACATACAGGGTGGAATGGTGGACAAAAGAGACGGTACATCGCCCGATAACCTCGATGGATGATGTACGGGAGCTGATGAAGCGCGATATCGATCGGATACATAAAAGCATCGAAGAGCAGAAGTTCTGTCATCAGGCGAAGGAGCAGCTCAACCTCTTCGGTGAGAAGTACGACTATCCCGAAGAGGTGAACAGGCACTTTGAGAGAGTGGCTAAAAAGCTCGGCGATACTATGATGATAGCACCGGAAACAGTTCCGGGTCTGTATACCGCTCAGAACAGGTATGGATTCGAATGGTTTATTTACATGTATCACGACGAACCGGAACTCGCACTTCGGTACTACGATGCCCTCGTCGACCATGAGCTTTTCAGGATAGACAGTTTTGCACCGACGCATCTTTCAAAGATCGCCCTTGTGTCCGAATCGGTTGCGTTCAATACCGGGCTTATATGGAAGCCTGAATTTATCAAAGAGGTTATATTTCCCCGTGTAAAAAAGCTCATCGATCGCTGGAAAAAGTACGGATATTTCGTTATCTGGCACAGCGATGGGAAGAAGTGGGATATTATAGACGATATCCTCAAACTGGGCGTCGACTCGATCAACCCCTGTGAACCTCTTGCGACAATGGAGGTGAAGAAGTTTCGCGAGTTGTATCCCGACACGGTTATCGGATCCATGATCGACTGCCAGGACCTCCTCGCTTTCGGTACCCCTGGCGAGGTGCGGGAGGCGACGAAAAAGGCAATCGAGGATTCGGGTGGCGCAAAGACTCTTATCGGGTCCACATCGGAGATTCACCCTGAGATCAAGCTCGAAAATGCCCTCGCCATGTATGAAACTGCAAAAGAATATATTTCTAGTTCATTCTACTCATAAAACCATACATTTTTATTTGACTTTTGAAGCTACAATGTCCACATTATAAATATGAAATCCGTTGGAATCAGAGAATTAAAAAATCAACTTAGTAAATATTTAAAGCTTGTAAAAGATGGAGAAGTTATAATTGTTACAGATAGAAATGAAATAATTGCAGAAATAAAACAACCTGTTATGAGTGAATCTAATGTAAATACCAATATTATGAGGTATCTAAATGTGCAGGAAGAAAAAGGGAAAATCGTTAGAGCTGTAAGAACTAAAAGTATAATTGATTCAATAATTGAAAATGAAAGACAAAAAAGCGTTTCAGTTGACTGGAAAGAGATATATCAGAAAATCAGAGAGGATAGATTCTAACTATGGCCTCCTATATAGACTCAAGTTTCTTACTTTCCATAATTCTTGATCAAAATTTATCTTCAAAAGTAACAAATATTTGGAAGAATGGCGAAATACGTGTAAGTTCTGTTCTTTTACAAGCGGAATGTATTATTACACTTAGACGTATATATTTTAACCAGAAAAAAGGGCTTCCTTATAATTGGTTAAAAGAGAAAGAAATTGAACTGAAAAATTTAATACAAGAGGTAAGTTTGAGAATAATCGATAAATCTATTCTTGACATTATCGAGATTAAAAAAGACCTGTCCAACTGCAG
>Ga0315551_10001168_pt1 | contig 20188 bp, 19 predicted proteins | sample SalMarSW160290MG_FD_203678 | JGI IMG/M metagenome (GOLD analysis project Ga0315551, IMG submission 203678) | Salt marsh sediment microbial communities from the Plum Island Ecosystem LTER, Massachusetts, United States - Salt Marsh Sediment SW1602-90 ...
TTTCTCGAGCGGCCCGTATGTATCTTTTTACCGGCCTCCCCCACGGATTCAACCAGACGGTTCTCGATTGCTGTGTGGCAGTCCTCTTCCTCCCTGCGGATCGAGAACCGTCCCTCCCGATTCAGCTGCACGATCGCAGACAGCTCCCTGCGCAGCGCCTCGTACTCTTTCGGCGTTAGGACATCGATCCGTGCCAGCATCTCGGCGTGGGCCATGCTGGCTATACAATCCGCCGCCACCAGGCGCTGATCCAGAAGCGGATCGTCCCCTACGGTGAACTCCTCGATCAATTTGTCCAGGGCGTAGCCCTTGTCCCAGAGTTTGCTCAAACCGTCTCCTTTTCTTTCTGCAGCTGCCGGCGGGCCAAGACCTCGAAGGGCAGACCGCGAATCTTGGCCGCATCGGCGCACCACCTCTGGTCGAATCCGTTCGCTTCGATCGAGCGGATCTCCGGATAGAACAGGGAGGAGGAGGAGCGCTCCCGGGCCAGGATCTCCAGGTTTCCCTTGTACATCTTTACCTTCACCGTGCCGTTAACGGTCCTCTGGCTGCACTGCACAAAGGCATCCAGCTCCTCCTTGAGCGGATGAAACCACTCTCCGTGGTATACCATGGAGGCCCAGCGGTTGTCGACCAGACGCTTGAACTCCCGCTCCTCCTTGGTCAGGCACTGGCCCTCCAGATCGGTCTTTACTTTGAGGATAACCTCCGCCGCCGGAGCTTCGTAGATCTCGCGGCTCTTCAAACCCATGATACCGTCTTCGAAGATGTCGATCCGTCCCAGACCGCAGGCGCCTGCTCGCTGATTCAAAATATCGATCAGGGCCACAAGGCCCAGTGGTTCTCCGTCCAGGGCCACGGGAAGGCCCTGCTCATAGGTAAGCTCCAACACCTCCGCTCGATCCGCGGCCCGTTCCGGGGGAATGTGCCACATCCAGATCGAATCCGGGATCTCCTGATTCAGGCCGATCGCCCCCGATGCGATCGAGCGGCACCAGAGAGTCTTGTCGTCCCCCCCACAGATGATCTCCTCCACCGGAACCTCCCAGAGCCGGCACAGTTCGAGCTCCTCGGATCGGGTGAGATCGAAATCCCGGACCGGAACCAGGATCTCGAGCTGCGGAGCGAACATCTTGAACACGTTGTGCATCCGGTACTGGTCGTTACCTCTCCCGGTGGAGCCTTCCAGCACCGCATCGCAGCCCAGCTCTACGGCTTTGCGGGCAACCTTCTGGGCGATCAGCTGGCGAGTCATCGAGGTCGACACCGGATAGCCCCAATAGCTGCTATTTGCACGGATGGCTTTGGCCAGCCATTCGCGACTGAATTCTTCCCTGGCATCGATGAGCAGGGGCCGGATGCGAAGCGCTGCCGAACGCCGTTCCGACAGCTCGATCTCCTCTCTTCCCTGCCCCACGTCTACGGTTATGGGGATGACGGTGTCCGCCCGGTACACGCGGCGCAGCAGCTCGATACCTAATGTGGAATCCAGCCCACCGGAATAAGCGATGGCGCATTTCCGCACACGGGGTACGGGAACCGCTTCCAGGCGCTCGAGCAGCTCGGAACTCATCGTGGTTGTCATGTGTCGCTCCTCCTGGGGCCAGCATATCCGGGACGGAAGAGCAAGTCAAGTATATTTATACGAATTTACTGTATAAATATTAAATAATCATTTCTGGGTGTAGCGCTTTTCCCGTGAGGCTACAATCTCTCTCAGGAGCGACCTGACCTGAACCTCATCCCGGCTGCCCCGGTCGAGCCGGTTCTGCAGTTCTGCGAGGAACCGCTCCTCCATATCGTAAAGCTCTCCCTCCAAGGAGCCGGACCAGATCAGCCGGACCAACTCTCGCTTGTTTTCCCGGTAGGATAGCAGACGATCCGCCTGGATGGCGGCCAGGTACCAGCGTATGTCGTCGATCTCCAGATCGAATTCCTGCATCAACTCTCTGATCTTCACGATCCGCAACTGTACGTCCCTCCGGTAACCGCTGTCAAGGTCGGGCTTTGCAGCACCCGGGCACGCCCGGCGCACCATCCCGGCAGCCCACCCCCGGCAATCCCCGGCTATCCCCATTTGCTCGGACAAACTATTTTTAGTATTTTGGTATTAAGAATCTCGATATATATACAGTTTTTAGAAGGCCGAAAGGAGAGGTTGAGCGAGATCCAATCACCCTCTCCCCGTGGGCAATAGGAGTTCAAACCATGGCAAAACAGAAGTTCAAAACCGAGGTCGGCCGCCTGCTGCACCTCATCACCCACTCTCTCTACTCCCATCCGGAGGTGTTCCTGAGGGAACTTATCTCCAACGCCTCGGATGCCGTCGATCGCTTCAAGTATCTCACCCTGACCCACGACGATTTCAAGGGATTCGCCTTTGTTCCCCGCATCGACATCTCCTTCGACCAGAAGGACAAGAGCTGGTTGACGGTCGAGGATACCGGCATTGGCATGAACGGCGAAGAATTGGCCAAAAACCTGGGCACCATCGCCAACTCCGGAACCCGGCAGTTCGTCGAATCCCTGGGAGATCAGAACCTGGAGGACACCAATCTGATCGGCCAATTCGGCGTCGGCTTCTACTCGGCCTTCATGGTTGCAGACAGGGTGGAAGTGGTCAGCAGAAAGGCCGGGGAAGAGGCCGCCTACAAGTGGGTCAGCGACGGCAAGGGCTCCTTTGCCGTGGAGGAAGCCACGGCCCAGCGTAGCGGCACGACGGTCAAGCTATTCCTTTCGGATCGCGGCCGGGAGTACGCCAACCGCTGGCAGATCGAATCCATCGTCAAGAAGTACTCGAATCATATCCCCTTCCCCATCTACCTGCACTTCGAAGAGGTCAAGAGCGAGGGAGAGGGGGACAAGAAGAAGGAGAAGCGGGAACAGAAAGTCGAGCAGGTCAACAGCGCCTCGGCTCTGTGGAGACGACCGAAAAACGAGCTCAAGGACGAGGATTACAACGAGTTCTACAGAACGATCAGCCACGACACTGAGGACCCGCTGCACTTCGTCCACACAAAGGCCGAGGGAGCGCTGGAGTACACGACTTTGTTCTACATCCCCAAGAAAGCCCCCTTCGATCTGTTCTTCGTCAACTACAAACCCGGGGTCAAGCTGTACGTGAAGCGGGTGTTCATTACCGACGATGAGAAGGAGCTGCTTCCCACCTACCTGCGCTTCATTCAGGGAATCATCGATTCGGAAGACCTTCCCCTCAACGTGAGTCGGGAGATGCTTCAGGAAAACCAGGTCCTCCAGAATATCCGCAGCGCCTCGATCAAGAAGATCCTCGGAGAGCTGGAGACGATCGCCAAGAACACCCCGGAGAAGTACGGGGAGTTCTACGAACAGTTCGGCGTGTGTCTGAAGGAGGGAGTGTACCAGGATTTCAGCAACCGGGAAACCCTGCTGGAGCTGCTTCGCTACAAATCCACTACCGAAGAAGGGCTTACCAGCCTGAAGACCTACAAAGAGCGCATGGGCGGCGAGCAGAAGGCGATCTACTACATCACCGGAGGAACGGAGGACAAGCTGCGCAACTCACCGCTGCTGGAAACCTATAAAGAGCGGGGAATCGAAGTTCTGATCATGGATGACGAGATCGACGAGCTGGTAGCCCCGGCAATCGGACGCTACCAGGACGTGGAGCTCAAATCGGTGGGCAGAAGCGGCACCGCCGAGGACCTGAAGACCGAAGTGGACAAGGAGAAGGCGAAGGAGATCAGCCCGCTGCTCAAAAAGATCAAAAAGATGCTCGGAGAGGAAGTCAAGGACGTGCGCGCTTCTTCGCGGCTCAGTGATTCCCCGTCCTGCATCGTGGCGGACGACAATGATCCCACCATCCAGATGCAGCACATCTTCAAAGCCCTCGGGCAGAAGGACCTTCCGGAGGTCAAGCCGATCCTGGAGATCAATCCCGACCACAGCATCGTCAAGAAGCTGGCCGCTACCGAGGACAAGGAGCTGTCCGAGGACATCAGCAGGCTGCTGTTCGAGCAGGCCCTCATCGTGGAGGGCGCGGAGCTGGCCAATCCGGCTGAGTTCGCCAGGCGGCTGAACCGGGTCATCGACAAGTCCCTCTAACTCTGGTAATCGACAAACCACGCCGGTTTTGGGTATAGTAGTTTGCGAAAACAGCCGGAGTGGTGGAATTGGTAGACACAGAGGACTTAAAATCCTCTGACCCGTAAGGGTCGTACCGGTTCAAGTCCGGTCTCCGGCAGATTGAGGGGTACAGCATGGATTGCGCAAATCAGAAAAAGAACTCGGTCCGCTGCAACTGCAGCTATCCCGGCTGCTCGCGCCACGGTATCTGCTGCGAGTGCATCGCCTATCATCGCGGCATGAACGAGCTTCCGGCCTGCTACTTCACGGCGGCGGAGGAGCGGACCTACAACCGCAGCATCGGCTACTTCGTGAGCAGCCGGCGATAGTAATTATAAAAAGCGCCCTTCCATTGCTGAGAGAACCAGCAATTTTTAAAGTCCCACTGACCCACTTTAAATTTTACCAGTTTTCCAATGGGTAGGGAGTCGGTTTTTTCTCAAAAGCCCTGCTGAGACAATCATTGCGGTGTGCTTTTCCATAACATTATACTTATGCAGAAGGAGGCATGGGATGAGAAAAATAAAAGTGCTCCTGACTGCGCTCACGCTCCTGGCCCTGATTCCCGCTGGTATGGCCTTTCCCGGAGGTAGTTCGGGAGGTGGAGCTTCCAGGATTCCAACGGAAGCGGAAAAGCGATCCGATGAGCTGGCAGCGAGCATCGACTCGAGCCTGATTGACGCCAATACCCGTTTTGCTTTCGATATTTTGCAGGAGCTTGTTTCTGAAGATAGAGGAAAGAACGTGTTTATCTCTCCTCTCTCCATCCTGCTTGCTCTGGCCATGACCTATAACGGCGCTGCGGGTGATACGAATCTCGCCATGGCGGAGGCGCTTCAATTCTCAGGGTTCGACCTGGAAGAACTGAACCAGAGCTTCAGTGACCTGATGTTCAGCGTGGTCAATGCCGACGAGAAAGTGGAAATCAGCATCGCCAACTCCATCTGGTATAGACTTGGTTTTGAGGCGGAGGAAGATTTCATCGAAAGAAACAAGACCTACTACAGCTCGGAGGTCCGGGAGCTCGATTTTTCCGATCCCGGAGCGGCGGGTACGATCAACCGCTGGATAGAGGGTGCAACGAAGGGCAAGATCGCGAAAATGCTTGACGTGATCCCCGGGGATGCGGTGATGTACCTCATCAACGCCATCTACTTCAAGGGAGACTGGACGCATCGATTCTCCGAAAAGGCGACCCGGGACGAGGAGTTCAACCTGGAAACCGGCGGCACGAAAAAAGTACCCATGATGCATATAGAGCAGCAATTCCGGCATGCCAGGGGAAATAATCTCGGGTTCTTGAGACTTCCCTACGGCCGGGAAAAACTCGTCATGTACATCCTTCTTCCGGACGAGGGAGAGGACCTGGACGCGATAATTGCAGAGCTGGATGATGAATCCTGGAACTGGTTGAAGTCCGGGTTGGCAGAAAAAGAGGTAGCACTTGCAATGCCCAAGTACAGGATCGAATATGGTGTGAAGCTCATCAATGACGCGCTTGCCAAACTTCTTTGCAATCGCCGATGACCGAAGCGGGAGTATCCTGTTCATGGGCAAGGTTGCCGAGCCGTAAAGCGTTATCAGTTGATGGTTTTTTCAGTGTCGGGGGGGCCCGAAGCCGGACCTTCCCGTTCCTCGGCCCGGTTCGCCACCTCTCCTGTCACCTCAGCGGCCCCATCCGCCGGCTGCTCGAATAACCAGCGTTTGGCGTCCCGAATGATCCCGTTGAACAGGACGATTTGAATGTGCCTGCTGTTGGATTCGATTCGCTTGTCCCACTGCTCCGAGGTAAAACGCCGGGCAAGGCGCCGGCGCTCGGTCTCCACCCGCTCTGCGAGCTGGGTATCGACCCCGGTGAAGAAGGACAGACCGTGCAAGGCGAGCAGTTCGAGAACCGGATCGAGCTTCGAGTCGAGCAGCTCCAGGAGGGTCACTTTCGCCGCATCGAACTGCCGTTCCAGCAACAGAGATGATGCGTAGCTCCAACGCAGCCAATCCCGGTGCGGTGCATCGGCGCGCTCCGCGGCCCGTCCGAAGTAGCTTTCCGCAGCCTTGGGCTCGTCTTTCATTTTCAACAGGTAGGGAATGCCGAACTGAAGGGCATAGGTCCGAAGGAGCGCCGGTTTCTTCTCCCGCAGATACGACTCCAGAGCGGATATCTTGTCCACTCCGGAGGTAACCACATAGGCATTGATCAGCATCTTGATCGTGGCCTTGCGGCAGCGCCCCTTCTGGAACACCCGCTGCTCCAGCAAGTGGATCAATCCGCGCCAGTCTTCGCTTTCCAGCAGCCGAAATAGTTTCCAATTCCATAGAAAATAGCCGTTAATAGTGATGAGCGTGAGCAGAAACAGTGCACCGGCGATCCAGTTCTTCGAAACGAACAAGGCGAAATAATCACTTCCCAGCAGAAGCAGCGGCATCAAGAAAATGAAACCGAAAGACAGCAGAATTACCGCATTGAAGAGGATGTAGATGGTTTTAAATTTCATATATTATCCCTATAATACGAGTGTTCCCGGTTTAGAAGGCTTTTGCAAGAGGTAAGATCATGAAGGAAATCCCCGTATCGGAGCTGCAACCGGACAGCTATTTCGACTCCCCCGTGTACCTGGATGAGGCCTTCATCCTTCTCTCCCCCGATACGCCGCTGAGTGACGAGCTGATCCAGCGGCTGAAAATCTGGGGCTACGAACGAGTCCTGAGCGACGGAAAGCTCTCGGAAGCACCGGCTTACATCAGTTCCGGCGCCGCAACCACCACATCCTCCGTTCTGGACGTGGACATCAGGGACAAGCAGCAGATGGAGGACGCAAAGAAGCTATACTACGCCGTGGTCAACTTCACTTTGGAGTCCTTCAAGCGCTACAGGGAGGACAACCGCCTGAGCATCCCCAGCCTGAGCGAACGGATCAAGCAGTTGATCGAGCTGGTGAAGTCCAGCCGGGATGCCATTCTGCGCTACCCGGAGTTTGTCTATCCATCCGAGAATTACATGTATGTCCACAGCGTAAACAGCGCAATCCTGGCTCTGGCAATCGGAGAATTGATGAAACTGCCGTCTCACCGGATGATCGAGCTGGGCTTGGCAGCCCTGCTGCACGACATCGGCATGCTCAAGCTCCCCGATGCGGTCTATCTCAAGGAAGACGATCTGACGGACAAAGAATTTCAACTGGTCCGCGCGCATACGACCCTGGGTTATAAGATCCTGAAGGGTTTTTCCGTCTCCGAGGAAATCGCTTTAGCCGCTGAGGAGCATCACGAGCGCCTCGACGGATCCGGGTACCCCAAAAGCTTGAGTGGTGATAAGATCAGCCTCTACTCCCGCATCGTCGCCGTTGTTTGCTCCTACGATGCGATAACCTCCAAACGGCTGTTCAAAAGCCAAAACGATCCCCGCGCCGCCGTGATGGAGCTCCTCAAAGACAGAAACAAGAGTTACGACGAGCAAGTCATCCGTTCTCTGATAGTCTGCATCTCCGCCTACCCCTTGGGAAGTCTGGTCCTGCTCTCCGATGATTCGATCGGCAGGGTGACCAAAACCAATCCGGAGAGCCCGCGTTTTCCCTTCGTGCAGGTTCTGATCGACAAGGAGGGGAACCGTATCGACGAGCCCTTATTGATCAAAACCACCGAGGAGAATGGTCTGTCGATCAAACGCTGTCTCGCACCCGGGGAAGCGGAAACGCTGGATATGTAAAGAGCACCGTAAGATATGAGCATCACCGTACAGCTCCCCTCGGGGCAAAGCGCCAGCTATCCTCCCGGAACACGGGTCGAGGAGATCTTTCAACACGGCGATTTCGGCGTGGAGCAACAGCAACCGGTGGTTGCGGCTCTGGTGAACGGCGCCCTGGTCAGCTTGACCTACCGCATCGAGGTAAACTCCGGCGTGGAAGCGGTGCTGCTGAACACCCGCCTGGGGGCAAACGTCTACAGGCGCTCCCTCTGTTTTCTCCTGGCCATCGCCGCCAAACAGCTGTTTGCGGACCGACGGCTGGTCATCGGGCACTCTCTGGGCCGTGGCTATTTCTACTACTTCGAGGGTGCCTCCACGGTTTGCGGTGCGGACATCCGGAAGCTGAAGGCACGGATGCAGGAGATCGTGTCCGAGGGCTGCCCGATTCTGCGAAAGGTGATTTCCTACCCCGAAGCGGTCCAGTACTTCGAACAGAACAACCAGCCTGACACGGTCCTGCTTCTGAAAAACCGCAATGATCAGAAGATCGCCGTCTTCGCCTGCGGCGAGTTTTTGGATCTTGCCCATGCGCCGCTGGTACCGAATACCAGGATGCTGGACGTGTTCGATATCGCGGATTACCCCCCCGGGTTCCTGCTGCGCTATCCGCCGTGGAACCAGCCGAGCCGATTGGCTCCATTTCAGGAAAATCCCGTCCTGTTTTCCATCTACCGGGAGTACAAGGACTGGGGCAAAATACTGAACGTTCGCTGCGTCGGCCACCTCAACGACCTGATCAGCAGCCGAAAAGTGCGGCAGTTTATCCAGGTAGCGGAAGCCCTGCACGACAAGAAGATCGCTCTGATCGCAGACAAGATCTGCGAACGCAGAGACGAGGTCAAGCTTGTTCTGATCGCCGGGCCCTCCTCATCGGGGAAAACCACTTTCGCCAAGAAGCTGTCCGTCCAGCTCAAGGTCTTGGGGAGAAATCCCTTTCCCATCTCCCTGGACGACTACTTCCTGCCCCGCGAGCATACGCCTCTGGATGAGAACGGGAACTACGACTTCGAAAACTTCCGGGCCATCGACGTGGAGCTTATGAACAATGACCTCCTTCGCTTGATGCGGGGAGAGGAGATTTTTCTGCCGCGCTTCAACTTCCATACGGGACAACGGCTTGCCGCGCAAACGGCTCAAGCGCTCCCCGACAGGGCACTCATCATCCTGGAGGGAATCCACGGGCTCAACGATGAGCTGACCCCGGCAATCCCTCGAGAGCAGAAATACAAGATCTACGTATCGGCCTTGACCCAGCTCAATCTGGACGATCACAACCGAATTTCAACTACCGACAACCGCCTGCTGCGGAGGATCGTCCGGGATTCCCAATTCAGAGGACACAGCGCCTTGGAAACCCTGAGCATGTGGGAATCCGTGCGGCGCGGGGAAAACATCAATATATTCCCCTTTCAGAACAGCGCCGATTCGGCCTTCAACTCGGCCTTGGACTACGAGCTGTCGGTGCTGAAGGTCTACGCCGAACCTCTTCTGAAGAGCGTGAAGCCTGCGCAGGAGGGTTTTCACGAGGCGGTGCAGCTGTATTCGTTCCTGAACAACTTCGCCCCGATTCCTCCCAGCTGGGTGCCGGAGTATTCCATCTTGAGAGAATTTATCGGCGAAAGTTCCTTCGAATATTGAATCGATTGATGTGCCTGAAAATCTGTAGTATACTTGCGGTATCTACAGCCAGCGTGATTTTTTGCACCTGGCACATACTAGGAGGTACAGGATGAAAAAGTTGCTTCCGCTACTGGTACTCCTTGTTTTCGCAGCTTCTGGTCTCTGGGCTCAGTTCTATACAACCCTGCCGAGGGAAGAACGAAAGACTCTGGCCGAGGCCTACTACCTGGTAGGACAGCAATATGAACAAAAAGGGGAAAACCAAAAGGCCCGGGATTTCAAGGATATGGCGTACAATATCGACCCCGGACTCAACCCGGCGAACATTCAGCTTCGGGACCTTCCCAGCGCAGCAGCGCTGATCCTGGAGGGAAAGGCAAAACTGGCGGCCATGCCTCGGACTCGGGCGGAGGCGACCCAGGAGCTTATCAAGTCGAAGTTCCTGAGGTGGATCTCCGCTTTCCTGAGCAAAGACACAGGCTCGATGCTGGAGCTGATGGAGGGCTCGGTCTATTTCGGCGATCTGGGTACCGAGCTGACTCAGGGTCAGATCGAGGTGCAGCTGGACGGCTTTTTCGCCTCCGCAAACCTGAGCGGTCTTGCTCCCAGCGCGGTCTATGACCTGGCAAGCCTCAAGGTCACGCCCGTAAACGGCCCGTGGGGGGAGACCTACGCCCTTGAGGTTCGAGCCAAGATGGATTTTTCCGAACAGGTGATATTCTGGACTCAAGCGCAGAAATACCTTGTGCACCAGTCCAAGGGCAGCTGGCTGATGTTCAGCATCGGCCAGAAGCTTCCCCCCTTCAGCTGGACCCCCAAACCGGCTTCACGGATCACCCGAGCCATGCCGGCGGAGCTGGAGGCCGGACCGTACTCGGAAATCGAGGAAGCGCTGATCGCCTGCATGGGTGCCTTCCTGAACAAGGATGTCGACTCCGCGGCGCGCTATTTCGCCGACGAGGTAAAGATCATCCGCCTCGACACGTCCTTGACACGCCGGGAGATCACCGAAACGTTCATGGGTTACTTCGAGGGGGCGGATTTCAGCGGCGTATCGGTTAACGATTTGGTGGAGGAAGACAGCATGTTTGTCTCCCCTTCGGATCGTTTCCCCGCCCAATCACGCGGGCAGGAGTACCTCCTTACCGTGAAGACCCGCCTCGATCTGTCCGATACGATTCCCTTCTGGACTCGTTTTCAGGACTACTACTTTGCCGAGGAGAAGGGCGCCTGGAAGATTTTCGCCATATTCTAAAGGTCTGGACGTAACCGCAGGTATCCGGCAGAGAGGGGTCGAACAACGCGGTAATCAAGGTTACCTTTCTGCACTCCGAGCAGAACTGGAAGCGACGGTCGTACACCGTGCACAGGTGTGTATCCGTGTCCAGATAGCGGCAGGGGGCGTTTATATTGACAGCCAGACCCCGAAAGCCGACCCGGCGTTCATAGCAACACAACCCACAACGATGACAGATCTTCTCCCATCGCGCCCTTCGTTTTGCGCGTCTTGTCATTAGATAGGCCGGCTACTCGGATAGGGGGGCGAAGTAACCGCTCCGGGTTCGGCCGCTCTTCCTGTGGAAAACAACCTCGGTTTGAAGATCGATGTAATTCTTACCGAATCCCGATTCCGATGGCGATCTAAGTTCCAGCAAATACCTCGATCCCACGCGCCGGCGGATATCGTCGAGCAGGGTCGCCACGCTCTTCGCCGCGAAGTAGGGACTCACCGAGCCACCTGTCTGGGAGCAGATATATTCCAGTTCCCGATCCGCCTGGGGTCCAAAATACACGACATACAGCGGAATCGAGTTGTTCTGGAGATAGTCGGTCACCTCGGCCAGAGTGTAATCGGAGAAGGACTCCCGGTTCAGCCGGCCGGTGGTCAGCAGTATGACCGCCTTGCGCGTCATACGCGTGGTGCCGGAAATGAGCTGGGAGGTTGCCAGACGCAAGGATCGGTCCAGGCGCCAGCGGGGGCTCCACGGTCCGGCCTGCGCCGCCTGAATAGATTCCAGGCGGCTCGCACCGAGCTCGGTTTCCACAACCACCTGCTCCCCGGCGCTGAGAACGCGCCAGCTGCCGGAGCCGTTCGAGCCGTCCTGCTGCTCATGGAGAGATTCTACAGCCGCCGCAAGATCGGGCAGATACGCCCTCATTTCCGGAGATTTCTCAACTACCAGGGCCATTTCCAGCGGGGCGGGAGCCGCCGGGGCTCGGAGCAGCCGGGCGGAGGGTATCTCCCTATTGAACTCGGTGAAAATGAAGTTCTCCGCCTGCAATCCAACCACGGGACGCCCCTTTCGGTCCTCCACCGTGACTTCGATGCGAATATCCGGAAAACTCAGCGAGTTGACCCGGTCGACCTGTACGAAAAGGCTGGTGTAGAGGGCGGTCATCTCGGAGAGGATGTAGATCTTGTTTTCGTCGAAATCTACGACGTAGACCTCTCCGTTGGGACTTACAGCCAGGTGGGTCAGATGACCGGCGACAGCCCCCATATCGCTCAGAGTGGTCCAGGTCTCCTGTCGCAGGTCGTACTCGAGCAGCTTGCCGTGATCAACCACCAGCAGATGATCGGAATCGTAAAAGGCGATCCCCTCCGGTCCGTCCAAGACTCCGGCGCCGAAGCTATACAGGGAGTTGCCGCTCTCGTCATACACGACGATCCGCCTCCTGCTGCTGTCGGCGACGAACAGCTGTTGCTCCTGGTAGGCGATACCTGTCGGTCCGCTCAAGCGTAGAGTCGATCTCCCCCCGATGGAAAGCACGAAATTCCCGTCGAAATCGTACTTGTTGACCCTCCCGTTTCCCCAATCGCTCACGTACAGATATCCCTTGCCGTCGACGGCCAAATACTGCGGACCGAGCAGCTGCCCCGGGGCGCTGCCCTTGCTGCCGATGACTAATATCCGCTCACCCCGGAGGTTCGTCTTCAGAACCTGATTTCTCCCGTATTCGGCAACAAACAGAAAGCGCTCGCCGGTATCCGGATCCTCCGCTTCCAGACAATCGTAGGGACGATCCAGACCGCGAATGCCTCCCTGAAACACACTTTGCACGGCATTGTTGACATCGAAAAGCAGCACCTCATTGGAGGCAAAGGCAACCACGTATACCGACCCGTCCTCACGGATCCATACGGAGGATGGCCGTCGCAGGGGGTAGGCATTGCTGTCATTTCCGTCGATTACGCTGGCAACAACGAACGGGCTGCGTTCTTCCAGCTGCTCTCCCAGCCCCCGCCGGTAGGTCAGCACATCCACGGTGTTCTCGACCGCCGTATTGCCCGGATCCTGTTTCAGCAGGTAACGCCACTCCGCCAGCGCGGCATCTTCGAAACCGGCACGGTACAAGGCGCTGGCCAACCAGTAGCGGGTGCGGAGATCCTGGGGTTTCCGACTCAGCGATTTTTCGAGGGAGAGAATCGAATCTTGGAAATTGCCGGAATGGAACGCCCGCAGTCCCCAGCGGAAATCCTCGAAAGCCTGTACGGCTTCCATGTCGATTTCCTGAGCGGCGGTTAGCGCGCAGACCAGCAGGAAAAGGAGGACGAGGTTTCTCACCATCAAGATACTATACACTGGATCAGGCAAAGGTATCTACACGATGGGTTTCGCTGTTCGGGACGGTGATTTTTCCTTTTACACCCAGATAAAGGATGCTCTTTATCTGGCGCAGGTCAATAACCTCTTGTCCGCCAGATTGGCTGCGCGTTTCGGGAGGTGGTTGATTGGATGAAATACCCTCGATACTCATTTGTCGAGCTCCATACAATCCTATGCATTCCAGTTCTATTATCGACCTGTTCCAAGCGCGAAATTACTCGGATTTCCAGGAAAAACAGGCTTCCCGATAACGTTCTTCGACCTCGTGATTCGTAGGATGAATCAATATCGGCGACAGTGAGGCGTACCCCGCCTCCACGGCCCCGAAATCCGAAGCCTCCTCCATCATACCACCGGGAATTTGTCCCCCGATGAAGCTGTACAGATCCCCCTGGGGGGAGGTGAAGCGAACAAGCTCATCTTCGTAGATCCGCCGGGTGGGAATTGTGATTACCGGTTCGGCCGGTGTTTCTCGGTTCGGGAAATTGATGTTGAGAAAATGATCTTCGGACCACAGGTCCCGAATCATGGTGAGGTTCCGGATCATGAAGTTAACGGCGAAGTCCAGATGGTACGGGGGTTGATAGGCACTGAGAGAACAGGCAACCGCTGGTTTTCTCAGGAACGCTCCCTGGCGGGCGGCCGCAGCGGTACCGGAATACACGATGTCGGTACCCAGATTCGGGCCCAGGTTAATGCCGGCCACCACCATATCGATCTCTACGGGCACCAGTCCCAGGCAGGCGTGGAGCACGCAGTCCGCCGGCGTTCCTCCCGATGCGTACTCCCGCTCTCCCCTCTTCATGAACTTTGTCGGATTTCCCAAGGTTATGGAGTGGGAGCTGCCGCTGCGGTTGGAATCAGGAGCAACAACCCAGACTTCGTGCTCGCTCTGCAGGGCTTTCTGCAGCAACCGCAGTCCCGGGCTGTCGATACCGTCGTCGTTGGAAAGCAGGATTTTCAAAGGCTGTGGTCCCTGTCAGGATTCGAAGACAATCTGCGCACCGTCGGCTGGATTGACCAGGAAGATCTCGGGTTTGAAGCTGAATATTCGCTCGTAGGCCTCCAAGCGAGCCTCGTATTTGGGTATTGCTTTCTCCTCGATCAGGGTCACCGTACAGCCGCCAAATCCAGCCCCGGTCATCCGTGATCCGTAGACACCCTCGGTTTCCCAGGCACGTTTCACCAACCAGTCCAGCTCGGGGCAGGAAACCTCATACTGGTCCCGCAGGCTCTCATGGGACCGGTTCATCAGCTTTCCGAAGCTCCCGATATCGTTTCGCCGCAAACTCGATTCCGCATCCCGCACCCGCTCATTCTCCTCCACCACGTGAAGGCAGCGCTTGCGGGTCGTCTCCGGGATCAGGCCCAAACTGTCCCGCAGATCCTCCACCGTGTAGTCCCGAAGCGAACGTCCGGGTTTCCGGGAGCTCAACAGACTCACGCACTTCTCGCATTCCCCGCGGCGCTGGTTGTATTCCGAGTCCACGAGGCTCCGCGGCACGCTGGAGTTGGTAATCAGTATCTTCACGCTTCGTAAGGCGATCGGGATGTGACGATACTCCATGCTACGGGTATCGATGAACATGGCCGAACCTGACTTTGCCATTCGGGAGACGAACTGATCCATAATCCCGCACTGCACACCCACAAAGCTGTTCTCCGCTTCCTGGGCAAGACGAGCCAGCTCGGGCCCGGACAGTTCGATTGCCAGAAGTTTCTGAACCGCGTAAGCAGTCGCCACCTCCAAGGCCGCGGAGGAGGACAGCCCGACTCCCACCGGAACATTTCCGGTTACCGAAAAACTCAATCCCCCGGTTACGTATCCCCGGGTTTGCAGGACGCTGATCACACCCTTGAGATAGTTGGCCCAGCGGTCCTCTTTCTTGAAACGCAGGTTGCTCAGGCTGGCACGCTTTCGGTCTTTAAAATCAACCGAGAGAAAGCGCAGATGCTGATCCTTTCGTCGGGATACCGCAACCCGAACGTAATAGTCGATAGCCATAGGAAGGACAAAACCCTCGTTGTAGTCGGTATGTTCGCCGATCAGATTGACCCGACCCGGTGCTTGTGCAATTATGTCTGGACCCTGGCCATACTCTTCCTCATGGCTGCGAATCAGATCGTCCATGGATGACTCCGCTGGAATGAAATTGAAAACGGTGTTATATTCTATGGGAAAAACCGAAAGAGTGCAAGAAAATAGGATGCCCTGATGATCGAAACGGACCTGCAGTACGGAGAAAAGGTGAGGATTGAACCGGGAACGAAGATATACTCCATCGGGGATCCTCTTTCCAACCATCCGATCTACTACGTGATAGCCGGTCTCATCCGCATCGGGATCCCCCTTTCGGATGGATCGACGATTCCGGTATACCATCACCCCGACTCGGTGTTCGGCGTGGTGGAGTCCCTCCTCGACTGCCCCCGCCTTACCATCGCCTACTGCATGGAGAACTCGATACTGTATCGCTGGGACAAGGAGGGCTTCGACGTGGCCTCGAGCGTATCCTGGGAGTTGGCTCTGGAGACGATCACCGGATTGACCCGCACTCTTCGTATCATGAACGCCGAGTTCGGCGACCGTATCCAATCCGGTTGAGGTAACGAGGCAAGCAACCATGTCTGATCAGAACTATGCCGAGATCATGAAGATCGCCTTTCAAGCTGAAGAGGCGATCAATGAAGAAATCATCAACAAGTTCGGAAAAAAATACGGGGACAAGACGGTTCTCATCAAGGAGGGAGATGTCCAGCAGGAGATCTTCTGGATCCTCTCGGGGGAAGTGTACATCACCCGTAAAATGGGCGATAAGTACAAGGTCATGGCCACCCTGGGCAAGGGGGAGCTGATCGGAGAGATGAGCTTTTTCGACAAATCCGTACGATCGGCAACCGTGATCACCAAGGGCCCGGTGGAGGCTTTGGTGTTCTCCAAGGAAAATTTCCAGGAGATCTTCGCGGCCAGCCCCCAGTGGACCAAACGACTGCTCGTGTCCCTGTCCAGCCGCATCGGACAGATGATCGAAAAACTTCAGGAAGCGTAAAAAACACCCTGGCGTACGCATTTCTCCTCATCGAAAGTGCAGCGAATACCGCCCCTCCCTGAAAGTCAACTGACAGCGGTGGCCAAAAAGTCGGGAGATCGTTTCCCCCTTCAGGGTCTGCCGCCTCCCTCCGCAGGCCAACACCCTGCCCCCGTCGAGAATCAGGACTCCCCCATAGGCACCCGTAATTTCCTCCACATGATGGGTGACCGTGATCACCGTCATCTCCGGTTTTTCGAGGAACAGCGTATGCAGGGAATCGAGGAACTCCTCCCGGGAAAGAGGGTCCAGTCCCATGCACGGCTCGTCCAGGAGCAAAATTTCGGGCTCCGCCATCAGAGCGCGGGCGATGAGCACGCGCTGCCGTTCGCCGGTGGACAAGGTGGCGAAGCGCCGACCGATCAACTGCTCGGCCCGAAGAGCCTTCAGGTTATGCACGGCCCTGCGCTGCTCGGCGGGAGTGCATTCCTCGTAGAAGGACAGCGTTCCCCTTTCGCCGGCCAGCACAACATCCGCCACATTCATGAACTCCGGGATCATGTTGCGCAGGTCGTAGTGAACCCAGCCGATTCGGGTGCGGAGCTCTCGCAAGTCCGTATGTCCGAACTCCCGCCCCAGAACGGCGACCCGGCCCCGGGACGGATAGGCGTAACCGGTGATCAGCTTGAGCAGGGTCGTCTTACCGCTGCCGTTCGGTCCAAGCAGCACCCAGCGGCCGCCCCCCTCCACTTCCCAGTCGATGCCCCTCAGAATCGGGATACCCCGCAGCTCGAACCACACGTCTTGAAGCGTTACCGAGAGTTCTCTGCGCTCTTGCATCGGGGACAGAGTAGCTGAAATTCGCTATTATGAATACAGGAAATGGCCACCGCGATCCTTCGCTTCTACGAAGAGCTCAACGATTTCCTGCCCGCGGACAGAAGAAAGAGGCAGTTTTCTGCCCGCTTTCACCCCGGGGATACCGTCAAAGCCTTGATCGAGTCTCTCGGCGTACCTCATACCGAGGTGGATCTCATCCTGGTAAACGGCCGCTCCGTGCCCTTCGAGCATAAGGTGCAGCAGGGAGATCGAATCAGCGTCTATCCGGTATTCGAGTCATTTGAAATCGGAGCTGTTACCAAGGTGCGTCCTTCACCGCTGCGGCGCACCCGTTTCGTTCTGGACGTGCACCTCGGCCGCCTGGCCAAAAGCTTGCGGATGCTCGGTTTTGATACGCTTTACTCCAACACCTACGACGATTCCAGCCTCTCCCTTATTTCCCGAGACCAGCGGAGAATCATTCTCACCAGGGATCGGGAACTGCTCAAGCGATCCATGATAACTCACGGATACTGTCTGCGCTCCGATCAGCCGATGGATCAACTCCTCGAAGTGTTGAAGCGATTCGATCTTGCCGGAAAGGTCCGGCCGTTCAGCCGCTGCCTGCGCTGCAACAGCGAGCTACGGCCGATCGACGCGGATGAGGCCGCATCCTCGGTGCCCGAATACGTCGCCCGGACCTACAAACGCTACAAAATCTGCCCGGACTGCGGCAGGATCTACTGGCAGGGATCCCACTGGGAACACATGAAAAGGGTACTGGATTTCAGTCTTTGATGTTGTACCGCTTCTTGAAGCGCTCGACCCGCCCGGCCGTGTCCACCAGCTTCTGCTTCCCCGTAAAAAAGGGATGACAATTCGAACAAATTTCCACCTTTATGTCTTTTACGGTAGAGCGGATCTCCATCACATTCCCACAGGCACAGGTCACCGTGGTGGGTTCATATTTCGGATGAATATCTTTCTTCATAGTATACCTCGCATTTCACCATTGGCTGAGGTGTTCATTGACTTCAAGAACGCATCATTATTCTTGGATTTCTTCATTCTGTCAATTAGCAGCTCGATAATCTCCAGATCGTCCATCGGTCCGATAACCTTGCGCAGCACCCACAGCTTGTTCAGAGTTTCCTCGGGCAGCAGCAGTTCCTCTTTGCGTGTACCCGACCTCTTGATGTTGATGGCGGGGAACAGGCGTCGGTCGGACAGTCTGCGGTCCAGATTGATCTCCATGTTGCCGGTCCCTTTGAACTCCTCGAAGATCACCTCATCCATGCGGCTTCCCGTCTCGATCAGAGCGGTGGCGACGATCGTCAGGCTTCCCCCCTGCTCGATATTTCGGGCCGCCCCGAAAAAGCGTTTGGGCTTGTGCAGGGCATTGGAGTCGACTCCTCCGGAGAGGATTTTACCCGAAGTCGGAACCGTCTGGTTGTAGGCCCGGGCCAGCCGGGTTATCGAGTCCAGCAGAATAATTACATCCCGCTTGTGCTCCACCAGCCGTTTGGCCTTTTCGATGACCATCTCGGCCACCTGCACATGCCTGGTGGCCTGCTCGTCGAAGGTCGAGGACACCACCTCCCCGTCGACATTGCGCTGCATATCCGTCACTTCTTCGGGACGCTCGTCGATCAGGAGCACGATCACAAAAACTTCAGGATGGTTGGTGGTGATCGCATTGGCGATCTTCTGCATGATTATGGTTTTGCCCGCCCGGGGCGGGGAAACGATCAACGCCCTCTGCCCCTTTCCGATCGGACAGAACAGGTTGATCAGACGGGTTGAAATCTCTTCTCCCGTGGTCTCCATGTTGAATATCTCATCCGGATACAGGGGTGTAAGATTCTCGAAGGGGATCCTGCTCTGGGCCTCCTCCGGCGGGTCGAAGTTCACACTCTCCACCCGCAACATGGCGAAGAAGCGCTCTCCCTCTTTTGGGGGGCGGATCTGACCGGAAACTGTGTCACCGGTTTTCAGGTTGAACAGCCTGATCTGAGACGGGGATATGTAGATGTCGTCGGGACCGGGCAGATAGCTGTAGTGGGGGGACCGCAGGAAACCGTATCCGTCGGGAAGAATCTCTAAAGCGCCGGCGGCATAGATCTGCCCGCTGCGCTCGGTGTGCATCTTGAGAATGCTGAAGATGATCTCCTGCTTCTTCATCGAGATCAGGTTCTCGTGATTGACCCCCATGTCCGCCGCCATCGTGCGCAGTTCCCGCATATTCATGACGGTCAGGTCATTGATATTGAGCTTCTCCCGACCTTCCACCGGACCTTTTTGTTCCCTGCCGCCGTGTTTGTGACTCGGCCTGTTTCCCCGAAGCGACGGTGCCGGTTTTCCCTCTGCCGGAGCATCCGCCCGGGCCTCAGAAACGCTGCCGGCACTTTCCTGCGTCTCGGCCTCGGCGTTCTGCTCTCCCGATTGCTCCCCCTCTTTTATCAGTTCGACTCGGAGTTTCTTCTTTTTGTTCCGCTTTGGGGGGTGCATAGCTCTTGCGGTGTATTCCTTCGCGGGGTCGACCCGCTCTACAGCGGCGGATCCCTTCGCGGGGTCATCCTGCTCCACAACCGCAGGTTGCTCACCCCCGGCGGCTTGCTGCGTTGATTCAGATTCCCGAGCTGAGACGCTCGAATCACCGGTGGGGACCTCTCCATCCGTCCGGGGATCCGCGCCGGGATCGCCTGAGCCGTTTCCGCCCTCTTCGTCACTCATAGAGGGATCTTGTATGGTTGTATCGTCGATCTCAGTCACTTTCTTTTTTTTACGAATGATCGCCATGTATCACTCCAGTTTGCATTTTGAGCGGAGGTTGAGATCCAGTCACCCTTGTTGTCTCACCGGATCCACGGTAGACGGTTACTGATTATTCCCGCACGCCTTTGGGGTATATAATATGTTATGCAAATGCATCTCTATCGGATTGCCCTTACAGTAAAAGGCCAGAAGCTTTTCAGATTGAAAATAAGAAACGCTAAATACTCTAAAAATATAGCCATATTACACGGGAGTGTCAATACTCCAGATCCGCATCTAAGCCGAGCAGTACGCACTCGGCCAGTACCAATGCCGCCACGGCGCTGCGCCGCCGAATCGCGTCCCGGTTGCCGTGAAAATGAAAAACTTGACACAGATGCCCGCCGTGGCGGTAGCGTGCGGAAATCCAGACGGTTCCTACCGGTTTTTCGGCGGTGCCTCCCTCCGGCCCGGCGATTCCCGTTACGGCCACAACCGCTTCCGCCGGCGTG
>Ga0315551_10001169_pt1 | contig 20182 bp, 18 predicted proteins | sample SalMarSW160290MG_FD_203678 | JGI IMG/M metagenome (GOLD analysis project Ga0315551, IMG submission 203678) | Salt marsh sediment microbial communities from the Plum Island Ecosystem LTER, Massachusetts, United States - Salt Marsh Sediment SW1602-90 ...
ATTGAAATATGCCCCCCCGCCCCCACAGAAAACACAGACCTTTCGACGATCCGATGTAATATGAGCAAGGCACATTACCTCCGGGCGTTCGGGAAGATAAAACAATATATATACGATGGCGAGGTTTATCAGATTAATTTCTCGCGGCGATTCGAGAGCGAATTCAACGCCGAGGCGATAGACCTGTTCCACTGGCAAAACCAATACAATCCAAGCCCTTATGCAGCCTATATCGACAGCGGCAACTTCCATATCGTCAGCGCTTCGCCCGAGATGTTCATAACGATTTCGGACGGGACAATCCAGACCAAGCCTATTAAAGGAACCAGAGAGCGCCTGGACGAAAACGGCGGGAAAAATCCACAGGCAAAACAAATCAATACCGGGAATCTGAACGAATTACTCCACAGCGAAAAAGAGCAGGCCGAGCTGAACATGATTATCGACCTTGAGCGTAACGATGTAGCTAAAATATGCGTACCCGGAACCAGAAAAGTAATCCAGCCCAGGTCCATTGAAAGCTACCCGACGGTGTTTCACGCAGTGGCGACCGTCGCCGGGCGGCTTCGCGATGAAATTACATTCTGCGATGTAATTAAGGCGATGTTCCCCGGCGGTTCAATTACCGGCGCACCCAAAATCCGCTCGATGGAGATTATCGACGAAACCGAGCCTACAGCCAGAGGAGTATATACGGGCGGTATCGGCTTTATCGGCCTGGACGGCACCACCTGCTTCAATATCGCCATACGAACGATAATTATCAAAGACCGCAAAGCCTACACTCAAACCGGCGGAGGTATAGTCGCAGACTCCGACGCCGAAGCCGAATGGCAGGAAACAATCACAAAAGCAAGAGCACTGATAGCTGGAATACAAAGCGTCGTGCGTAATTCAAAAAACTAAAAAAGAGAAACAAAACAAAATGGAAAAAGTTTTTCTAAACGACAAATTGGTAGATATAAACAAGGCCTGCATATCCGTCACCGACAGCGGCTTTCTGTACGGAGCGGGTCTATTCGAGACGATGCGAAGTCACAACGGCGTCGTCTTCGCGTTAGAGGACCACATAGACAGATTGTTTTCCAGCGCCGACACTTTATCGATAGAAATAAGCTACGATAGAGAATATATCACCGGCGCCGTTTACGAAGTCCTGCAGGCAAACAAACTGACCGACGCCCGCCTGCGACTGACACTTACCGGCGGCCCGATGTCCGCATCGGACGAGGACCGCAAACCGACTTTACTTATCACCGCCGCCCGGCTGCAACCTTATCCGCCCGAATACTACAAAAAAGGCGTCCTGGTGGTGCTCTGCCCGTTCAGGCAGAATCCGAACGAACCTACGTGCGGGCACAAAACGACAAGCTATTTTTCACGTATGGTCGCGTTAAAAATGGCCCACCAAAAACGCTCCGCCGAAGCGATTTGGTTCACTACCGACAATCGCTTGGCCGAAGGATGCGTAAGCAACGTGTTTTTAGTCAAAGATTCGACGCTTTATACCCCGCAGCTAAAAACTCCCGTCCTTGCAGGTATTGCCAGGAAAACCATCTGCCTGCTCGCTCGGCAAAATTCAATAAATTTGGTTGAAAAAGACCTAACGATAGACGATGTCCTCGGCGCTGATGAGATTTTCCTGACAAATGTTATCATGCAGGTTATGCCGGTAGTCAGTGTGGAAAAACATATCGTCGGCGACGGCAAAGTCGGGCCGATGACTAAAGAAATGATGGATAAATTCAATGAGCTGGTAGAGGACCAATGCCGCTCGGTAAAGAAGTAGGAACGGACAAAAAATGAAGATTTCAACAGTAACAACCATTTTCATTGGAATGATTTTACTTGTAACTGTGGGAGGTTGTAAAAAAAGGAACCAGGAAGAAGCCCGGCTAAAACAGAAACTGGTAAGACCCAAAATGGTAGTTGTCGAAGCTGCAACAGAACAATACTTTTTTGATTGCGGCCGGTATCCCAGTTCACTTAAGGAGTTGTTAAACCCGCCCTCGGGGCTTGAGGAAAAATGGAACGGGCCATACATAAAGGCCTCACAATTGCTTGATCCGTGGGGAAAACAATACATATACGTCCCTGAAGGAAAAGTCAATCCGGGCAGCTTCGATTTGATAAGTTATGGAGCCGATGGTGTTCCAGGTGGAGAAGACGAAAACAAAGATATATATAACGATTAAAAGGATATAGTCGAAAATGAAAATAAAAGAAATAGCCGAGAGAATCAACCGGATAATCCCGTTAAAACTGGCGCAGGACTGGGACAATGTCGGATTATTAATCGGGGACCCGGAAAAAAATGTCAAAAATATTCTCCTGACTGTCGATATTACAAAAGCGGTCCTGGCCGAAGCGAAACAGCAGAAGGCCGAACTGATTATAAGCTATCACCCGGTAATCTGGGACGCTCTTAAAACGATCACCACCGACGGCCCGGCGGGCATTGTTTATGATTTAATCGCCTCCGGGATTGCAGTCTTTTCGATACACACGGCCCTTGATGTCGTCACCGGCGGAGTCAACGACGCTCTGGCCGAAATCATCGGTATCCGGGACGCAAAACCTATCGGCGATTACGTTGAGTATCCGGAAGGCGACAATTACAAGCTCATCGTATTCGTCCCGACCGGTTCGCTGGCGAAGGTCTCTAACGCGGTCTTTACCGCCGGTGCCGGCGCTATCGGCAACTACAGCAATTGCAGCTTCGGCGCCGAGGGGACAGGAACATTCCTGCCTATGGAGGGTGCGAAACCGGCTATCGGCAGAAAAAATGAATTTGAAAAAGTACCGGAGATAAGATTCGAGACAATTGTACCGGCCAAAAAGCACGACGCCGTTATAGAAGCAATGATAAAGGCGCATCCTTACGAGACCCCGGCCTTCGACGTCTTCAAACTCTACAATGACCAAAGCAAATTCGGCTTAGGCAGAATCGGCCAATTAACGCAACCTCTAAGAATTTCACAAATCATAGAAAAAATAAAAAAAACAACAGGTGCAAAGGCCGTCGGTCTGGTCGGAGACGACAAAAAACTGGTCAAGAAAGCGGCCGTCTGCGCCGGCACATGCGGTACAATTATCAATTCAGTAATCGCAGCCAAGACCGATTTGTACCTTACCGGCGAGCTAAAACATCATCAGGCCCTCGCCGCACAGGAAGCCAACCTTACCTGTATTTGCCTGAGCCATACGGTTTCGGAACGATTCATACTAAAAAAGCTCGCAAAACAATTGCAAAAACAGCTCAAAGGAACGATAATCAGGATAAGCAGAAAAGATAAGGACCCATTTAAATGGAAGAACGTATGACAGAAGAAATCAACGAAAGCACAGACATCGAAAATTCTATTATCGAACCTCTGGAATCGGATACCGAAGTCTCGGAATTTGACGAAGAAGCCGATTTGACCCCGTCCGATCAGGCTGAGGCCGCCTATTCGGATGACGAAGTCCTTGAGACTCCCTACGGAGACGAAACGCCGGACCAGGAGCAAACCAATCAATCACAACCGGACCAGGACACCGAACTAACGCTCGAATCGGTCGTTGAAGCGGTATTATTTGCCAGCGATGAGCCTCTCACGACGGCCCGATTAGCTAATATCGTCGAGGCGACCACAAAGCAAGTCCGCGAGCATATAGATAACCTGAACAAAAAATACGAAGAAAATAACAATGCCTTCAGGATAGAACAAATCGCCGGCGGCTACCAGATGCTCACTCTTAGCCGTTATAATCACTGGCTCAAACAATTACTTCGGGTCCGCAGCGAGACCAAGCTCAGTCCCGCGGCTCTTGAAACGCTCGCTATCATTGCATACAAACAACCGGTTATCCGGGCCGATATCGAAGCCATTCGCGGGGTCGCCGTCGGGGAGGTAATCAGGTCTTTGAGCTATAAGGGACTGGTTAAAATTGTCGGCCGGGCCGAAGTTTTAGGCAGGCCGATGCTTTACGGCACGACGAAAAAATTCCTTGAAGTCTTCGGCCTCAATACTCTAAAAGACCTGCCAAAAATCGAAGAACTCAAACAACCTCCAAACTAATCAAAGACAAACAGCGATACCATTTTGTCATTGCCATCAACACTTTATGTCATTGCGAAGGAGCCCCCAAGGGGCAACTGCGACCACCGGGATGGCTCCCTGGGGGATGCCTGCCTCAAGGCATGGCCAAGCCATTACGGTATTATGTCACAATCTTCTACTTTTCATTTTCCTCAAGAAATTCGGTGAAAAATATACTAAAATATGATATCTTAAATTCCACGGATGCCGAACGAGATAGTCTTGACGTATCTCTTCCTTCGCAGAAGCGGCCATGCGCAAGCAGGTGTAGGAAAACACCTTGCGAGATACGAAAAACCTCAGGATTTTATTATGAGTGATTTTCTGGTAAGTTTGGATGGTAGATACAGCGGCGGGAGACTGCTTGAATTTATTAAAGCTCCTTATGGAAAGTCCCCGCCGAACGGCAGATTTTTCGATTTCTCCTGGGGCAGCATAGCAATCCTGGAAGAACGACTCGCTCGAAACAATAACATCTATAACCAAAACGGGAGCGTTTTTGCATGGATTGGCGATTTGGTTATGGATGTAACCACGGAGACAATCGAGCGGTTAATCGAACGCATCAAAGATATAGTAAATTTGAAAGCAAATAACCCGGCCTGCTTAGAGCATGATGAGTTATTCAAGAAATTAAATGGTGCATTTGCGATATTATTAGCTCACAAGAGTGGCTTTTCTATCATAACAGACCCTATGAATTTTACACCCGTGTATGCAGGCATGGACACTAATAATAATACCATATCATTCGGTACCCACCCTGACATGGTTGCATGTATTAGTAGCAAATCTCTAAGCGTAGATAAAGTGTCTGCAGCTGAATATTTAGCAACAGGTAACAACACATTTCCAAATACGATGCACAATAACGTAAAAGAAATATATCCTGGACGACTTCGAAATATTTTATTCGAAAATGGCAAAGCACTTTCAAAAGAGCATATCTATTGGTTACCGCCCAGAAAAATTCAGGAAAGTTTTAAAGAGGATGAACTTGTCTTTGAATTGAAAAACGCATTAATTTCCGCAGTGCGAGATAGATGCGTTTGTAAAAAAGTTGGAGTTCTTCTCAGTGGCGGATTAGATTCAAGATTCATTATTGCAGCCGTGCCAGATAATGTTGATTGTATTGGTTTAACATTCAGCGAAGAATTTAATCGTGAAGCAACAACGGCTGAAAAAATCGCTAAATGTTATAAACGTAACTGGCATCTTCTTCTCAGAGATAATGATTTTTTAAGCAACAGCATCAAAGGTATTGCCAGACTAATGGGCTGTGAATGTGAATGGATGAATGCGCATGCTTTTGGATTTGCTAATAAAATTACAGATTATGAAGTTGATTGCTTGCTTAATGGAGAACTATTCGATGGTTGCCTCAAGGGTGGTCAGGCATTTGACTTCGTCAGGTTGCCTCGGCTGAAAGGAATCCTGCCCCCCAAATATGAAAAAGTTAAGTTTGATTATTCAAAAAAAGAAATTATTCGGGAAAATAATCCGGATTTTAGTGAAAAACATTTCAAAAAAAATATCGTTAACAACATACGTCACCGAAGAAAGTTATTTTATGATTCAAACATTGACCTAATACAAAGCAGCATAGAATCACTAATGATGTATCCCTTTTCTCACTTTATCGATGCCGCAAGCTGGATTGCAGAAAGAAGAATATTACCGGTTAAACTAGTTGCAATGGATAGACGTCTGTTGGATTTTTCTTTTAGATGTCCCATAGAACTAAAGTTGGGAAATAAAATATTCATCAAAGCGGCTATGGAAATTTACGGGCCGGGTGCTCGCATTCGTAATGCCAACGATGGAGTCAGACCGGGCAGCTCCCACCTGTCACGTTTAGCCCAGCGAGCAATAAGAAAAACCCAGGAAAGAACAATAAAGACATTGGAAATGATAGGTAAGCCACATAAGGTCCAAAACTCATGGAGCAATTATGAAAAATATTGGAAGGAAAGCAAAACATTAAAGAGCTTGATCGAAAAGCATGGTGAAAATTTAGACCAATTCAACGGGCAGTTATTCAAAGGACACTGTCGGGATTTACTAAAAAGTGAAGATATAAACTGGCGAAACGGTTTTAGACTACTGCACCTGGCTGTCTGGGCGGGAATAATGAAAGACTACCAAAAACGCCTTGGAAAAACGGGTTAATTAATTAGCGAATTAGGCACAATCTCCTAATCATGAAACACAAGTCACAAGTTAAGGACGATTTGCGTAAAAACGGGCTTTTTAATTGTTTTTAATTTAATCTCAATTTCTTAATTAGTATTCATATCTTTTGAGATAGTGAGTATGCCTGCGGCTCTCTTGCTAATTACTCAACGGGAATTAAAACCTCGTTTCGCCGCAAAAACCAGAGCTGGTAAGGCGGGTCATATCGCGCGAAAATTGCTTCACCGACAACTTCAAATCCCTTATTCGCGATAAATTTCTCCAGACGAGATTTATTTGCCTCATAACGCTTCCTGCTCCATGTCCCCGAGTACCGAAGAGCAGCTATCTTACGAGGGGGAATTTCCCGCAGAGTGACATTAGGATCCAAAGGTTCGGGAATCGTCTCCATCGAATATTTCGACGGCATCAGAAAGCTAATTATCCACTTTTTATCAGATTCCCGCTGATTCACAGGGGCGGTCATAGGAATCTTTTCGGAACCCGCTCTCTGATTGACCGGAGCCGTCATTGATATGGATTCCTTTCTGCGGTTGTTACCTGAAATGTAATTAAAAAGCCTTCTAAAAGCAATATTTCCGGCATCATCAAAACCAGAGTCCACAATTGTCTCAGCAACAATTTGAGCCTTATACTGCCTTATCTCGAACTTTCCCGAACGCTCAATAACCGTATATTTGGCCTTCTCTATACCCACCGATGCGCATGAGCATAAAACAACCGACGATAGTAATATTACTAAAAAGAGAATTGTCTTAACTTTATTCATACTCAAAAACCAACAAATCTTAATAAAAGTTATCCATCAATATTCCAATATAACATTCTATACGTTTACATTTTTAATTTGCTCGATAAATATAAACTTATAGAATGACATTTTATGATTATTCCAAAGAATCAACAAAAACATATCATTTTAACGTCGATATCTCTTTTGACGATACTATCCGGCATAGTTAGGGCGAATCTTATCAAAGAAAAAGGCAAAGCCGATTATGCACGACCGAGTAATATTTTTTCGGTCGGGGCCGGTGTGATTATTACCAAAGACCCGTATAAGGGAATAGATACCCAAAGTCGGGGGATTCCCTTTTTTTTATACAGAACAAACAAACTCTCAATCTACGGCCCAATGATGAGTTATTCGTTATTCGAAGATGAATACTGGCAAATAAAAGCTCTTGCCAAAGTTCGTTTCGAAGGATACGAACAAGACGACAGCAGTTTCCTGCAAGGTATGGATGACCGTCAATGGACGCTGGAAATGGGGGGTTCATTGTCGAGAATCCTCACTATTGGCAATATAACAACTGATTTGGCCGCTGACATTTTGAACGAACATAAAGGATACGAACTCAGGTTGTATTACAGTTACGATTTTAGAAATATTTTCAAAATTCCGGCTTTGACAGTAACTCCTAACATCGGCCTTGCTTATCGCAGCCGTCAACTAAACGATTATTATTACGGCGTACGTGAATCAGAGGCGATTGCAGGCCGCCCTGCATATAATGTGGGTGATTCGACAGGACTCATGTCCGGCCTGAGAGTAAACTACAAGCTCAGCGAGAAACTAAGCTTAATGAGTTTGATTTCTTTCGAATGGCTGGACGATGAGATCAGGAACAGCCCGATTATTGATGAAGACTATATAGAATCCTTCTTATTAGGAATAACGTACAAATTCTAAGAATAAATGCCGGTTTGGCAGAAAACACCTTTTGATATACAAACTACGAAATTCGAAAAATTTCCGATAATAACAGTGATTTTGATTGCATTAAGACGGTTTTTGGATAAAATAAGCTACGAATGGAATCACGAATATCGAATAATGAATAACCAATTATGAAGTAACGACGGGGCAATGATAAGTCAATCTTAAATCTCAAATCTTAGATTTTAAATTCCAAATGCTCAATATATAATTACACCAAATAACCATTCAAGATAAGGTTGCTACCTTGGGGGAGAAAAAAATGGAAAACAAAGCCAATTTTTGCGTAAGCTCTTTTATGACAAGTAAATATATAGAATATATGGAGTAAGCAATCAAGAAAAGCAAAGCCAATCCGGCTTCGTCTAAGACTTTGCCTTGGTTAAAACAAAGCCAATTTTAAAATAGGTAAATTTACGTAAGCTCTTTGAAATAAAAAGATTATAGGAAAAGGCCGGCATTTTGTCGGGGCAAAAACAAAGCCAATTCAAAGCCAATTTAACCCAAAACAAAGCCAATCAAAGCCAAATTGAGACATGGATTTCCTTTTTGCTTTACAGAATCGTTAATTCCTGTTAGAATAAGGTATTATCGTATTATGGCTCGATCAAAGCGGCGGTCAATACGAGATGTGAAAGAGAGGAGGTTTTAATGTGCACATCTGCTGGCTTAATTTCCACCGAAGTCTATTGCACTTTTAACTGAAAACATATGCGCACCTGAAAAATCGATAACCTTTTTAAAGGAGAGTGAAGATGAACGGCAAAACAATATTTGTATCGGCAATAATGCTTTTCTTTACAATTACCTTCTGTGCCTGCGAATCGGCTTTCGCCGAATATCTTGAAGCGTGGGGTCGAAACAATTACGGCCAACGCAACATTCCGGATGGTAACGACTTTGTCGCTATCGCAACCGGAGCATATCATAACCTCGCCCTAAGGTCCGATGGTTCTTTAATAGCATGGCACTACAATGATTATAGTCTTTGCAATGCACCTGCTGGTAACGATTCTATCAGTATTGCATCGGGAGACCTTCACAACCTCGCACTTAAATCCGATGGCTCACTTGTAGCCTGGGGTTATAACTATTACGGCCAGTGCGACGTTCCGGCCGGTAACGACTTTGTTTACATCGCAGCCGGCTCATACCACAACATTGCCATAAGGTCCGACGGCTCGCTTGCAGCGTGGGGCGGGAATAACCACGGTCAGTGCGACGTACCGGCCGGTAACAAATATATTAAAGCCGCAGCAGGTACGCATCACAGTCTTGCCCTTAAATCCGATGGCACGATAGTCGCATGGGGAAATAATAGCTATGGCCAGTTGGATGTTCCTTCGGGAACTTATATCGCCATCGCGGCCGGTGTATGGCACAGCCTTGCCATCAGGTCGGACGGCTCGCTTGTAGAGTGGGGCAGAAATTCCTATAAAGATATCTTCGGAAGCGGATATTATAAAGTCTCAGCGAGAAACGCATCTGAAACATTTCTTTTCAGGGAGCCTTTCAGCTCTTTCGAATTGCCCGAAGGTAACGATTTTATTGCCATAGCAGCCGGCCCGAACCACAATCTTGCTTTAAGGTCCGATGGCTCGCTTGCAGCATGGGGCTATAACTCGGACGGCCAGTGCGATGTACCCGCCGGTGATGGCTTTGTCACTATTTCGGCCGGCGAATGTCACAATCTCGCTTTGCGCTCCAAGACCTGTACGAATCCAATCATCGGAGACTTGAACGGCGATTGTAAAGTTAATTGCGAGGACATTACTCTAATTATTGAAAACTGGCTGGAATGCAATCTTGAGCCACCGGAATCCTGTTACTAATAGAAATATAAAAGTTAATTCCAGGGCAGCTCATCGACATTTGTTTTGGCAATTTTGGCGGGCCTCGGATGCTTGGGAGTAAAAACGAGCATGTCACTCTGTTTTTCAACGACGGCAAAGCTTTCATCGATTGAACCATCAGGCTTTGTGATATTTTCGAGCGAAAGCCCCAAATGTTTGGCAAGAAACTTGTATGCACCGATTCGCTTGGAGGGGCCGTAATCATGTCCTTCATCGGGAAGGTGCAAGTTTTCGACGTTTGCCTCGGCATCATACAGGCGATATACGTTCTTTATATACGGGAACTCAACATTGGGAGTATTTTTTGTCCAATCTTTACCGTCGGAAATCAGAAGCATCGGCCTGGGCGCAGCTAATGCGGCAATCTCGGCGTTATTGGTCACGTGTGTGCTGCTTTTGTGGACGGGCATGCCGCTTTCGCAATCGCAGCCGCCGAAAAAATGTGCCGAGACCATGACCACCGGAACCGATACCGCGATGCGGTCATCTACGGCGGTCAGAAGGAAACTCTGTGTTCCTCCACCCGATTCACCCGTAACAGCTATGCGTTTTGGATCCACATCATCGAGCGAAAGAAGAAAATCCACTGCCCGAATACTGTTCCAGAGATGCAATTTGAGAACCTTCGGGATTTTATGCTCCCAGCCGTCTTCTTTCCACTCGGCGTATCCTACCATACTGTATGAAAAAACAACGGCACCCATACGGGCCAGAGTTGCGCAGCGTATCTGGTGGTCGGCCCCGAATCTACTCAAAGGACCATGTCCATGCGTACAGAGCACTGCGGCAAACGGCCCTTCTCCTTGTTCCGGCCGATACAAATTGCCGGTAACAAAAACGCCGGGAAGGCTCTCAAACGCCACATTCTCCACGGTATAGCCATCATGTTTGCGTTTGCTGTGAATAATTGGATTGAGCGGGCATTTTTTAGGCAAAGGCGCCAGCTCCGCTCCGCGAAGGATTGCCTCGCGAATGTTTTTAGCCCGCGCTTTCCACTGCTCCGGATTGGAATAGCTTCGGGCAAATTCGGCAAGCTCTTCTTTCGCCGCCTGTTCAGACTGAAAATTTCCCTGTCGAAGCTCGACTTCATCATTATCACCTGCAAAAACAGGGCTGGAGAACAAAAGTATTACCATACTGAAAACTGAAACTTTGGAAATCTTTGAAAATCGATTATTAATTTGAGAGTGTAAAGTTGACATAATCATATCCTGCATTGAGATTGAATTTTTCATCCTGCCATTTTGATGATGCAAAAATAATTGTTGAAGCCTGTCAAGTCAATGTTATTTATTATGATGTTATACTCGTAATTTTTTACCGACATAAGAGCTATTTTTACAACAACTTATATATCAATTACGTATGAATTATTACCTTTTAACTTTACAGATACCTTCGGGTCTATTAGAATGCAGTTTTTAGTATAAAGAATCTCCGGAGAAACGGGGGATTCGATAAGAGACATAATAAAATGGCTGGTAAAATTATTATCAATGCCGAACGGTGTAAGGGCTGCGGCTTGTGTGTAGTTGTTTGCCCTAAAAACAGCATCGTCATATCGAAAAAATCCAACAAGAACGGTTACTTCCCGGCCCAGGTTGCCGGCTCCGACTGCACCGGATGTGCAATGTGTGCAATTATATGTCCGGAGGCGATAATTGAAGTGCTTCGGGATAACACCGGTGAAGTAGAGATAGTTATCGAACCCGGCAAAAAGAACAAGCCGAACCTGATTGAGGAGAAAGCGTGAGCCTCGTTGTAAATTCCACCAACAAAAAAAATATGGCAGCAAAAAATCAGGTTTCCAAAAAGGCCGAGAAAAGGATTTTGATGTGCGGTAATGAAGCCCTTGCCGAAGCGGCTATTATTGCCGGTTGCGATGCCTATTTCGGCTATCCGATTACACCGCAAAACGAAGTTACCGCATACATGTCAAGAAGAATGCCTGAAGAAGGCCGAGTCTTCGTACAAAGCGAAAGCGAGCTGGCCGCAATTAATATGGTTTTCGGGGCCTCGGCCACCGGCAAAAGAGCTATGACAAGCTCCTCCAGTCCCGGGGTGAGTTTGATGCAGGAGGGAATAAGCTATCTGGCCGGTGCGGAACTTCCATCGGTTATAGTTAACGTTATGCGTGGCGGACCGGGCCTGGGTAATATCGCACCTTCACAGGGCGATTACTTCCAGGCAACCCGCGGCGGGGGACACGGTGATTACAGAACAATCGTACTGGGGCCGTCGAGTGTTCAGGAGCTTGTCGATTGTATGCAGTTGGCCTTCGACCTGGCCGATGAGTATCAAATACCTGTTATTGTTCTTGCGGATGGTATCTTAGGCCAGATGATGGAGCCGGTGATACTCAATAAAAAACCGTCCCGCAAGCTTCCACCAAAGGACTGGGCGCTAACCGGCGCTCAAGGCAGACAGCAAAATATTGTCCGCTCGTTATGGCTAAAAGAAGGATCGCTGGAACAGCACAATTATAAACTTCGCGACAGATACGAGCAGATTCAGAAAAACGAAGTGCTCAGTGAACAATATGAAGTTGAGGATGCCGACATCGTAGTGGTTGCATACGGCATAGCAGCGAGAATCGTGCGCGGTGCAGTGACAAAAGCACGAGAAGAAGGAATTAAAGTCGGCTGGATACGCCCTATTACGTTATGGCCGTTCCCGACGGAGCAAATCAGTAAAGCCGCAGATGAATTTCGTATTTTTCTGACCATTGAATTAAGCATGGGCCAAATGATTGATGACGTAAAACTGGCTGTATCCGGAAAATCACCGGTAGTATTCTATGGCCGAGCGGGCGGCGGAGTCCCGGCCGTGGATGAAGTCCTGGACAAAATCAGACAACTAACAATAAAGTAAGGCTTTAAGACTGAATCATGAAAACGGTATTTAAGCGAACGCCAACCCTTAAAGATTGCCCAACGCATTACTGCCCCGGATGTGGTCACGGTATAGCCCACCGGTTGATTGCCGAGGTAATCGATGAGCTGGACATACGCGGCCGCACTATCGGCATAGCCCCGGTAGGATGCGCGGTGCTGGAGTACGATTATATTGACGTCGATATGATCGAGGTCGCTCACGGTAGAGCACCGGCAGTAGCAACCGGTATGAAAAGAACCAATCCCGACAAAATAATTTTTTCCTATCAGGGTGATGGCGACCTGGCAAGCATTGGAGCCGGAGAAATTCTGCACGCCGGGCACCGAGGTGAACAGATAACCGTTATTTTTATCAATAATGCCGTCTATGGAATGACCGGCGGACAAATGGCCCCAACAACTATGATTAACCAGGTGACAGCAACCACACCAAAAGGCCGCTCTGCCGCCGCACAGGGGTATCCGCTCCAGGTTTCGGAACTTTTAGTCACTCTGCCGGGGACAATATATGTTGAACGCTGCGCCCTCAGCAGCTCGACCGCAGTCCGAAATGCAAAAAAGGCTATCAAACACGCTTTCGAGTTGCAGCTTGACGGTGCCGAAGGTATGTCACTGGTCGAAGTTCTTTCACCCTGTCCGACTTATTGGCGAATGAGTCCTGCCGATGCGATGGAATGGATCGAGAAAGAAATGACAAAGGTATTTCCTCTGGGACGATTGAAGGGTTAAGTATGACCACGAACGGTTTTTATGAAGAGGTTATTATCGCCGGCTTCGGAGGACAGGGAATCATGCTGGCCGGCAAGCTGCTGGCTCAAACGGCAATGAATGCGGGCAAAGAAGTCACTTATATGCCTTCCTACGGCGCCGAAGTTCGAGGCGGAACTGCCAATTGTATGGTGGTTATCGCAGAGCGGGAAATCGCATGTCCCGTGGTGGGTAATCCTGATTCGTTGATTGTATTGAACAAAGCTTCACTTAACAAGTTCGGCTCGCGTCTAAAAAAAGGCGGGCTGTTGATAATGAATAGTTCTCTGATTGACAGCGAACCGGAACTGGATGATTCGATTGAGATAATTGCAATTCCCGCCGACGAGATGGCCGTTGAATTAGGTAACAAGAAGGCCGCTAATATGGTGGCCCTCGGCGCCTACCTGCAAAAACGCGGTCAACTGGATACCGAGTTAGCAATACAGGCCCTGCCTGAAACCATCGCCCAAAGATATCATAAAACGCTGCCGGTCAATACTAAGGCATTGAAATGCGGAGCGGAATTTGCGTCCGGCTGCTTACAAAAATAGGAACATATTTCCCCGGTTAACTATTACAAGCTCCTCTCCTTGCACACCACAAAAAACATATCGCGAGTAAGAAGCTCTACTTTGAAAAACCGATCAAAATGCAGAAAATAAAATAAAGAGGCGAAGAACTTAAACATCGACATATAACCGAGGTTCACCTTTCGTATTTTGACGACTTTGAATCCCTTGCCTGAGAATAAATTCCTTATCCTGTCTTCATCGAACACCTGGCAGTGCCCTGTCCTGTGAAAAGTACATCCGCATTCGGGGCATGTCACCATCGCCTTTCTGAAATTCTCATTGTTGATTGTGTTGAATACACCAAAGCCATTCGTCTTCAATATCCTGTTTGCCTCGTTTAGAAACTTATCCAGGTCCGTGTCGCTAAGATGTTCGATTAAATCGGTGGCAAAGCATGTATCGAACGAACCGTCTGCAAACTGAAGATTCGTACAGTCTCCCTGCTGGATTTCCTCGCTTTTCGGCGAAATGTCAATCCCAACGATGCTCTTTTTATCCTTATATTTTTTCCTGAAGCTCCTCATCAAAGCGCCGCTTCCGGCGCCGACATCGAGGGCATTGTCACCTATATAACGTTTTGCCAGTGACAAAGTTACTTCCGAAACGAGATCTCCTTTATAGGGAGGTTTCTGTGTCGTCCAGAATTTATCTTGTTCGGCTCGATTAAACTGTTTCATCAGGACGTACTCCCGTTCTAAATCCGCTAAAGTGAAAAACGGCACCCAGGACAGCCATAAAAACCAAAGCGGAAAATAATATCATCGACATCATAACTGCTTTGGAGGTTTCTACTCCATATATCGGCAACAAGCCCACTAAAGTTGCTTCCCTTACACCAAGATTGGCAATCGATATGGGTACCCTTTGTAAAATATATATAACCGGCCAAAGCCATACGAAAACCGTCAGCGGAACGGTTATATTCACGGCCTTGGCTGCAAACAAATACATTATAACACCACCGATTAAAATGCCGACTGTGGTTATTAACATCATAAGAAGATGGAACTGCCACCCGACAACCTGAAACAAAGCGATTTGTTCGGGAATTTGTCGGGCTTTCTGACGAACACCTGCAGGCAAGGGCCTCAATAAGTAACTGATTGCTTTGATAATCATGCCACCCGTTTTGTTATTTAACAACAACAGGCAAAAAAGAACTATCGCCGCCAACAGGATTCCGCAGAAGACCTGTAACATATAATTATGTTTTGCATTAGTCGATGCAATCGCAACCGGATTAGTCAGGATAAGTGCTCCGAGCCCGAACATCATCATAGTCACTATTGATGTGAATTGGTTGTAAGCCATACTGCTAAATACATTGGTTCCTTTGCCTGTACTTTTTTTCAGGATATACCATTTTACTCCCATACTCAACATTCCGGGCAAAATCATACTATACAAAGAGGCAACAGTACTTGCCCGGAATATCGTGGCAGTATTAAGAACACAACCCTGTCTTTGTAATATAAGCCGCATCTTAATTGATTCAAACCAGTATATCACTACAATTATCGCCCACACACCAATAAGGAATTGCCATCTTGCCGACTTGAGTGCTTCTACGAACTGTTGACGGCCGACATTCCGGAAAACCCATATAAGAAGCGCGGACGTGACTGCGATCCGAATCGAAAGTTTCAACAGTTTCTTACTTGTATCCGTCATCTCGTTGTGCCAAAAGCGACATTATTTATGGATTTTCATCGATAGACTTATTCCTCAACTATTGTGTGGGAATTGTCACCTGACTTTACATAAAGTATATACGTATTTACCACTTGCGGTTCTGCTTATATCTTCAACATATTCGAAATCGACCTTACAGTTTTCGCCCATTAGGATTTTTGTCTTCCTCGAGATATCTTCGACGTCCGATTCGACGGCCTTTACGTTTTCGTTAAGCTGTACTTTTATAAGTACATGGTCAATTTCATCCTGAATTATCTGGAACCTTTTAATCCAGTCCCTGAAGAACATTGCCTGTACGAGAAAATGTGAATGGGCCAGGGAACCGTCCGCTTTTTTGAAATAGCCGAGTGTTCTGCCGATAACCGTCTTCAAAAGCATACTGTTTCTTCCACAGTCGCAACCCCAGCCGCCGGCAACGGCGACGTCACCGATATCGTACCGTATCAAAGGCATGGAATAATTGTGCAATGTAGTGACTACAACCCGGCCTTCCTGATTTTGAACGGCTTCGCCCCGCTCATCCAGTATTTCAATATAGTTCCACCACGGGAAAGTGTGCATCGACCTTTGCTTAGTACACTGGCAGGATACAACGCCGACTTCCCTTGAGCCGTACTGGTTATAAACTTTACAGTTCATATTCGATTCTATTTTTTCTTTGACCTCTTCGGTCAACGGTCCGATCGTGGAGACGACGACTTTCGGCGGATGAAAGTAAAGCTCGTGACAAGCCAGGTAATTCGACAGCTCCAGTGCGGACTCCATATAGGCCCAGTAAGCGATCGGTTTAAATCTGTTGTTCAAATCGATAAGCTGCCGGATTTCCCGTTCGCCGAGCCTGTATGAATTGAAAAATTTCCTGTTATAGAGCAGGTTAATCAGCCTGTCTTTAACCGTCAAATTACCGGCGAGAATGTCCCTGTCGGAGCCCCAGAACTTGATTTCAGGCCGACCGAGGTCTTTTCCAAGAACCATATTGAAATATATCTTGGTTGCTATATTCCAATCGTCGTATTCTTTGTCCTGAATGAATCTAACCGGCTCGCCGGTGCTGCCGCCGGAAGTATTTTCATAAGGCTTCCTGCTCTTATAATCGCTCGAATATAAGTTTTGTCCCTCTTTGCGTATTATTTCTTTTGTTAAAATTGGAATCTCAGGGAATTTTCCGAGATTCACTTTACCGGCAGAGATTACACCGCAATGCTCTAACACTCGATGGTAATAAGGGACATTCTCATAAGCATGAATCAGCAGTTTCCTGAGCTTGTTTTGCCTCATTTCTTCAAGCTCCTGGCGTCCGGCATATTCATATTTCCCGATTTGTTTGAGATTCTCAGGAATCTTGCTGCCGCTTACATAGAGCAGAGAATTAATTAAAGGCTTTCTCCAATTCACGATTTACTCCCCTTAGTGACATCCAGAATTTTCCGGTAGCAAACCAGGTAGTCATTGGCGGCATTCTTCCAGGTAAATTGTTCGGCTTTCGTTCTTGCTCCAATGGACATTTGCTCGTATCTGTCGGGATCGTCAGCCAGTTTCTTAATCGCCTCAGCAATCGGCTCAATACCAGCCTGCTCAATAATAATTCCATTTCTTTCTATCAGCTCATCCGCTCCCTCACAGCGCGTCGTGATAACAGGCAAACCCGAAGCCATCGCTTCAAGCATAGCGTTACTCATGCCCTCGTGCGCACTGCTCATAACGAAAACATCGTTGTCCCGATATATTTCCGGCATTTTTTCGGCGGCAATCCTTCCCAAAAAAAAGATTTTATCTGATACATCCAATTCACGGGACAACCTCTGTAACGTTCCGCCGAGATTACCCTCGCCGGCAATATTAAGGGTGACATCGATACCGAGCTCTTTTGCCCGGCGGACCGCCTTTATAAGAATATCGATCCTTTTTCTTTCAATAAGACGACTGACCGTCAGCAATCTCATCGGTTTTCTTAGATTCTTATTATCGGAAGGATAAAATTTTTCCGTATCAATACCGTTCGGGATTACCGTTATATCCAGAGAAGGCATGAACTGCAAAGCAAGATTACGCAGTCCGCTGCTGTTGGCGACAACCATCGCAGCGGACGACCATATCTTTCGGAACAGCCCCGCGGTCAGCTTATAATCCAAACCCAGACGGATGTTATAGCCGGGGACATCGGAACCCCGCAACGATATTATATAAGGCAACCTACCGGCTGTTTTATAACAGAGCCAACCCGTCGGGAAACCAAAAAATGCGTGCACCAAATCATAATCGGTTCGGCGTAACAATCTGCGGTAGTGAAATCCCGCTCTTAACAGCCATTCTATCACTTCAATCTTGCGCCAATAATGCAGATTCTTTTTATGCAGACCGACCTTATAAACAGTTATATTTTCGGAGAATGTCTCTTCAAAAAAGCCTGGCTTCGGCGCCGAAGTCAAAACATCTATCTTCAATTCATTATTATGCGCATATTCTTTTAAAAGATAATAATGCGCATTTGCCGCCCCGCCGCCGACAGGCGGAAATTCAAAATTTAGCATTAACAAATGATAACTCATCACTGTCTCGCTTTTCTAAGAATAAAAGCCGTGCACGAAGACAGGCCCAGGTAATTTCCAAGCCGCAGAATCATGCGAAAATTACATCCCCATCCGAAGTAAAACGGCAACCGCACAACCTCGGCGACTTCCAGGCCGTTTCTTTCAAATGTTCCTGTCCATTGTTTCTGTCCCCACTTCATAAATTCGGCAAAATGACTTCCGGATATACTGTGTGTTTTCGGCCATAGATTCTTCTTAAAAGATAGCTTATTATCCACCGGCCTGAGATTACTATCAAGCCCTGTCTGTGAAGCTCTGGGGCCGCCGGTCCACTGGGATTTATTTTTCGAAAATAACATGCCGAAAATCATCTTTATGCCGAAAGGATAATACAGGAGCAGATTAAATATTTTCCAGGTTCGATTTGGAACCGTATGAATTATTAATCCATCATGTTTGAGAACTCTGCCACATTCGGCAAGGCACTTATCCAGATCAGGCAGGTGTTCGATGAAGCTGCTGGAATAAATAAGATTCATTTCGTTATCGTCAAACTGCGAAAGCTCCTGAGCATCCGCCACTATGAAAGTCACCTTATCATCGCTCTGTTCTGTGAGCAGATTTTCATTATATTCCAGGGCAAAAAGTTTTTTACAGTAATATGCCAAATGTTTGCTGGTTTCACCGCTGCCGCAACCCAACTCCAACGCCCTGTCGAAATGGCCCTTTCCGAATCCTTCCAGAATTCTATCTATTTCATACTTACGAAGGAACGGCTCCCAGTGGGCATCGTCCCGAACAGACCTGAATTGTTCTTTTGTTATATTGAAACGTCTGGGCACCTTCGAGCAATCTCAAATTACACAGTGTAAGAAAAGTTCAGCTTCAATTTCCTCAATCGCGAGCCGGCTGTTGCCGTGCGTTCTCCACAGCCGAATTCCTTAGTTTAAATAAAATATGCATACCGAACGCCTGGACAACATCGTAGTTCTTCATAACAAATTCCCGAAACGGTTTCATAGCCTCGAATCGTCCGGCTTCGGCGTCATCTATTCTTTCGCATAGCATTTTTGCATATTCGGTGTCAAACTGAGCTATGATTCTTTCGTCGTTAGGCAACAAACCATTTCCTGTAACAGGCCAAAGCTCCAAAGGAGGCCTGTCGTTAGGGAAGTGACGCTTCCTGCTGTCAACAATGTATTTCGGCTTGTTCGCTTCCAATTCCACCAGTAACCCTTTAATATCTTCAGCAAACCTCTCCGGCGTTTTCGTATGCATCTCACTTGTAAAAGGCCACGACGTAGGTGCCAGGCGTTGAGCTGCAACGTATATCCCCGGATACCAGCCCCACACGAAAATTTTGTCGTCCGGACTCGAATTGTCACGGATATATTCGCCGACGGCTTCCCACGAATATTTGCCGTTTTGTTGACGACGCGAAGAAATCTCACGGGTCCTTTGCAGATAAGCATTCCGCTTTTCAGGAGCTCCTGTTGACGGATTAGTATAAATCACTCCTGAGTACGGACTCCTTTTTATCCCGAAGAATACATGCCACGACATAATTATCATCAAAACCAAACCCGCCAAACCAACAACAGCCCACTTCATCTTAAATACGGCGATATTGAATTTATCGCAGTAAACGGCAATCACATACCCGCCCAACATTGCAGCAGAAGCATTCAAAGGCAGATAATATTGCTCGTAAGAGCGCGGACTAATCCAGATAAAAGCAATATCGAGCATCCACCAGAAAGCAAACAACAGGACGAAACGGTCGTAAATTTTTATTTCCCTTTTTTCCTTCGATACAGCCGCTGTAATCATTCGCACGATTCGGGTGACAATAGAACCGAGCGCCAAAGCAATCGGCAGCATAAGCAAACCGT
>Ga0315551_10001171_pt1 | contig 20146 bp, 20 predicted proteins | sample SalMarSW160290MG_FD_203678 | JGI IMG/M metagenome (GOLD analysis project Ga0315551, IMG submission 203678) | Salt marsh sediment microbial communities from the Plum Island Ecosystem LTER, Massachusetts, United States - Salt Marsh Sediment SW1602-90 ...
TGGCTTCGGTGGAAATATATCAGAAGCAATAGCTGACCTTCAACGCACCATCGCTGAACTGTACCTCACGCTAGAGGAAGAACAGAAGCACCTTGGCAAAGACTTGAAAGGTGTGTGGACTGTCTTACAAAAAAAGATTCACAAACTATGACGATTAAAGCAAAGGATTTTGACCGCTTAGTTGCCAAGTTTAATCTAAAGAAGCGTAACAGCCGTGATTTGCTGGCTTGGTTTGAGTACAATGGGAAGATAATCACGCGAACAAAGCGGTCAAAGGGCTCTGGTGACCTTCCCATGCAACACAGTATACGACAACAATTGAAACTCAACGAAGAACAGCTAAGAGAAGCTATCAAGTGTACCCTTACGCGCAAAGATTACATTGATATACTTCGGTCCAAAGGTCTACTGTAACTATCTTAATAGGGATATTTATCTGGGGGTAGTGGGGAGAGAATAGAAGAGAGTTTAAGAGGGGGCTTTTCAAGCCCCCTCTCTTTTTATGGATTGGGCGGGTGGGTGGGATAATCTAAAGCTAACTCGCCGTCCAGCCTCCGTCAACAACAAAATCGGTGCCGGTGACCAGCCTCGACTCATCGGAGGCGAGATAGAGTATGCCATAGGCGATATCTATCGGCTTGCCCAGAAAACCAACGGGGTGGGCGGACTCCAGCTTTTTCCTGAACGCCTCGTCATGAGCCATCATACTGGCGACCATATCCGTCTTGATAACGCCGGGGTTCACCGAGTTAACCCTGATGTTATAGCCGTGACCCCACTTGGAGCACTCTATAGCCGCCGTCCTGGAAAACAGCCTCACGCCGCCTTTGCTGGCAGCATATGCCGCCGTATCATCGGCGGTGCCGATAATACCGACCACCGAGGAAATATTAATAATAGAGCCGCCGCCGCTCTCTCTCATCGCCCTTATGGCATGCTTGGTGCCCAGAAAAACGCCGTCCAGGTTAACGCTCATAAGCCCGCGCCACTCCTCCAGCGAGGTTTCGGCAATCTCCTTGATGAGCTGGACGCCGGCGTTATTCACCATAATGTCCAGCTTGCCGAACTCGGACAGAGCCTTCTTTATTAGCGCCTCCCAGCTATCTTCGCTGGTGACATCGTGCCTGACAAAGATAGCCCTGCCCCCGGAACTCTTTATTTCTTCGGCGGCTTCTTTGCCGACATCTTCGAGGATATCGGCGATGACAACATTAGCCCCTTCTTTAGCCAGCAACTGCGCCACCCCCTTGCCGATACCCCTGGCGGCGCCGGTTATGATAGCCGTTTTGCCTTCTACGCGACCCATTTCGTCCTCCTTCTCTTTAACGCTTACTGCACCCCATATATTAATACTAAACGGCGGGCAGGTAAAGTCAGGGAGAACTGGACAGCCCCCTCCCCTATTACCGAAGGTTATTCTTCCCACCCTGACCCACCCTCTAAGGCCGGTGCCCCCGAACAAGTTTTGGAGGGTGGGGTTAAAGAGATGATAAAGAGGCAGAGCCTTTTTGGGCGGGAGGGTATGGGACGAGAGAGAACCGTTAAAAATGGGGTGGAGAGTGACCCTTCCATATAAGGGTGGAGGGCGGGTAAAGATATAAATGGGGGTGGGGAAAAAGATTTAAGTTCCAAAAATCAGGAAGACGGTTACATTCCACAGCACCAGTGCGGTATACAGCCCGACAAAACAGGCACTGAAGATAAAGATGAGCCGGGGCAGCCTCCGGGCTATGTTCCACAGTATTATGACGCAGATTATGGCGGCGCACATCTTGACGACCAGGAAATTGTGCTCGGTGACCAGAACCCTGAGCAGCGGGTTGCCCTCCTGGCCGAGGCCGTTCTTGATGAGGTACTGGCTGATGAGACCGTCAGCCACGACCAGTGACAGCAGTGTGCCCAAAAGATATTCTACTCTGCGCAGTCTGGTGGAATCGTCCATGGGAAAAACCCCGTCTTACCATTATAGCGTCACCGGCGACAGCTGTCCACACCTTCCCGGGGCGGTTGCGGATTGGGGCGGGGCTTTAAAACCTACTGTGCCCGCCTCAATCTGCGGAACATAAACACCGCCGGCAGTACAACTAGAAAAGCCACTATGGCGTATACAAGGATAACTCCCGAGCCGAAACCGCTCATAACCCACACTACCGAAGTCGCCGTAACGACCCCCAGAGCGGCAACGTGATATAAGCCGATACCAACCAGCGACACCACCCTGCCCGCTGCGACTGTACGCCGTATTATCAGGAGTATCATCCCGGTGATAAGAGCCACAAAGCCGCCCGCCGAGGTAAAGAGAGCCAGCCCGCTGCCGAATCCCCCGACATCGCCGCCGGCACCGCCCGAGTAGCCAAAGGCAAAACCTAAAGTCAGCGCCAGCCCCAGGCCGAACAGCGCCACCCCCACCACGAGCCCGTAAAGCAGCACCCAGAGCCACATCAGCCGCATCTTTAAGCCACCTCCCGCCATACTATTATAAATCACTTTAAAGCCCGGCGCAGAATAGCGCCGGAAACCAGATAGACAATAAGCCCCACGGCGATGAGGATCCCGCCGAAGGAAGCCGCCCGCCAGCCGGTATTAATGGCTAAAAGCACCGCCGTCACCAGCCCCAGCGCCGGCATAATGATATCCAGGAAAATGCGCCTGAAGCCGGTTAGCGTACTTTCCCGGTTAAAAATCCTGAGAGCGGCGGCGTTGACCCCGGCGAAGGCGAGCAGGGTGGCGAAATTAGTGAACTCGGCGACATCGCTGATGTCTTTGAAAACGGTGAACAGGCTGGCGAAAAAGCCGACCACGATAATCGCCAGCCAGGGGGTGCGGCGCTCTTCGCCGATAACGCAGAAGACCCGGGGCAGAGCCCCGGCGCAGGACATCGCCCACATCGCCCTTGACGCCGCCAGCAGCAGGAGCAGGACGGTGTTAGCCGTCGAGAAAAGTGCCACCAGAGTCAGCGTAAGGCCGGCATTGTCCCCCAGCACCTGCACCGCCACCAGAGCCAGCGGGGCATCGGACTGCCCTAAAGTCTGCCAGTCCAGCACGCTTACCGCCGCCAGGGAGACCAGTATATAGAGCAGGGTGCTTATCCCCAGCGCCAGCATGATTGCCCGGGGGAGGTCGCGCTCCGGGTTTTTCATCTCCTCGGAGAGGTTAGCCATGCCCTCAAAGCCGAGGTAGGCGAAGAAGACCAGCGATGCCGCCCCGATTGTCCCGGCCACCCCCATCGGCATCTCCATGACGTTAACCTCGCCGAAATGGGGCACGCCGATAGCGACGATAAAGACCAGGCCGGCCACCTCGATGAAGGTAAGTATCCCGGCCAGCAGGGCCGATTCGCCGATGCCGAGGAAGACCACTATCGAGGAGGCGAGTACCAGCCCGATTGCCGCCGGCACTATCGGAGTGCCCAGCAGGTGATGGAGATAGCCGGCAAAGCCCAGCGCCACCGCCGACGCCGAGATGACCACCGCCCATAAAATCAGCCATCCCGCCAGAAAAGCCAGGGAAGGCTTGAAAGCCATGCCGACAAACTGGAACTCGGGGGCGTCCTTGGCCCTTAGCTTGGAAAGCCGGGCATAAGAAAGCCCGGTCAGGCCAGCCACCGCCGCCGCAATCAGGAAAGACAGCCAGACGGCGTTGCCCGCCTCTCCCGCCGCCACCCCCACCAGCACGTAGATGCCCGACCCCAGAATTACCCCGACGCCGGTAAGCGTGGTCACCCACAGCCCCAGGCGTCTTTTAAGCTGAGGTTCGGCGAGTTGGAGAGGTTCGGTCATGGGCAATAGTCTCCGTGGTATTTAGAGTAGCATAGAGGAGGGGATTGGGGTAAGTCAAGGGTGGGGTTTAGAGTCCCACTTTTGGAGGATGTTTTATTTCCCACCCTCCCACCCTTCAGAAGTGATGCTTCTATCAATTTCTTCTTGGGGGGGGGTTAAGAGACGCAAAGAGGCGAAGCCCCTATTGGGCGGGGAGAAGGAGGGGCTAATCCAAGGGGGTGTTTAAGAGGGGGCAAAGCCCCCTCTTTTCCATATAAGGGCGGCGGGCGGGAAAAGATATAAAACGGGGCGGAGCTTAAAGCCACATTTCTTGCGATTTGTCACCATTATCCCCAATTATTTAAATCATTACCAAATTTAGCGTAATGCCCACTGGCATTTTTGTATACTTTATGATACAATTGTCTATAGACTTCCAGGAGAGTGCGCCATGAAACTGATGGTCATCGGGCTGGGGCGGGGCGGGGGTAAGCTTGCCGATGAATTTGTCCGCTTGAACAAGAAAGCCAGAGCCAAGCGGGGCTTAGAGATAATCACCGACGCCTTTGCCGTTGACACCAGCCCGGCTGACCTCAACAACCTGCGGGCCGTAAAGCACGACCTCCAGCACCGAATCCTCATAGAGAGTGATAGGACGGACGACAGCGGTGCCGTACAGATGAGCGAAATCGGCGCCCAGGTTACCCTGGAAAACAGCTCCAGAGTCCTAGATGCCATCAGAGCCGCCGGGCGGCTCTTTGAAAGCGACGCCTTCCTGCTTGCCGCCAGCGTCGTCGGCGGCACCGGCTCGGGGGGCATGCCGGTACTTGCCCAGACTCTGAAGGACTGCTACCAGGACAGACCGGTCTATGCCCTGGCCGTTCTCCCCTTCCAGGACGAGGAGGCGGAGGATGAAAGAATCGCCTATAACGCCGCCATATCGCTCAAGTCCATCCATTCCGTAGCCAACGCCGTATTCCTAGCTGACAACCAGCGGTATATCAACAGGGACCCGGCGGTAAGGAAAAAGCCGAGCCGGATTAACGAGCTGATTATTGAGCCGTTCTACGACCTGCTCTGCGCCGGTGAAGAGGACAACGGCAGGTACAGCGGGGCGAGCATGGCCGACTTCGGCAATATAAGAGAGACGCTTACCGGCTGGACTGCTATCGGCTGCGGCAAATCGGTGCTACCGTCGAGGGGGTTATTCGGCTCGCGCAGCTACAAGGACAAGACCGCCGACCGGCAGGCGGGCATCCAGGCGACGGAGTCAGCCATAAGCCAGCTGCCGGTTGACTGCCACCCGGCGGACGCGGAAAGAGCCTTATACCTCATCCTAGCGCGGGCGGCTGACATGAGGCCGGAGCTTTTCCAGGAGATAGGGGGCTTCCTCAAGAAGGTGACGCGGGGGGGTCTGATAAGGAGCTGTGACTATCCCCGGGGCAGGGGCGAGATGAAGGTGACGGTGGTCCTGTCCGGGCTCACCTCTATAGAGCGGATAAAGGGCTACTACGAGCTGGTGGGCGGGCTGGTGCGCCAGGTAAAGAACCGGCAGTCGGAAGCCGAAGTGAAAGCCCGAGCCATGGAAGCGGCGGCCAGGAAGATACCATCGCTGCTGTAAGCGGTCAGCCCTTTTTTACAACACCACCAAGATATTTCCCCGGCGGGTATTTACCAACCTCCATCGGTGTATTATAATGCCAGCAAACGCTAACCTGGAGGTGCCGCCATGGGAAATAACGCCAAGGTGGGGGGAATTTTATCCATAGTTTCCGGAGCTTTCGGGGTTCTTCTCGGAGGCTTTTATGTTCTCCTTATATTCATGTTCAACTTTATGATTACCTCTATGCCACAGCAACCCATGGAACCCCCGTTTCCCCAAGACATACTCCCGATTTTGGCGGTTATCTACGGCGCTATAGGGCTGGTATTAGCCCTTATCGGCGTGCTGGCAATAGTCGGCGGCATCTACGCACTGAAAAAGAAAAACTGGGGGCTTGCCCTTGCCGGGGCGATAGCCGGTAACATAGTCTTTACTCCCTGCGGGATACCGGCCATTATCTTCGTCAGCCTGGGGAAGGACGAGTTTATCCCCGGGTAGCCGCCGCTACGGGATTAGCCGGTCAGCTTTTCGGCAATCCTGGCGCCGAACTCCTTACATTTGGGAAGCTCGTCCCTGCTGATGGGGCCCTTAACCCCCTCCACCCTTACCGATAAGCCGGGAGCCAGTATCTTGAGCCCGGGAGCCTTTTCCCCCAGCTGTTTTTCCATCTTTTTGACCGCCTTCTCAAAGTCCCCGCCGATGTAGGTATCGAAGACAGCCACCGATTTTCCCTTTAATTCCAGCTTCCCCAGCTTATCGATGAACTTCCGGATGCTCCGGGTGGCGCCGCCCATGTGGTTGGGGGAGCCGACCAGAATGGCGTCAAAGCCAGCCAGGTTTTCCATGTCGACCGCTTTAATCTCGGTGAGCACGGTCTCCACCCCGGCGACGCCCATCCCCTCGAAGATTGCCTCGGCAGCCAGCTTGGTGTTGCCGAAGGTCGACTTGTAGACGATTATCGCTTTTACCACTGGAGTTACCTCCTTAAAGGTGCAACTCTATTATATCACCATCCTGCAGGACATGGTCTCTCTTAGCCATAACGCCGTCGTGCTTTGCCGAGCCCCAGATGCGGGCGTACTTCATATTGGCGGCGAAGTCCTTGTGCACCTCGGCGGCGGCGTCGGCCAGGGTGCTGCCCCGGTCAACGACGATGGGGTCGTTAAAGTCGGGCTTCCTGCCCGGCATCTTGGTATAGACCCGGATGATATCCAGCACCTCATAGACTTTAGCCTTAAGCTCCTCCAGGCCCGTGCCCTGCTTTGCCGAAACGGCGATAAGGGGGAAGCGTTTTTCGTATTCGGCTTTTAAAGCATCATAGTTTTTACCGGCACCATCAAGGTCGAGCTTATTGCCGATAATTAGCGCCTTCCGGTGCCAGACGGTGAAATCGGGGTCATCCTCCTCTCCCCCCTCCCCACCAAGGATTATCCTCATCTTTTCCAGTTGTGTAGTGATAGCTTCCATCTGCTCCAGCGGGTCCCGGCTCAAGTCCAGCATTACCAGCAGGGCGTCCGCCCGCCGCAGCAGGGGCGGCAGCCAGAACTGGATTGCCTGGGGCACCAGGGGCGGTGTATCCAGCATCTGGATTTTTATATTTTCGAACTCCATCATCCCCGGGGTGGCGCTGTGGGTAGTGAAGGGGTATTCGGCGACGGGCGGGGAGGCGTTGGTGATGGTGGCAATAAGTTGTGACTTGCCGGAGTTGGGCAGGCCGATGACGGCTACCTGTGCCGCCCCCTCCTTTTCAATGGCAAGGGAAGCCCTGCGGGCGCCGCTCTTCTTAGCCGCCAGCTGGTTGAGCTTGGCGATGCGGGTCCTCAGCTCGGCGCGGAGGTGGTCGGTGCCCTTGTGCTTGGGCATTATCGCCAGCATCTCTTCCAGAGCGGCTATCTTCTCCATGGGGTCTTTAGCCTCCCGGAAGTTCTTTTCGGCGTCAAAGTATTGCGGGGGCAGGTTAGCCGGCATCTTCCCTCCGGGGCCCCGGGAAAATCGCAGATTTTTCTGGGAACACTACAGACTCTCCTTTATTTTTTCAGCCAGTTTGCGGGTCATGCCCTCAGCCGCCGCCAGCTCCTCCAATGGCGCTTCCTTTATCGCGCGAACAGAGCCGAACCGGCGGAGCAACGCCCGCCTGCGCTTTGGCCCGATGCCGGGAATAGTATCCATCACCGAGGCGAAAGTCTCCTTGCGGCGCACCTTCCGGTGATAGCCCAGGGCAAAGCGGTGCGCCTCGTCGCGGAGACGCTGTAAAAGCTGGAGGCCGGGGGAGGAGCGGGGTAAAACTATGGGTTTTGACCTATTGGGGATAAAGATTTCTTCGTTTTCCTTAGCCAGTCCGGCGGCGGGTATGGAATCAGCCCCCGCCTCCTTCATAGCCGCCCGGGCGGCGCTGAGCTGTCCCTTGCCCCCGTCAATGAGGACGAGGTCGGGCACCACCGCCCAGCTGCCCGAGGCTTCAGCCCCCCGTTTGAAGCGCCGTTTCAGCACCTCGGCGAGCATGGCGTAGTCGTCAACGCCGGCGACGGTCTTGATTTTAAATCTCCTGTAGTGAGCCGGTCTGGGTTTGCCCTGCTCGAAGACAACCATGCTGCCCACGGCGGCGGCTCCCTGAATGTCTGATATATCGTAGCCCTCAATGCGGGCGGGGAGGCGGGGCAAAGCCAGCTCCCGTTTTATCTCTTCCAGCGCCGCCGATACGTTTTTAGGCGAGGCAAAATGCTTGATTTTCAGCTGTTCCAAGCCCTGTTTGGCGTTTTCGGCAACGATACCGACCAGCTGCTTCTTATTGCCCCGGCGGGGCACCTGAATCTTTACCTTGCTCCCCCGTTTGCCCGAAAGCCAGTCCTGGAGCATGGATGCCTCCTCCACCGGGTGCTGGAGCAATAACATCGGGGGGATGTGGGGGGCGGAGGCGTAGAACTGCTTGATAAAGCTAGCCGTTACCTGTTCCGGCTCTTCGTCGCGGGTGCCCTGCAGGAGAAAGCTCTCCCTGCCGATGAGCTTGCCGCCCCTTATAAAGAAGACCTGCACGTAAGCCTGGTCTTTATCCTCGACGAAGGCGATGACATCCTGCTCACCTTTCACCGTGGCGGCGATTTTCTGCCCTTCGATGACCTGCTCCACCGCCTGAATCTGGTCGCGGAGGCGGGCGGCTTTTTCGTAGTCCAGAGCTTCTGCCGCCTGCGCCATCCTATCTTTGAGCTGCCTGACTACCTTTTCCTGCCTGCCTTCGAGGAAGAGGATAACCTGCCTGATGACCTCGGCGTACTCCCGGCGGCTGACCCTGCCGATGCAGGGAGCCAGGCAGTGCCCGATGTCATATTCCAGGCAGGCGCGGGTATCTTTGCCGGTGATGGGGCGGGAGCAGGAGCGGAAGGGAAAGATGCCCTTGATGAGCTTGAGCGTCTGGCGTATTGACCTGGCGCTGGCGAAGGGGCCGAAGTAGCGCCCCCCGTTTGCCTTTAAGGTACGGGTGATGTGCACCCGGGGCCAGTCTTCGCCCAAATCTATCTTGAGGTATGGGAAGGTCTTATCGTCGCGGAGGCGGACGTTGTAGCGGGGGTGGTGCTGCTTGATGAGATTAAGCTCTAAAATCAGCGCCTCCTGCTCCGAGGCGGTGACGAAGTATTCCAGGTCGGCGATTTTAGCCGCCATGCGCTGGGTTTTGGGCGTCAGCTTCTGCCCGGCGCCGAAATAGGAGCTCACCCGGTGGCGCAGGTTAGCCGCCTTGCCCACGTAGATTATGGCGCCGTCGGCGTCTTTAAACAGGTAGACGCCGGGGCGGGCGGGCAGCCCTTTGACCTGGTCGGTTAAATAGCCTGCCGTCATACAGATTTATTGTAGCACAGCCCATGCGGGGGGCAAAGTCTGCTCTTTGTTGACAATTGGCTTTGCATCACCCTTGAAAATCCGCCTGCCGTTGGTATATCATAGAGTTTAATAAAGCCATCACTCAAGGGGAAATTAGATGAGGAGATTACTGAGCGTCTTGGTTGCCCTGGGGCTGGTAATGAGCTTCAGCCTGGTGACGGCCGTGCCGGCGCAGGGAGCTGACTTGTATGTCCCGAGTGGACCCTACCCAACCATCCAAGCAGCCATTACTGCTGCTAACCCAGGAGATACTATCTACGTGGCTGCCGGCACCTACACCGAGAACATCACCCTAGCCAACGGCGTGAATGTGCTGGGGGCGGGAGCCTATGTGACCATTATTAGTGGCGGCGGCAGCGGCCACGTGGTTAACTCCGACGCCGTGAACTCCACAACCACCATTGACGGCTTTACCATCATGGGCGGCGGCGCCGACTACGGCGGCGGGGTTTACAACGACGGCGCCTCGCCGGTGGTGAGCAACTGCATCATTACCGGCAACACGGCGGCTAACTTCGGCGGCGGGATATACAACCTCAATGGCTCCTCACCGCTGGTGGTCAACTGCATCATCGCCGACAACACGGCCACCCTGTTTCACGGAGGTGGAATCTACACCGACGCCATCTCCACCCCCACCATTATCAATTGCACCATTGTCGGCAACTCGGCATCTTGGGGCGGGGGAATCTACGCCGAAAATCCCACACCCACCATCACCAATAACATCATCGCCAACAACACGGCAATCTCAGGCAGGGGAATATACTGTGCCAGCGGCACACTCATCATCGACCACAATGATGTTTACAACGACGACCTGGTTAACTGCACACCAACCAACGGCTCCACCGCCGACCCGCTATTTGTCAACGAGGCGGGAGGCGACTACCACATTCAGCCGACCTCTCCCTGCATCGATGCTGGCGATAACGGGGCGGTGCCGGCTGATACTGCCGACCTGGACGGTGATGGGAATACGGCGGAGCCCATGCCATACGACTTTGAAAAAGACCCGCGCTTCTTTGACGGCAACGGCGATAGTACCGCCACGGTAGATATGGGCGCCGACGAATACTATGTACCCCCCCCACCACCACCCGGCGCCAAGGGGGTGGGCGGGGAGGTCTATCCCGTAGATAAGGCGGCGCTGCTGCTGCCCTGGCTGGGGCTGGGGATAGCCATGATTTTAGCCGCCGGCAGCCTTATTTTAATCAGGCGCCGAAGATAATACTAACCGTCAAGCAGCACTTTATAGCCCCGGCGGGGGCTGGCTTTGCCTATATGGTACAGGCGCAATCCTCCATATTGACATTTGCCGCCTGTTGAACTACACTCCTGCTAACAAAACCATACTCCTGCTAACAAAAATATACGTTTACTCTAACATTATTGGGGGGGGGCAAAACGACAAAGAGACTGGCTCTGGCAGTAGCCATATTAACACTAATTGCTCTGCTGCTATCCGTATTACCTTTTCAGCCGGCCAGGGCAAACCCCGATTGGTGGGATGACGACTGGGTATACCGACTAAAGCTCACCTTTAATAATAGCGCCTCTGGCGAGAATCTGGACGATTTCCCCGTCCTTATCCACCTCACCTCAGCACACTCCGGTTTCTGGGCTAATATCAATAGCAGCATCACCACCGATGATACCAAGGATTTGATCTTTGTGGATGCCGATGATTCCACAGAGCTATATTTTGAAGCGGAGAACATCAACTACTCTGGCGAGGATGCTGTAATCTGGGTTAATGTGCCCCGGATAGATGCTGGAAGCACCACCGATTTCATCTATCTCTATTACGGTAATCCCACTGCCACTGAATCCACCTACCACAGTGCCAACGATGTGTGGGATGCCAACTTTAAAACGGTTCATCATATGAAAGATGACCCTGACACATCGCACATTGCAGATAGCACTTCAAATAATCACAACGGGACCAAAGTCAGTGCTGATGAGCCGAACGAAGTCATCGAGCAGATAGACAGGTCACAGAATTTTGATGGCAACGATTTTATCGGAAGCATGGGAAGTGTCCTGGACAATAGTGAGGAGGTTACTTTCTCTGCGTGGTTCAGGGTTAATAGCTACCTCAGCGGTTTTAGAACAATCGGGGGAGAAGGAACACCATTCGCTCCATCCTCGTGGGGGGCATACAGCCTTTCTCTTTACAATCCCGTAGCGGGAATCTACGTAATATATTACTACATAGCGGATGGGAGTTCGCAACAAAATACTACCTATACCATTTCACCGGCAGAAGCGTATGACTGGCATCATGTTGTTCTCAGCGTTGATGCGTCAAGAATAAGGTTGTATTATGATGGAGCTATTGTGCGTAACGACCCTCTTACCATTTCCGGCATTCAGCTCGGGAGGAACTTTGTAATTGGCGCCTCCGATACCTTCTCTCAACAGATCAATGGTGTCATAGACGAAGTCCGCGTTTCGAACATAGCCCGATCTGAAGATTGGATTGAAGCGCAATACCTCAGTATGACCGGTAGCTTTATAACCTATGGCTCGCCGACTCCACGCCCCAGAACAGCTGGAGCAAGTGATGAAGCCGGGGTTGCCAAAGACGTCTTTGCCGTGACAGACGATGTTTATGCCATTGGCAGTGGCTTTCCTATAAATTCCAATATTGATGTCTATGTGGTGGCGGAGGACGACTGGACCGGTGGAGGCTCGATTCCTATTCCACAACCTGGAGACCCGGACTTTTTTGCAAAGGTGACGATAACCACCGACGGCTCAGGAAGCATCGGAGTTCCTACTCCCGAGGTAATATGGGCGGCACCGGTTACAATAGGGGAATACGACATAGTCTTTGACGTTGGCCAGGATACAAACTACGATGCTGCCTCGGACTTTGTCGACCACCCCCACGCCCCCGGATTCGTGGTGATAGCGGCACCCCTACCACCCGGGGTGGGCGGGGAGGTCTATCCCATAGATAAGGCGGCACTGCTGCTGCCCTGGCTCGGGCTGGGGGTAGCCATGGTTTTAGCCGCCGGCGGCTTGATTTTAATCAGGCGCCGAAGCTAATACTAACCGTCAAGCAACACTTTATAGCCTTGGCGGGGGTTGGCTTTGCCTATATGGCACAGGTGCAATTCTCCATATTGACATTTGCCGCCTGTTGAACTACACTCCTGCTAACAAAACCATACTCCTGCTAACAAAAATATACGTTTACTCTAACATTATTGGGGGGGGGCCCAACACGACAAAGAGACTGGCTCTGGCAGTAGCCATATTAACACTAATTGCTCTGCTGCTATCCGTATTACCTTTTCAGCCGGCTAGGGCAAACCCCGATTGGTGGGACCCGGCTTGGGGCTGCCGGAAACCGATAACGGTTACAGAATCATCAGGGGCCACCCTGACTGACTACCAGGTCGAAATCAACATCGGCTATGCGACCGCCATGCGGCCCGACTTCGGCGACCTGAGATTTACCAACGCCAGTAACCTGCCTCTGGATTACTGGTTGGAATCCAAAGTGGACAGTGCCTCAGCCACCGTCTGGGTTAAGGTAGATTCCATTGCCGCTTCTGCTGACACCACAATCTACATGTACTACGACAATTCCACCGCCAGTGACGCCAGTGATGGCGACGCCACCTTTGAGTTCTTCGACGACTTTAGTGGCACTTTAAGCAAATGGAATGTTCATATAGATACCGATGTAGCTATTAACGCCAGCTATGGCAGCCCGGCCCCGTGCCTCGAAGTCAGCGGAGGCTCGATGAGTGGTTATCCCTATGGACTGGCGATTATCGGCTCGGATGCGACCTACACCGGCTTCCAGAACGGGATAATCGAGGCCGATATCTACCCGACGGCGAATGCGCTCCCCGAAATAATCTTCAGAGGGGATTACTCAGCCAATACCGGCTATAAGGGAAGGTGGGACTGCCGTTCCGGAAACGAAACACCCTGGATGAAGCCTCCATATGGCCTTTGGGGCGGGTTTGGTACGGCGGTACCGAGATTTGGTATAGCCAACCAGTGGCAAAAAGCAAAACTGGTTATAAACGGCTCAACATTCCAGATATACAGCAACGACACCTTTATGTCCAGCGTCGATGCCGCCTTGTACGCACCGCAATACTCGGGACCAGGGGAAATTGGATTAGCCAATCATTACGGAGCATGGGCTAGATTTGATAATGTGAGAGTCCGCAAATACGTTTCCCCGGAACCCACCTGCAACATCGGCGCCGAGGAGTGCAATTCAGCCCCCGACCCGCCCGATAGCCTGGGGCCTGCGGCCTATATAGACGGCAGATGGGTGGACGATGATACCCCCACCCTGAACTTTACCCAGAGCGACCCTGACGGCAATACCGTCAGCTACACCATCCAGATAGATGATACCGACAACACCTTCTCATCGCTGGTGGTGGACTACACCTCGGAGCTGCTTGCCGAGGGTCCAGCCAGCTTTACCGTGGGGCAAGCCGCGGGGATGGGGACATATACCGCGGGCGGCGCGGGGCAAACCCTTAATGACGGCGACTATTTCTGGCGGGTGATGTCCACCGACCAGCACGTAGTTGCCGGCGGCTGGTCAGTAGCCAACGGGGGGGCTATAGCCTTCCGCCTGAACACTGCCACCGAGACCGGCTGGACATCCAAGGATATATACAGCACCAGAGAGAATGTTGAGGTCGGCGGCAGTGGTTTCCCACAGAATTCTAACGTGGATGTCTACGTGGTAGCAGAGGGGGAGTGGCTGGGGGGAGAGGCAATTGCCGGCTACGGTATAGTTGCCACGAAGAACTTTGCCACCGATGGCTCCGGCAATTTTGGGCCGGGGGCAATATGGCAATCCCCGCTTGAGGTGGGAGAGTATGATGTGGTCTTTGACGCCGATTGCAATGGTGACTACGATAAGATTCCGGATTTCGTTGACCATCCCAACCACCCCGGATTTACCGTGGTAAGTAGTACGGTGGGCGGGGAGGTCTATCCCATAGATAAGACAGCGCTGCTGCTGCCCTGGCTGTTTTTGAGCGCAATGCTGGTTTTAGCCGCCGGCATCACCTTAGCCTTAAGGAGACGCCAAAGCCGCTAAGCCACGGGTAACAAAAGCTAAGTTACCCGCTTTTTGTCAAGCGTCTTTTCCTCTCCCATTGACAAATTAGCCTTCTGGTATATATTATATAGCTTAGTATACCCTAAAGTAACATGACTAAAGGGGGATAAATATGAGCAGGTTGCTGAGAATTACGCTTAACGCCGGACTGGTGTTGACACTTAGCATAGTATCCATTCTGGGTGCTTACTCTATAGTAAACGCCGCCACCGGCGGCCCTGACGCCTACGGCTACTGTTACATGGATGACGGCGAACCGGCCCTTACCTACAGCTGGGTGGATATAACGGGGACGGGAACGGCACTGGTGTTTGGAGATGATGATTGCGCTCCTTTCCCAATCGGGTTTACCTTTGATTATTACGGGGTGAGCTACACCAACGTCAATATCTCATCCAACGGACTTTTAAACTTCGGAACCTGCTGGTGGGATTATGGCAATCAATCATTACCGTATGCCACTCAGCCTGAGCCGATTATTGCCGTCTTCTGGGATGACCTGAACCCAACAACGGGTGGGGAGATATATTACGAGACAATGGGAGTAGCCCCCAACCGGACATTCATCGTGCAGTGGAACAATATTCCGCACTACAACGCGGTTGGTGACTCAACCTTTGAGGTCATCCTCTACGAGAGCAGCAATGAGATTCTTATGCAGTACGCCGATACCGACTTCGGCAACGCCGCTTATGACGATGGAGTAAGTGCTACCGTGGGAATTCAGCAGCATGGCACCAACGCGCTCCAGTATTCTTATAATTCGCCCAATATTCCCAACCTGCGGGCCATCCTGTTTCACTTGCCGTCTGGCAATACACCCCCTAATGTCCCCACGCTTAATTCACCGAGCGACGGGGCGACCGGCGTGACCTTAACCCCGAACCTGATATTCAACTATTCCGACCCGGACAGCGACCCCTGCGTCGAATTTGAAATTCTGGTGGATGACGACTCCGGCTTCGGTTCGCCGGAGATAAACGATACTGTCCTTGGGTCGTGGCCAAGCGGTAACCCAATTACCTATTCCGTTATCACCACGCTGGCTCCCGGCACTCAGTACTACTGGATGGTAAATGTCTCTGACAACACGGACTGGAGCGGCTGGTCAGCCGGAACCTGGGACTTTACCACCGGAAATGCTGGCTCAGACAGTGACACCTACTACCCCACCGATAATGTTACCGTCAGCGGCACCGGTTTCCCGCCCGGCAATGTTGATGTCTATGTGGTGGCGGAGGACGACTGGACCGGCCCTGGCCCAATTCCCATTCCGCAACCTCCTGACCCGGACTTTTTTGCAATGGTGACGATACCCACCGTCGGTGGGAATATCCCCTCAACCCTGATATGGGCGGCACCGCTCACAATAGGGGAATATGACGTAGTCTTTGACGTTGGCCAGGATACAAACTACGATGCTGCCTCGGACTTTGTTGACCACCCCCACGCCCCCGGATTCATAGTTATACCAGCAGCACTACCACCCGGGGTGGGCGGGGAGGTCTACCCCATAGATAAGACGGCAGTGCTGCTGCCCTGGCTCGGGCTGGGGATAGCCATGATTTTAGCCGCCGGCGGCTTGATTTTAGTAAGGCGAGCCGGTAGACCAAGATAACTGTGAAACGGCAACTTATAGCCCTGGCGGTGCTCGGATTAGCCCTGCCGGGGCTATTTTTATCCGCCGGCTGCCCGCCACCCCCCAACGATTCTACCCCCAGAGCTGCCATCGTTGACCAGCTTGCCGTCATGGAGCTGAACCAGGAATTCATTGAACAGGTAACCGCCGAGCTTGAAGCCTGCGGCTTTGAGGTGGACATCTATTCGGGGGAGGAGGTCAGCGTTGAGTTTTACCGCCGGCTACCCCAGAAGGGATATAAGCTGATTATTTTCCGCGCCCACGCCGGACTGCTACAGGCGGAGGAGGATGGTGAGGTGGTGGGGGTAAAGGAAGCCACCTACCTGTTTACCGCCGAGGAATACCGGCAGAGCAGATACATAGTTGAGCAGCTCGACGACCAGCTCCTGCCGGCGGAGATGGAGATGGACTACCCGCTCGTCTTTGCCATTAACTCCAGATTTATTACCGAGAGTATGCAGGGGCGGTTTGACGACACGCTGATAATAATGATGGGCTGTTCCGGCGCTTACCTGACGGACATGTCCAACGCCTTTATCTTAAAGGGGGCGTCAACCTATATGGGGTGGGGGGGCAGCGTGAGCCTGGACTATGTTGACCGTGCCGCCACCGACCTCATCACCAACCTGTGCAGCGGGGGCATGACTATAGGAGAGGCGGTAGCCGAGACCATGACCGGGATAGGTCCCGACCCGGTCTGGGACGCCGGCCTGAGATACCACCCCAGAGAGAACAGCGGGCAGACTATCGCCGGGCTGATTGCCGGGGAGTAAGGCTATTGCCTTTGCGCCTTCGCCGCAGGAGGGGCAACACCCATCTGCTGCATCATGGCGAGCGTGTCAGCATATTGCCACGCTTCGGCTTCCTTGTTACCGGCGAAGCGGCTAACGTTAACCATTGACACGTCAACCTGCTTACCCGTGGGAGCCATGCCCATGAACTCACCCTTAAAGGTGCCCTTCATTCTGGCACGGTGCACCACCTTATCCCCTTCGGCGACCATATCCTCGATGGTCATATGCACGTCGGGGAAAGCCTGGCGCATCGCGGCCATATACTGCTTGAAGCCCTCCGGACCTTTATACTCCTGCCCACCAGATCCATGATAAACGTAGTTTTTGTCTATAACTTCGTCTGCCACCGCCATGTTACCCTTGTTAGCTACCTCCTCTATAATACGGCGTATCTTGGCTTTGTTTTCTTCTGTTGACATGGTATTGCCTCCTTTTTTTAATTTAAAAAGGGCGCCAGCCACCGCAAATTAAAGCGGTTCCAGTGCCCTTGTACCATCGGCCTACCTACCAAACCAATAAGACGAGATAAAGTACTTAAGGGGTCAAAAGTTTTTCCTGAGAGAACAATAATAATACTAATTCCCCTGCTTTGTCAATACCCCCTTAAATGTTGTTGTCAATTAACTGATTATGTTACAATACATAAAATCACCTTAAGCAGCGAGGATAAGCGGTGAAAGAAGCTATTGATAAATTCCTGAACTATCTGACGGTGGAGAAGGGCTTTTCCCGGAACACCACAGAAGCCTACAAGAACGACCTTAATCAACTGGTCGGCTTTCTGGAAGAAGAGGCCAAGGGGGGCACCGTACTGCCCTGGACGGCTTTTGACCGGCAGGCAGTCTTGAGCTACCTGACTAACCTCAAGGAGAGGCGGTACGCCGCCACCACCGTCGCCCGCAAGGTAGCCGCCATTAAATCCTTCTTCGGTTTTCTGGTGGCGGAGGGGCTGGTAAAGGAGAACCCGACGCGGGATGTGCCTTCGCCCCGGGTGGGCAAGTCACTGCCCAAGCCAATATCAATCACCCAGGCCCGCCAGCTACTGGAGGAGACGGAGAAGCGGGCGACGCCGGAAGCCAAGCGGGATAAAGCCATGCTGCAGCTGCTCTACGCCAGCGGTATGAGGGTGAGCGAGCTGGTATCGCTGAACCTTAAAGATGTGGATACCGAGGGCGGTTATGTACGCTGCTTCGGCAAGGGGGGCAAAGAGCGGCTCATCCCCATCCACAGCCAGGCGGTGGCAGCGCTTAAAGAGTATATCAACCAGGGGCACCCCAGGCTGAAACCCGGCGGCGGGGAGGATGCCCTCTTCCTCAACCGGCGGGGGGAGAGGCTGACCCGGCAGGGGCTGTGGCAGATAATAAAGGGCTACGCCAAGGCGGCCAAGCTGGGGGTTGAGATTACCCCCCATACGCTGCGGCACAGCTTTGCCACCCACATGCTGAGCGGCGGAGCCGACTTAAGGTCGGTGCAGGAGCTGCTGGGGCATGCCAATATATCGACCACGCAGGTATATACCCACCTTACCACGGAACATGTCCGGAAAGCCTATGAAAAATCACACCCGAGAGCCAAGTAGGAGGTAGCTTTATGGCGGGCAAATCAAAGCGGGGCAAACACCTGCCGCGGAGCAAGAGAAAGGGCAAGAAGGTCTTTACCGCACCGGCGGCACCGAAGCCGGTAGCAGCGAAAGCAACCGAGGCGGCTCCCGGGGCAACCAGGACGCCTCCGGCGCCAGCCGTGAAGCCGAAAGCTCCGGTCATGGCGGCTGCAGCCTCTAACGTGGTCGCCGAGCTGCGCCGCATCGGTCTGGTGGCGGGGATAATGATAGTTATTCTGGTGATTTTAGCCCTGATCTTCGCTTGAGTTTTATCCCGGCGGGGGGCGGCTATTATGGATTTTGAAGCGGCCAGGGCGGAGTTAATTGAGCAGCTCAGCACCGAGATTAGAGACCGGCGGGTGCTGGCGGCGATGCGTAATATCCCCAGGGAACTTTTCGTGCCCCCGGAGAGCCGTCACCTCGCCTACGCCGATAAACCGCTGCCCATCGGCTACGAGCAGACCATCTCCCAGCCCTTTATTATCGCCCTTATGACCGAGGCGCTGGAGCTTAAGGGTGAGGAGAAGGTGCTGGAGATAGGCACCGGCAGCGGCTACCAGGCGGCGGTCCTGGCCGAGCTTGCCAGGAAGATTATCACCACCGAGCGGGTTAAACCCCTTGCCGAGATGGCTAAAAAGCTGCTGGATAAGCTGGGCTATAATAACATCGAGGTGCACGTTGCCGAGGAGAGCCTGGGCTGGCGGAAGGAATCCCCCTACGATGCCATAATGGTTACTGCCGCCGCGCCCAAAATACCGCCCGAGCTTATCGCCCAGCTTGCCATGGGGGGGCGGCTGGTGATTCCGGTCGGCTCCCGCTACGTTCAGGAGCTGTGCAAAATCAGCCGCGGCAAAAAGAAGAATAAAGTGGTCAACCTGGGTGGCTGCCGCTTCGTTTCCCTAATCGGCAAGGGAGCCTGGGAAACGGAATAGAAGGAGGGCGAGATGGAACTGATGGAAGCAATCAGGGGACGCAGGAGCATCCGCAAGTATACCTCCAGGGCTGTGGACGATAAGACCCTGAATACTATCCTGGAAGCCGCCCGCCAGGCGCCGTCCTGGGCCAATACCCAGTGCTGGCGGTTTGTAGTGGTGCGGGATGAAAAGCTAAGGAACAAGCTTGCCGATACCGGGCTGGTTATCTCCAAAAAGATACTTAACCGGGGCACCGAGGCGATGAGGGTCACCCCGATAGCCATCGTCGTCTGCGCCGAGATGAGACAGGCGGGCTATTCCTTCAAAGAGCCGAAAGAACCGGCGACCGATAAGGGCGACTGGTACATGTACGATGTGGCTCTTGCCATGCAGAACCTGACCCTTGCCGCCCACGCCCTGGGCCTGGGCACGGTACATGTCGGCGCTTTTGACGCTATTAAAGTGGCTGAAATACTGGGGGTGCCGGAAGGCTACGCCGTCGTCGCCATGACCCCGCTGGGCTACCCCGACGAAAGCCCCAAAGCCCGCCCCAGGAAAGAGATGGGCGAAATCGTTAGCTATGATAAGTTTGGCGGTTGAGTAACTATGGCCCCCAGAGAGTTAAGAGAGTTCAACACCAGGATACCGCTAAAGATAGCCGGTTGGCTGCTGGTGGTTCACGGCATAGTATGCCTCCTGGGAGCCATTTACCCATTCTATATACCCGTTTTTCTATTTTACTATATCCCGATTCCCTTTTTTGCTAAACTAGCCATCGTGCTGCTGGGCGGGGCGGCTCAGGTGGTTTTTGGCGTCTACCTGGCTTTCGATAGGGTGCGGCGGGTCAGGTGG